>Ga0114938_1000170_pt1 | contig 52448 bp, 40 predicted proteins | sample AshMeaBigSpring_FD_88675 | JGI IMG/M metagenome (GOLD analysis project Ga0114938, IMG submission 88675) | Groundwater microbial communities from Big Spring, Nevada to study Microbial Dark Matter (Phase II) - Ash Meadows Big Spring | ecosystem: Environmental > Aquatic > Deep subsurface >...
CGGAATTCCTGTATTAGGGAAAACCACTCTTCGGTGCTACGCTTGTTTCGTGTCATGTTTTTTTGCGCCAAAGGTAAGAGGGAATTTTATAGCTTACAAGACGGGGTTAGCCGAATGCTTACAATATACTACAGCACCCTATGATTTGTTTGAACCTGTCTTAAAAAAAGATCTGGATAAGAGAATATCCGGATATGAAAAGAAAGAGCCTTTTTGTACTCATCAACATATCATTAAATGCGGTGGAAATTTTGATTCTGCTGTTAAAAATGGGCGCAGATCAATGGATTCCAGCAATGCAGATGGTAGAAATTACACATATTCGGAGATGGTTGACTTTTTAGAAGAGATTGAAATTGTTGGAGATTAAATGTTTTTTGCGCAAAGTCCCGTTATGTGCAAGTGCAAAAAAAGATATGCGGAGAATAATCGGCACATTTACCGCAAATCATGCGGATTATATTTGGTTATGCGGTGAATAAGTTGGATTTCTAAGGATTTAATAGAAAAAGGAATTTTGGTGAAATCTGAACAAGGCGGACGAAGTACAAATTATGAATTGAGAACCAACTGATTGCACCAGATCATGGCGCTAACATCATAAGCTTAAACGCAAAACACCCCGTCGGGCAGAGCTCCTGTCGGGGTGTTTCTATATAGAATCTGCGGACCGTACTCAACAGTTATTCTTTGTAAACGAAGCTTTTGCGGGCCGTGCTGTATATTGCAAAGAAACCCCGTACGCCTTTTCCGTCTGTGCTGGCAGGCGAGACGCGTTTGATGTTGGTATTCACATTGGCCGGTTGCCCGCCGAAGAGCGGATTTCTGCCACGAAACTCATCTGCTACCTGATAGATGTAGTAGAGATATTCTTCGCTTATACTATTCATTTCGAGGGTGATGGTGTCGCCGTTTTTTACCTTTTCATCCGGTTTTTCGCTAAAGAGATACATGACCGATTCGCTGATAAGGTATTTCCCGTTGAAGAACTGATCGTCTGTAACTCCCCATTCGTTGATACTATCGGAGTTGCAAACCCCGTTGATATACGTTTTGAAGAGGTAGAAATCTTCTGTTTTCTCCGGTTCCTGCATGGATACTCTTACCGTCCAGGAGTCCTGATAAAATATTCGCTTTTTTACCACAGACATCGAGTCGATATCCGGCACTTTGTTTAAACCCGATTCGCTGGTATATGTTTCTTTCACACCGTCGCTGTTTATATCCACATTGGATATGTTGAGGGTGTAACGTCTGCCGGCAACAGCCATAAAGTTGGCCGGTGTATAGTAGCGACCTTTTTTACCCGGATCTTCCGGAAGGGTATAGGAGTAACCTTCGCTATCGGTGAGAGTAACAATTGCACCGGAAACCATTTCAGCCGGTTTGTTGTAAAAATAGTCTGAGCTCTTTTTTAGCGTGATAGTATCGGCAGCGGCATCGTCTGAGATTGCGCCATCTACTACCAGTTCGGGCTCTGTTTTGCCCAGATTCAGATCTATCTCCTGTGTGCATGAGGCCAGTAGAGTGGCGCAAAACAGGGCTGTAATATATGCGTATTTCATTGTGTTCAGAATTTTATGTTGTAAGTAACAGAAGGGATAAAGGTGAACAGATAAGTCATCTCGGCTTTTGTTCTGCCGGGATTATCTTTGTCGCCCACAAAATTGATGGCCCAGGCATTTTTGTGCGCATAGACGTTGTAAATGGAGAAGTTCCATTCGCCTTTCCAGGGCAGTTTTCGTTTGCCCTGCGGCACATAGTTGAGCGATACATCGAGTCGGTGATAATCGGGCATCCGGTATTCGTTTCGTTTAGAGTAGATCGGGATAATCACTTTTCCTGTCTCCATGCGGGCAACGGGGTAGGTGATGGGTTGTCCGGTGGCATATACGAAGTTGGCGCCGAGTGATATTTTTTCATTCAAAGCATAATTTGCCACTACATAGATGGTGTGCGGACGGTCGTAGGGAGCGAGGTAAGTCTGATTGCTGTTTATGCCCTCAATTTTCCTTTCGGTGTGGGAGTAGGCGTAGCTAATCCAACCGGTGAGGTCGCCTTCGTTTTTCTGCAACAGAAACTCGGCACCATAGGCCTTTGATTTGCCAAAACGAAGTTCACCATCCAGTTTTTTGTTCAGAAGCAACTGGGCATGGTCTTCGAAATCGATGGTATTTCGCATATCCTTGTAGAAAAGTTCCACCGAAGCCTCGAGGCTGTTGTCGAGGAAATTTCTGAAATAACCCACCGCAAACTGGTCGCAAATCTGAGGCTTCACATTGGGGCTGGAGGTAAACCAGAGATCGAGAGGAGTACCGGCTGTGGAGTTGGATGCCATTTGCAAAAACTGATTGGTGCGGGAATAATTTGCTTTCAGCGATGAAACACTGTTTAAACGGTAATTAATTCCCAGTCGGGGAGAGAGCCGAAAGAAGGTTTTGATGAATTTTCCGCTGCCATATACTGTCGAGTCAACAGACTCGTAGTTGTTGTCGTAGTTGTAAATTGTACCCGAACCCACATTCGAAAACGCATTCAGCCGTAGTCCGGCCTTCACCGAAAGGTTGTCATTAATCTTATAATCGTCAGACAGATAAATAGCCTGATTGAGGGCATGAATATCGGGCAGCTCGTATTTGTCGTAGCTGGTGGCTCCCCCCGAAGAGATAACAGTGCCCGGACTTAGTTTGTGAAACGTAGTGTTGTAGCCAAACTTCAACGTGTTTTCGGGCGATAAGAAGTAGGTGAAATCGGCTTTGAGCCCGATATCATTCATTTTATACTTCCAGTCGAAATTGCTCTCATCGCTAAAGCTGGAGGCCAATCCGTAGTTATAACGGGTATAGTTGAATGTAAAATTGCTGAAAAGCGATTTCGAAAAGAGGTGATTCCAACGGGCTGTGAGCGTGGTATTTCCGAAGTCGAACCCTGCCATTTTGTTTTTGAAAACATCCTGCCCCATGTATGCAGACACAAAAATTCTGTTGTTTTCATTAATCCGGTGGGTGAGTTTGGCGTTCAGGTCGTAGAAGTAGAGACGGTTGTCTCTGATTTTCTCGTCGGACGACATTTTCAGAAACATATCGGCATAGGTTCTGCGGCCCGAAACAATAAAAGTAGTTCGGTCGGAGCCAATAGGCCCTTCGAGAGTCAACCGGCTCGCAATGGTTCCGATTCCACCGCTTCCGGCAAACTTTTTCGAATTACCGTCTTTCATGTGAACCTCGAGCAGCGAAGCCAGCCTACCGTCGTGGGTAGCCGGAATATCCCCTTTGTAGAGTGTCAGATTTTTAATGGCATCGTTGTTGAAAACCGAGAAGAAACCCATCAGATGCGATGCATTGTAAACGGTAGCTTCGTCCAGAACAATCAGATTCTGGTCGATACCGCCACCCCGCACGCTGAAGCTGGAGGTGCCTTCGCCCGCCGATACCACACCCGGAAGCAACTGAATGGCTTTGATCAGATCGACTTCGCCCATCAGAGCCGGAATTTTGCGTATGGTGGTGATTTCGAGTTTCTGAGCACTCATGTTGTTGTTGCTCACGTTGGCATCTTTTCGTCTGGAGCGTACCACAACTTCGGAGAGCTCTTTTGAGCCGGGTGTCAGGTCGATATTGAGGGTTTGAACACCGTTGACGATAACCGTTGAGGTTGCATTTTTGTACCCGACGTATGTGCATTCGATTGTAAAAGAGCCTTTGGGCAGATTGATGGAATAGAATCCGTAGTTGTTTGTAAATGTGCCTTTTTTGAGCTCTTTGACATAGACCGTTGCCCCAATGAGCGCCTCGCCGTTGGAGGCATCTTTCACATACCCGCTTAATGTGATTTTTTCTGCCGTTTCTATGGCCATTATTCCCTGAATGATGGAGAATAACAGAAAAATCAGAAATGTTCTTTTGAAATTCATGCTGTTATCTTTTTTCTTTAAACAAAAATTGTGCTGCAAAGGTCATTATTTATTGCTAAATAGCAAGAATAAAAGCGGATGAATGCGAAAAAAGGCGGTTGAACAGTTATTATTAATAAAAAAGAGGCTGCTCCGTAAGGAACAACCTCTTTTGTTTTATAGAGAAATAAAATTATTTCGCCATTTCGATAGCAACAGCTACCTGTACAGTGGCTCCAACCATTGGGTTGTTACCCATTCCGAGGAATCCCATCATTTCTACGTGAGCAGGAACTGAAGAAGAACCAGCGAACTGAGCGTCACCGTGCATACGACCCATAGTGTCAGTCATACCGTAAGAAGCAGGACCGGCAGCCATGTTGTCGGGGTGCAAAGTACGACCTGTACCACCACCTGATGCTACAGAGAAATACTTTTTGCCCAATTCCATGCACTCTTTTTTGTAAGTACCTGCAACAGGGTGCTGGAAGCGGGTAGGGTTGGTAGAGTTACCTGTGATAGAAACGTCTACACCTTCGGCACGCATGATAGCTACACCTTCGCGTACATCATCGGCACCATAGCATTTAACTGCTGCGCGTGGGCCATCAGAGTAAGCTTTTGTTTTTACTACATTCAATTCGCCTGTAGCGTAATCGAAGTCAGTTTGTACATAAGTAAATCCGTTGATACGAGAGATGATCATCGCAGCATCTTTGCCCAATCCATTGAGGATAACGCGAAGAGGCTCCTGACGAACTTTGTTGGCCGACTGAGCGATACCGATTGCACCTTCTGCAGCAGCAAACGACTCGTGACCAGCCAGGAATGCGAAACATTTAGTTTCGTTGCGAAGCAACATAGCAGCCAGGTTACCGTGGCCAATACCTACTTTGCGATCTTCGGCTACAGAGCCGGGGATACAGAAAGCCTGTAAACCGATACCGATTGCCTCTGCAGCATCAGCAGCAGTAGTACAACCTTTTTTGATTGCGATAGCAGCACCTACTACGTAAGCCCATTTCGCGTTTTCGAATGCGATGTTCTGGATGTCTTCGCATATTTTGTAAGGGTCGATGCCCTTAGCCGCGCATATTGCTTTGGCTTCGTCGATATCTTTGATACCGTATGTATTGAGAGCCGCATTGACTTTGCCTATACGACGGTCGTAACTTTCAAATAATTGCATAATTTAGTCTAATTAATAATTTATAATTCATAATGCATAATTAATACAACTCATACTACAAAACCCATAATTCAAAAAAAACTATCAATTCTCAGAACCATTTTCATCATCTTTGCTTGAATTCAGAATTGCTGTCAAAATCTTAATCAACTCGATACAATCCTGATGTATACTCTGAAATTGTTTTTCAGAAATATAACCTGTTTCAAAAAGCAATTCAAGCCAATACTCTGTTTCACCGGCTTCTTTGAGTGATATGCCTAATTTAAAACGAAAATCTTTTTTGCTGAATCCTCTGACAGCCTCTCTTACATTGGCTCCGATACTTGTTCCACTGCGAATAAGCTGTTTGGAAAGTGCAAATTCTTTTTTCTCGTTCTGAAGGAACTGGTACAATCTAATTATTCTAATTGCAAATGCTTTGCTTTTTAAAACAATAATATTGTCAGGTCCTATAATTATGAATTATGAATTGTGAATTATGAATTGCATTCTATTCGTGTCTGGGATCGATGTATTTTGCAGCGTTAGCAAAGCGACCGTAGGTGCTGGTGCATTTTTTCAATGCTTCGTTGGCATCCATACCTTTTTTGATCATGTCCATCATAGGGCCGAAACGAACGAATTCGTATCCACAAGCCTCACCATCTTCGTCGAGAGCCATACGGTTGATGTAACCTTCTGCCATTTCGAGGTAGCGAACACCTTTAGCGTTGGAAGAGAACATTGTACCTACCTGGCTGCGAAGACCTTTACCCAAATCTTCGAGACCTGCACCGATAGGCAGACCGCCTTCAGAGAAAGCTGATTGCGAACGACCATAAGCAATCTGAAGGAACAATTCGCGCATGGCTACGTTGATAGCGTCGCAAACCAAGTCGGTGTTCAAAGCCTCAAGAACAGTTTTGCCGGTCAGAATTTCGGCAGCCATAGCTGCAGAGTGAGTCATACCCGAGCAACCTACTGTTTCTACCAAGGCCTCTTCGATGATACCGTCTTTGATGTTCAATGTCAGTTTGCAGGCACCTTGTTGAGGAGCACACCAACCCACACCGTGAGTCAAACCCGAAATATCAACGATTTCCTTTGCTTTAACCCATTTTCCTTCTTGTGGAATGGGCGCAGGACCGTGGTTAGGTCCTTTTTTTACAACACACATGTGTTCTACTTCGTGAGAATAAATCATAATATAAATATTTAGATAATGATGTTATTTAAAGTCTATTGAAAACAGCCCCCTTAAAAGCCGTGCAAAGTTACATCAAATTTTTAAATAGACAATCGCACCAGATGGCTATTTTGCAATAAATTAAAGCAATAAATCAGTCAGATTATTCTCTTTTCGGGCAGAAATATAGCAAAATGATTGAGGGTAATACCATCTAGTCGCGGCAGTTGAGGCAAAAGAAGTGCGAAAAAGAACCTGAATAGGTGAGGCTTAGTTCGTGAGTGCCTGTGGAATATTTGCGAATAACGCCATAATTGTAGGCATAATTGTAGTTGACGGCAATACGAGGAGCCAGGCGGATACCGGCATCGAACATCAACTCGGAGGTGCTGCGCCAGCCTATTCCTATCCACCAGGTTTCGAGATCTTCGCTGTTTTTGAATAGCAATGCAGAGTTGATATCGAAAGCCGAAATACCGCTTGTGTGCATGGCAGATGTTGATACCATCAGATTGTACATGTAGTGATCGCGGGAGGTGTACCGGGCGTATGCATACTCCGTGGGCGAACCTTTGTCTTTGTTGAAGTAGCACTCGAGTCTTCTGACTGTGATACCACCAACAAGGTTTTCGGATGCATATTCGACACCCAGGTTGAAGAAGGGCGACATTTTGTTGTCATCCAGAAAACGGACAGCGGGATCTGTCATATCATCCATACTGATCTGGCTCAGGTCGTGTGAATAGGAGTAGAGCCCGGCTGAAAGTCCCATACGCAATCTGTCGTATTCGTTGATATTGAGATTGTAGGCATATTGCAGACTGATTTTCCGGTTGTAGGTGTAGCCTATTTGATCGCTGATAATCTGCAATCCCATTTTTGTTTTGTAATTGATGAGATAAACATACCCGTCGAAGACGTAAGACGATGGAGCTCCCGGCATATTGTACCACTGTTTTTGTCCCAGTAAATTAAATTCGAGACTATTGTCATTTACATCTTCGTGCAGTGCCGCCGGATTCATAAGCTGGCTTTGAATCCGGTGAGAATTGATGGTAATATCTGTTTGAGAAAATACCGGTTTGCTGCTAAGCAGAGAGATTATCGTGTATAAGATATATCGTTTCATGATTGTGGTTTTTGTTGTCCGACTTAAAATAAAATCTAATCAAATCAGTATATTACGGTGATATATCCGGCTTTGTAATTCTCTTTGCTAAGAGGATTTTTTATTTTGTAGATGTAATAATAGGTATCTTTCGGCACCATCTTTCCTTTGTAGAAACCATCCCATCCGTTTTTGCCTTCATACACAATTTGTCCCTGCCGGTTGAAAACCTTCACATCCTCTCCGGGCATAAAAAGATCGTTGATGCCATCGCCGTTGGGCGTAAATGTGTTGGGGATTTTTATTTCGACCGGAATAATCAGTTTTTCTTCGCTTTTGCACCCCCTGGAGCTGGTAGCTATCAGTTTTACTTCGAAGAAAGATTGATTGTTGATATCGAATATATGATTAAACTGGATATCGTTGAATACAGATATTTTATCGACAAACCATTCGTAGCGGGTAAGAGGCTGCGGGTCGGTGTAAAAATTGACAGACCTGTTGGATTGGTCAATAGACAACCTGTCTGCAATTATTTTGGCAATAGGTGCTACCGATTCTACCACTGTAAGGGTATCAGCATCGGAATTGCCAAAGTCGTCGAATCCGGTCACAGAAAATGTTCCGCCTTTGCGAACAACAATTTGAGAGGTGGTGGCACCGGTATTCCATTGATAACGATAGGCACCTGTAGCTGTGAGAATGAGAGAATCGCCCGTGCAAAATTCCTGACTACCGCGTATGCTGACAACCGGTAGCGGATATTCGATGATGTGAATAAAGGAGGAAGCAGAGCAATCGGAGGCGGAAAATCCGGTGACAGAATATATGCCTCCACGCTTCACTGTAATTGTGGCAGTGGTATCGCCGGTGCTCCAATGGTAATGAGCAGCGCCAACGGCAGTGAGGGTAATGGATTCGCCGGTTGTAAAATAGCTCTTTCCGCGGATAGAAACGTATGGCTTTTCGTTGACCACAACTGTGAATACCTCTTCGGTAATGCAGGTTCCGGGTCCGTATCCGGTAACAGAATAGAGTCCGCCTGTCTTGAATGTGACAACCGATGTGGTATCGCCTGTACTCCATTTATATCGGGTGGCTCCCTGCGCTGTAAGAGTGGTGGAGTCGCCTTTGCAAATATTTTTGTTGCCTGAAACCACCACGTGATCCGATACCACAAAGCGGGTGGTTCGTTTGCAGCCGCTTGCTGATGTACCTGTTACGCTATATTCGCCCGGCAGAGAGATTTGAATGGAAGCTGTGGTTTTTCCATTACTCCAAAGATAAGACTTATATCCCGAAGCGGTTAGTACCCCTTTTGTGCCGGGGCAAAGCATAGCGGGCCCCGTAATTATAAGCTCGGGGCCTTCAATTTCGGAAATTCTGAATGGATAGACCGTTTCGCAACCCGCAGCATTGTAGCCTGTTACGGTATAATCTCCGGGAGCGTGATAGGTTGTTGTGCGGGCCGTGTCGCCATTGCTCCAGACGTATCTGACTGCACCATTGGCAGATACAACCGCTTTTTCGCCCACGCAAATATCGGTTTGTCCACCTACGGTTATAACCGGTTTTTCGGCCTGAGAAACGAACAACGAGAGAGTGTAAGCACATCCCCCCGACAATGTGCCGGTTACTTTATACAATCCCTGGCTTTTTACATAAATAGAAGCACCTTTTTGACCGGTACTCCAGCTGTAAGAGTCGGCTCCCGAAGCAGTAAGCCTGGTGCTGTCGCCGGGGCAAAAGAATCGATTTCCCGACACGCTGAGTTTTTCGAGATTTGCATTTACGCGAATCGATGCGGTGCCAAAGCAGCCGAAAGAGTTGAATCCGGTAACGGAATAGGTTCCGCTTTTGCGTACATGAATCCGGTCTGTAACCTCACCTGTGCTCCAGAGGTAATATTGAGCACCGATGGCCTGGAGAACAATTGAATCGCCGAAGCAAAACTCTGTGGGGCCGGATATATTGACCACCGGTTTGGTTGCTTTGCCAATAGTAAAGAAGAGAGTTGTATCGCAGGTTAAACTATTAAAGGCTGTTACCGAATATTCTCCCGGAGTTTTGATGACAACAGACGAAGTTGTTTCGCCGGAGCTCCATCTGTACCAATTGGCGCCCTGTGCCGAAATAAGAGTGCTGTCTCCGGAACAGATGTATTTGAGTCCCGAAATGGTAATATTCGGTTTTCTGACTTCCTCGATGGTTACAGAAGCCGTTTTGCTGCAACCCGTAGCCAAGGTACCCGTGACGGTGTAGGTTCCCCCTTTTTTGACATAAATGGAGGGAGAAGTTTTTTTGTTGCTCCAGAGATAGGTGGCAGCGCCATTGGCCGTAATGAGAGTAGAATCTCCTGTGCAGAATCTTTTTTCGCCACTGAATGTAATTACCGGCAACGGATTTTCCCTGATAGTAAAACGAATCGTTTTTTCACACAAGTTGATTCCTGTACCTCTTACCCAATAATCCCCACCTTTGTATATTAGTACAGAGCTGCCCGATTCGCCGGTGCTCCAGCGGTACTGTGTAGCTCCGGATGCGGTGATTCTGGTATTTTCGCCCGAACAAATAGTTGTATTACCCGAAATCCGGACATCCGGTTTTTTCAACTCAGAAACATACACTTCGAAATTTTTGCTGCATCCAAAGGCATTGTAGGCCGTAATTGTATAGGTGCCGGGGGTATGAATAAAGACAGAATCTGAGTTTTCGCCTGTGCTCCACCGGTACGATTTTGCACCGGTTGCCCGTAGCAGAATAGAATCTCCCTCGCACAAGGTAAAACTGAATGTTTCGCTGTTGTTGATGAGCAAAGATATCGGTTTTTGATCGACATAAATGGTAAACGCAGAGATGCAACCATTTTCATTTTTTCCGGTGACGGTATAGTATCCTTTTTTATTTACCCAAATAGAAGGTGTGGTTTCGCCGGTGTTCCACAAATAAGAAGATGCGCCACTGGCGGTTAGTAGGGTATTGCCGTTTTCGCACAACTCGGTATTACCCGAAACTGTCAGAGCAGGCAGCGGGTATTCGGTTACATTCACCGAGAGATTGGACGAGCAACCGTCGGAGTTGAAGGCCGACACCTTGTAGGTGCCTCCTTTGTAAATAGATATGGTGGCAGTGGTATCGCCTGTGCTCCACAAATAGCGATTGCCACCCGAAGCTGTGAGTTGCGTATAGCTGCCGGTGCAAAGCGAGCGGGCACCGTTGATGGAGACGGTGGGTTTGCCCGAATTGCGAATGGCGAAGTAAATAACTTTTTCGCATCCGGTTGCCGAAATTCCCTTTACCCAATAATCTCCGGCCTCTTTGATGTAGAGCGTATTTGTTTTTTTGCCTGTGCTCCACAAATAAGAGATTGCGCCCGAGGCAGTTAATAAGGTGCTGTCGTTTTCGCAGAAAAAGAGGTTACCACGCAGAGAGAGTGGTACGCTATTTTGATTTACCGTAACCGATGCGGAGGAAGAGCACCCGTTTTCGTAGGAACAGGTAACCGAATAGATGCCCGGAGATTTTGCTACAATAGCGGGGGTGGTTTCGCCGGTGCTCCACAGATAAGAAGTTGCTGTGGAAGCTTTCAGAATAGTGCTGTCGCCTTCGCAAAAAGTAAGTTTACCGGTTATGGCAGCGGGAGCAAATAGTTTTTCTGTTACGGTGAAATATTTGGTGGCGGTACATCCTTTTGCATCGGTACCTCTCACCCAATAGTTGCCGGCTTTGGTTATTCTTGCCGAAGAACCTAAAGTGCCGGTACTCCATACATAACTAATACCACCCGTTGCCGATATGGTGGTGCTTTCGTCGGTACAGAAGGATAGATTCCCATTCAGAAAGAGAGTAGGGGGTTCATTTTCGACGACCTGAATGGCGATTGATTTGCTGCAATTGGCGGCATTAAATGCTGTGACACGATACACTCCGGCTTCTTTTGCAAAAATACGGGACCCGGTAGATCCATTTTCCCAGATGTATTTTGTGCCACCGGTAAGCGTGAGAGAAATGCTGTCGCCTTTGCAAATGGAGAAAAGATAGGTGGCTGAATTATTGACTTTGATATTGATTATATTGTCGTTTACAAATACAGATTTGGTAATGCCGCAACCGTTGGAATTTGTACCTGTCACACTGTATGTACCTCCTGCCGAGACAGTAATCTGTGCCGATGTTTCGCCGGTACTCCACTGGTATTTCTCGGCACCTTCGGCAGTCAGGATTGTTTTTTCACCTTCGCAAATATCTGTTTTTCCGGAAATGGTTACTACCGGCAAATCTTTTTCGACGACTGTAACCGAGGCTACTCCCGGACAATAGGTTTCGTTGTAGCCATTCACACTGTAAGTTCCGCCTTTTCTGACCACAATAGAGGCTGTCCTTTCGCCTGTACTCCACAAATAGTTTGTAGCACCTACTGCTTTGAGAACAGTAGTGCCGCCTGTACACAATTCGGGATTGCCCACAATGGTGACAGACGGAAATGCGATTTCGCGCATATTAATGTAGGTTGTTTTTTCGCATCCGTTGGCATTTACCCCCTTTACCCAATAGGTGCCGGATGATTTTACGGTGATTTTTGTGCCGGTTTCGCCGGTGCTCCACAAATATGTAGAAGCCCCGGTAGCCACCAGAGTGGCGCTATCGCCTTTGCAGAAATAAGGCCCGCCTACAATAGTCAGAGGAATATCTTCGCTCACCACTTGTATCTGTATGGTTTTAGAACACCCGTTTTCGGAGAATCCGGTTACCTTGTAAGTGCCCGAATTTCTGACAATAATACGGTCGTCGGTTGACCCATTGCTCCACAAATACGATTTTGCACCCGAAGCTACCAATACAGAGCTGTCGCCTTTGCAAAAAGTAGTTGCTCCCGTTACAGAAATATCGGGGGAGGGCTGAGATGTGAGTGTGATTTGAGCTGTAGCAGAGCAGCTTTTTTGGCCATTAAAGCCCACTACCGAATAGGTGCCCGGCGATGAAACATCGATAGACGCACCGGTTTCGCCGGAACTCCATATATAATATTGAGCTCCGGAAGCTGTTAGTTTCTGAGTACCACCCGAGCACACATAGGGGTCGCCCTTGATACTAACCTGTGGAATTTCATTTCTGACAATATCAAAAGTGATTGTTTTAATGCATCCACCTGCCGAAGTAGCCGTGACGCTGTATGTGCCGGGTTGCGAAAAAAATTCAGAGAAATCACTCGTTCCGGTACTCCAGAGGCAGGAAACTGCACCGGTAACCCGCAAAGATGTGCCACTACCTGCACAGAAAAAAGTATCGCCCACCAGTTTTATGGCATTCTCGCTCTCTTTGAGCGAAAAGCTACTGGTGGAACTACAGCCCGATATATTACTACCCACTACCGAATAAACTCCCCCTTTGCTCACAGAAATAGATGCTGAAGTTGCACCATTATTCCACAAATAAGTATCGGCACCACTGGCTGTGAGCGATACGGAACCTCCTTCGCACAAAAATGCCGGTCCGGCTATGGAAACCGTTGGTAGCGGAAGTTCATCTACCGTGATTTCGGCAGAAGCAGTCAGGTTGCACCCGGTACTGAATTTTCCCGCCACACTGTATTTTCCTCCTTTATTGATACGAATGGTGGCAGTTGTATCGCCGGTGCTCCAGAGATAACTATTGGCTCCGGCAACCGTCAGAGTAGTGTTGCTTCCCGAGCAGATTGTTTTTTTACCGCTGATGGTGAGTTTGGGTAGTGCAGATACCACAACCGTCTGGGTGTATGTTTGAGCGCAACCCGATGGCAAGGCAACAACAGAAAGTGTAACCGGGAATGATCCAAAGGAATCGAATTGATGTAAAACCGTCTTTCCCGAAGCCTTTTTGCCATCGCCGAAATTCCAGTTATATTCAAATGAATCAGCATTTTTCACTTCACTCATATCTGTAAATGAGAGTTGTTTCTGATCGCAATTGGCATATTCGTACCTGAAAGAGGGCACAATAGAGGTGCGGTTGAGTGTAGCTGTTTTGGTAAAAGAACAACCGGAGAGCGATTTCATCACACAACTCCAGTTGCTGTTGTCTTCGGGATTATTGAGTCTGATTGTGCGTCCGGCCATACCATTCGACCAGGTGTAACTCAGAAATCCGGCCGGAGCAACGAGAGTTGCCCAATTGTCGTTTTCGCAAAAAGAAGAGACAATATCGGCCTTGCCACAGGAAGGAACGATATATGCATAACAGTAATCATCCGTTTTTACTCCGTTTCCGTTTGTTGTCAGTTCGATTGTTAAAGATTCGCCAATGAAATCGGACAGGTCGAAATTGACTGTGCTCCACTCTTGCCAAAGTACCGATTTGTTTCGGTAGAAACTCCCGGTTTTTTCGGCTGAAACAGCATTGTGTTGCAGGCAATCATCGAGTACGCGGCCGAATTTATCTTTTATACTGATATTGAACTGTGCATTCTGAGGAACAGAATCGCTCATCAAAACCACGGCATACTGGATAGAAATAAGCGCATTATATTTATCCACCGTAATCGAATAACTCATGTTTTCTGCCGTTTTTCCATTCAGCTCGCTTCCCAATCGAAGCGAAAACTTTTTTCCCGATGGAATTTTGGGCAATGCATACCCAGTGAGGGCGTCTTTCTGCAGCGTGTCTTTCATGATTGTGTGACTACCGCTTACAATGCCGTATTTGTTTAATGTAACAGGGCAGCAAACTCCGCTTTTAGCCACCCAACCAGAGGTTGTACCGGTTTCGAACGATATATTGCTGCAATAGGATTGGGTATATGCCGTATTAATGAAAAAAAACAGGCTGGTAATCCAAATAGCTATATGGGTTAAAATTCTATTCATAATTATCAGGTGAGGTTGAAGGTTAAATAGCTCTCTTTAAAGAAGTCGGGTAGAATTGTTTATTTGTAATTTTTGTAAATATACAATTCTATAAGCAAAAATCAAAGAATATGGGTGAAAAAGAGGGGATAATGCACGATATATTAACACAACCGCCCGGAAAAATGGTTGAAAAACATAATCAGAAGTGAAAGACAGATGCTAAAGCATTAAATAGAAGAAAAAGAATAAAAATCAGCCTGAAATTTTATTGCCGAATGGTAGTTTACTGATTATCCACGCAAAGCAGGATGAGAGCAGCAGGCAGAGTAGGGTAGTAACGGGGATGGCTAGTGCCGGATGAAACATGTTCCAGTGAATGCCCCACGATGTGAGCCATTTAAGTATCAGTATATGAATGAGGTAGATGCCAAAACTATACCGGCAAACAAAATGTACGACGGCATTTCTCCACCCGCAAACCGGTGAGATGGTACTACAAACCAGAAACAACCCCGAAGCGATAGCCCATACGCAGGGCGAAAAATTGCCATAGAGAACACCGGTCGTTTTTCCGGCATCGAGCGAAGCCAAAAGCGTAGAAAAAAACAGGACAAAATAACCTGTGAAAATAAGAACAGCAGCCGCTTGTTTGGCTCTGATTGCAGAGATTGTAAGCCGGTGTGCCAGATAATAACCCCACACCAGATAGCCGATGTAACCGGAAAAATAGCCCAGTTCGTTTTTGTAATACGGTCCAAAAATGCCAAAATCATTGATTTGATTGGCTACAAACCAGAGAAGAATAAAGCCCGGAATCTCTTTGTCGCTGCTTTGTCTGACCCATTTGCCCAAAACAGGAATAAACAGGTAGAGCCCCAGTATCATATATACGAACCAAAAGTGATACGAAACACCGCTTTTTACTTTTTGAGACAACCACTGCCAGGTCTGATCGGGGCTATTTTGATGGCCATATAAGAGGCGAAGCGACAGAAACCAGATTAAATAGAGAGAGGCATAAAACAAAAAAGGAAAAAGAATACGTGAAAAACGTTTCTGTAAAAACCGGGCCACCGGCATCTCTTTGGGTAATAAAAGAGCACCCGAAATCATGACAAATGCCGGCACGCACCACCGTGTGGCAGCATTGAGGGCAAGCCCCGACAACCAGTATCCGGAAGGTAGTGTTTGAAAATGAGGTAAAACAGCGGCCGATACATGTAGCAAAACCACACCTGCGGTTGCCAGAAATCGCAGATTATCTATGCCTGTAGAAAAAGCACTCTCACTCCTCATTTGCGGGAATGATGCGTTTGACTTTGCCCGATGCAGTCTCTACAAAACGGGGCAGAAAGATGGTTTGTCGCGGTTTTTCGTAGCGGGCAAGGCGGGAAGAAAAGACGGACTGAAGATCCTGCATCTGTCTGGCAGAGAAGGGTTCACCCTCGATGACCAACACGATCTTTTGGCCCAAAATCTCGTCGGGCAATGCTGTAATAAAGAATCTTTTGTGAATAAATGGCGAGAGTTTTGTCTCGAGTGTTTCGGGGATAACCTTAATTCCCCCCGTATTGATCACATAATCGTAGCGACCTTTCCACTCGAAGGAAACCGGCGATACGAGAGAGACAATATCGTTGGTGATAAATGGCTTCTCCTGCAAATGCGGTGCATGGATGATGAGGCAATCCCTTTCATCCTGTTCGAAGGTAACCCCCTCCAGCGCCTGGTAAACCGCCGATGCCTGAGCTCCGTTGAGTTGACGTACTGCGATGTGCGATACCGTTTCGGTCATGCCATAGGTTGCATAGCATACTGTTTGTAAAGACTGAATTCTGGCTTCGAGAGTTTCGGAAACAGCACTGCCCCCGATAATCAGTTTCGGAATCCGGCTGAAGGTTTCCATACCCGATTTGCTTTTGAACAAGGTCTCCACCTGCATAGGTACCATGGCGGCAAATTTGACAGGGGTGGAAATTACCGGGGCAGACAAAGGCTCTGTAACAATCAGTGTCAGATTGCCGGCTACTGCTCTTACAATCATCATTTTTCCGGCAATATAATTGGCCGAAAGGCAGAGCCAAACCGGATCGCCCTCTTGCAGGCCGAAGTACCGGTTGGTGAGTCGGGCAGAGGCAAGCATACTCTCTTTTCGAACTAAAATCGATTGAGGCTCGCCGGTAGAGCCGGATGTAACTACCTGAACCGAGTCTTTGCGGTCGAACCAGGCAGCCAGAAACCGGAATAAAGCTCTTTCCCAATCGGTAAGAGGCTGGCTCTTTTTTTGATGAATAAGAGCCGGTATTTGTTCAAGTGTATATTCGTTTTGCTGATAAATGAGTTTCATGGATGTTGTATTGATTGAAGTTAAATGTGGCTTCCCCTTTCGACACTCTTGACTCCTTTGACTGTTTTTATTTTCTTTATCAAAGCCTCCAGAGCAGCTGTATCGTTGATCGATATGGTGATGTTTCCGCTGAAAAGCCCATCGTGCGAGTTGATTGAAATGGAACGCAATACCACATTTTTTTCTTTCGAAATAAAAGAGGTGATGTTGGTCACAATTCCGATATCATCTTTGCCAATTACGTGAAGCGTAATGGAGTATTGCGAATCGGATTTACCGGCCCATTTAGCCTTTACGATTCTGTATCCAAAACGCGAAATCATTTGTGGTGCATTGGTGCACGATGTGCGGTGTATTTTTATACCGCCTATGGTGGATACAAACCCGAAAATTTCGTCGCCATAAATCGGATTACAACATTTGGCCAACTTATATTCTACCCCTCTCAGGTTTTGATCAATCACCAGTTCATCCTCTTTTTTCTGCACCGCCTCTTGTGTAGGCGACACGGTATAATTTTCGGCAGTCCGGTTTTCGGTATTGGCCTCTTTGCCTTTTTCTTTGCGGTCGAGCTCAATCAGTTGATCCACAATTTTGTTCACATCGAGCTTATCGGTACCTAAATCGGCAAAGAAATCGGTCGAGTTTTTGTATCCGTTTTTCTTCATCAGTCGCATCATGGTTGCCTCATCGGGTTCCATTTTGCGGTTTTTGAGCCGGCGTTGCAGCACCTCTTTTCCGTATTCGGCCTCTTTGAATGTAGCCTCTTTGAGAGCCTGTTTTATTTTGATACGAGCCTTGGAGGTGGTGACAATATTGAGCCAATCCTGTTTGGGCTTTTGCAACGGAGATGTAATAATTTCTACCTGGTCGCCACTCGATAATTTCTGTTTGATGGTGACATTCTTGTCGTTTATTTTGGCACCCACACATTTGCTGCCCAGTCCGGTATGGATATTGAAGGCGAAATCGAGCACTGTGGCACCCTTGGGCAATTTATACAAATCGCCTTTGGGCGTAAATACAAAAATTTCTTTTTCGTACAGGGCCGGTTTGAGCTCCTGCATCACATCGAGCGGACTGGCATCGTGTGCTTCGAGCACTTCGCGCACATTGTTGAGCCACTCGTCGAGCCCTTTTTCGCCACCTTTCACCCCTTTGTATTTCCAGTGTGCGGCCAAACCACGCTCGGCAATATCATCCATACGCTGAGTTCTGATTTGTACCTCCACCCATTTGCCTTCGGGGCCCATAACTGTGATGTGCAGCGATTCGTAACCGTTGCTTTTGGGAATCGAAAGCCAGTCGCGCAGTCGCTTCGGATTGGGTTGATACATATCTGTAACGATAGAGTAGGCGTGCCAGCATTCGGCTTTTTCGCGCTCCTGCGTGGCATCGATGATGATGCGGATAGCAAACAAATCGTATATTTTCTCGAACGTAACCTCTTGTTTTCTTATTTTGTTCCAAATAGAATGGATTGATTTGGTACGCCCTTTGATTTCGAATTTCAATCCGACTTCGGTCAGTTTCTGCCTTACAGGCTCGATGAAATTATGGATGTACAGATCCCGGTCTCTTTTTGTTTCGCTCAGATTACGGGCAATTTCAGTATAGATTTCGCGATTTGTGTATTTGAGCGAAAGATCTTCCATTTCCGATTTGATACGATACAAGCCCAACCTGTGTGCCAGTGGGGCATACAGATAGGAGGCCTCGTAGGCCACCTGCCGGCGGAATTCGTTGTTGGGGTGATTGTTGAGTGCCCGCAACAGGAAGAGTCTGCTGGCCAGCATAATGAGCACTACGCGCACATCTTCGGAGAATGTGATGAAGAGTTTACTGAAATTTTCGGATTCTATGGATGGATTTTTGGCGTATAGTTCATTAATTTTCGACAATCCACGAATGATTTTCATGACGTCTGCTCCGAAATGCTTTTCGACCTCGGCGGCAGAGACAGAGCCCGACACCACGGCTTCGTACAAAAAAAGCGAAATGATAGAGGTTTTGCGCAATCCGACCTCTTCAATCAGTACGTTGGCAGTTGCCAACAACCGGCTCAGGGGATTAAAATCATATTCATCCTTGGTGTAGCATCCCTGTTGAATGGCCCTGTTGAGAATCGATTTACAAAGCTTCAATTCGATGGGGGAAAAGCTACCTGTCAACGACGAAATCAGTCGTTTGTATTGGGATATAAACTCTACAATTTCGTCTTTACTTCTAAAAAGTGCATCATTCATCTGTCAACGGCTTTTTTTATTTGCCCCAAAAATACAAAAAAATGGGGGAACTGAGTCTCTTTTTCTATATAAAATAGTGAGTTTTATAGTTAATTGCGTGCCGATGTCTGATTTGATTGATGTTGTTATAAATTAACAATGTGTGGCCTTAAAGCTTATTGGGTTAAATTATTTTTGGAAACGAACCATTATAAAGGAACTATTGTTTTATTCTGGTAACATATATTTTGTTAAAATGAACCTAAGCCTTTCTGTTGATTCGTGGACCACAACAATCCACGCACGCCCATTGGGCAAGTTATTCGATTTTAAAGAGGTCTATCAGTATCGCGACCTGTTGCGTATGTTTGTGAAACGGGATGTTGTGACGTTTTACAAGCAGACTATTCTGGGGCCCCTTTGGTTTTTATTGCAACCCCTGTTTACAACGCTTATTTTCTGGTTTGTATTTGGTCGGTTGGCGCAGCTCTCTACCGATACGCTTCCGCAACCCCTTTTCTACATGGCCGGCATCGTCTGTTGGAACTATTTTTCGGAGTGTCTCAACCGGATTTCCTCCACCTTTACCACCAACTCTGCCCTGTTTGGAAAAGTCTATTTTCCCCGCATCGTTATTCCGCTTTCGGTGGTGATATCCAATTTGGTGAAAATGGCCATTCAATGGTTGCTTTTTGCGTTGATTTACCTGCTGTATCTGGGCAGAGGATTTGCCGTGGGCGTCACTCCATACCTTTTGCTTTTTCCGTTGCTTATCGTCATCATGGCGGGGCTCAGCCTGGGTTTCGGATTGCTGTTTACCTCCCTCACCTCGAAATACCGTGACCTCGTGTTTTTACTCACTTTTGGTGTTCAGCTCTGGATGTATGCCACACCAATCATCTATCCATTGTCTTCTATATCATTGAAATACAGATATCTGATGATATTGAATCCCATGACTTCGGTGGTGGAAACAGTGCGGTTGGGTTTGCTGGGTGTAGGCACTTTTTCGTGGTCTTATTTGCTATACAGTGTTGTTTTTACCCTGTTGTTGCTGGTTTTGGGCGTTTTTCTGTTTGGAAGAGTGCAGCGAAATTTTATGGATTTTGTTTGATTTAACCATCTAAAAACAGGCAAAAGATGAATGCACTGGAAATTGATTATGTAAGCAAGAAATACAGACTCGGAGAGATTAGTACAGGTACTTTGTCGCACGATTTGCACCGATGGTGGTGTCGGATCAGAGGCAAAGATGATCCCTATTTGCTGTTGGGCGATGTAAATAATCGTGCAGAGAAAGCAATCTCAGATTACATCTGGGCACTGCGCGAAATTACATTCGAAGTGAGACCCGGCGATATACTGGGAATTATAGGTAGTAACGGAGCCGGTAAATCGACTCTTCTCAAGATATTGTCGAAAATCACTTCGCCCACATCCGGCGAAATTCGTTTCAGGGGGCGAATGGCCTCGTTGCTCGAGGTGGGTACCGGTTTTCATCCCGAAATGACCGGTCGCGAAAACATCTATATGAACGGAGCCATTATGGGCATGACACGTGCCGAAATAACCCGAAAACTCGATGAAATAATCGACTTTTCGGGCGTGGCCCGCTATATTGACACTCCGGTGAAACGATACTCGTCGGGTATGCTGGTGAGGCTTGGATTTGCCGTAGCGGCTCATCTGGAATCGGAAATACTGATTGTAGATGAGGTGCTGGCTGTTGGTGATGCCGAATTTCAGGAAAAAGCATTGGGCAAAATGCGCGATGTAACTACCTCCGATGGGCGTACCGTGCTCTTTGTGAGCCACAACATGGGTGCTGTAAAAACGCTATGCAAACGAGGTATTGTATTGGATCAGGGGCGATTGGTGTACGATGGCAAAACAGACGAGGCCATCTCATTCTACCAGAAATGCTGCCGGAAAGAGATGAACGACAAACAGACCATTCGCGAAGCAGGAGTGCGGGTTTCGCCCGATATCGAGATTTTTAGCATTCGCATAAATGGACGGGAAACAATGTGTCCGGTGCTGGATGACTTTGAGAATGTGCTCAAAATTGAGGTTTCGGGACGCATAGAGAAGCGCACCCGACTCGAAATTGAAGGGCGGGTTTTCGACGAAAACGAGGTGCCTCTGGCCATGTTCAGTCCCGGACACAACCGCCGAAAATACAAAATGTATGAGAAAGGGCTTTTCTTTTTGCAAGAGACTATTTACCTTTCGTCGGGCATACACAGGGGCAACTATTACCTCTGTCTGGATATTACAAATCCGGGAGTCGAATATTTTTTTCGGGTACCCCCCCGCATCAGGCTCGAAATTCCCGGATTTATCAGCGTAAAAGGCAATGTGTTTGAATACCGCAATGGTAACGGATTCATACAATTGTTTGACGAGCAATACCTGCTCGAAACCGAAAAACTTAGTCGTTTGCAATAATTTAGTGTGCGCAGGAGTTGCTCGTTTTATTAACCTAAACCCAAAGAGAAATGTGGATTAACAGACTCAGAAATCTGTGGTCTGCCGGGCCTTTCCCGGTGGCTGCCTCACCCAATCTGGCAGAGTTGGAGCAATCTGTCTGCCTCAGAAACATCAATATGGATTTGACCCGAAAGCAAAAAAGAGTGCTGATTTGCTATATATCCGACCAGTTTTTCAGGGCAAAAGAGGAGCTTTTGTTTCACTCCAACCGCTTCGAGGCTTGTCAGATTATCCGTGTATTTATCGAAATGGATTATGCGATTGATGTCGTGTGGCCGTTGTCGGACGACAAGCAGATAGAAAAAACCAACTACGATATTGTTTTTGGTTTTGGCCCGGTTTATCTCCGTGCCTCGCAATCCAATACAGATGCTGTTAAAATACTTTATCTGACAGAGAATAACCCCGGCGTTGCTGCCGGAAAGTTTCGGGAGCGGGTAGAGTATTATTACGAAAGAAACAAAATACGGAAAACCGGGATTCCCCGAAATCAGTTCTATACCCTGTCTCAGTTCGAAATATCCGACTACGGAATCCTCAAAAATTCGTCGCAAAATGCAGAAAGTTCGAAGTCCTACTTCAAAAATTCGTACCTGATAAAAACAACCGGGATGCGACACCATGCTTTTTGCATACACAAAGAAAAGAACATGGAATCTGCCCGCAAACACTTCCTTTGGCTTGGGTCTGGCGGGGCAATACACAAGGGGCTCGACCTGTTGCTGGAGGTTTTTGGCGAACTGCCCGATGTAACGCTTCACATTTGCGGACTGGATGCCGCGGAGGAAGATCTGGTGGCTGATTTTAAATCAGAAAATATTATCAATCACGGATTTATATCGATTGATTCGAGCGAATTCCTGGATGTTATTGTGAGTAAATGTGCTTTCGTTATTATGCCGTCGTGCTCCGAGGGTATATCCAATTCGGTAGTGACGGGCATGATGCACGGATTGATACCGGTGGTGACTCCCGAATGTGGCATAGAGATGGACTACGACACCGGTTTTGTGCTCGAAAGCTACAAGACGGGTTACATTCGCGATGTGGTGATTCGTCTTTCGGCTCTGCCATCGAAAAAACTGAAAAGCATGCGCCACAATGCTTACGTCTTAGCGCAGAAAGAGTTTACGCTGGATAAATTTACCCGCGATTTCAAAAATATAATGTATAAAATTGTGAGCCATGCAGAACTATCCAAAAATAAGTATTGTAACGCCAAATTATAATCAGGGAAAGTATTTGGAAGATACTATATTGTCTGTTCTTAATCAGAATTATCCTAATCTCGAATACATCATAATTGATGGCGGAAGCCGCGATAATTCGGTAGAGATAATTCGAAAATATGCACAAAAACTGACCTTCTGGTGTTCCGAACCCGATAAGGGTATGTATGATGCTCTGCAAAAAGGTTTCTCCCGAAGCACAGGCGAAATAATGGCCTGGATAAACTCGGACGATTTTTATCTGCCGGGAGCGCTCTTTACGCTGGCAGAGATTTTCAACACCATTCCGCAGCTCAGGTGGTTGCAGGGTGCGATGCTCACAGCCGACGAGAAGGGAAGAATCGTGACCGCAGAGCGCATAGGGGTGAAGACCAAATACGATTTTCTGATTGGAGACTACCGCTGGATACAGCAGGAGTCGGTGGCCTGGCGACGCTCTCTTTGGAATGAGGCGGGCGCAATGTTGCAAACCCGGTTGCAGTATGCCGGCGATTTTGAGTTGTGGTTGCGCTTTTTTGCCCGCGATAAGCTTTTTGTTACGGATGCCTGCATCGGTTGTTACCGCCAGCGCAGCAGCAACCAACTTTCGTTGAATTTTATGCACGAATACCAACTCGAAGCCGAAGAGGAGCTGGCAGGCTACAGGATGACGGCGGATGAAAAGGTGTTGCTGGCCAGATACAAACGGCTGCGGAAACTGGTGACTGCTATCGACCGCTTCAAACTATTCAGGACCGACTGGATAACAGCCCGGTTTCGCAACAAGCATTTTGGCGTAGCACACCGGATTGTGTTTGACCGTATGACACAGCGTTTTAAAGAGGAGTATCCGTCGTGAAGTAGAATTAAATCTGTACCAATTATGCAATTGTCTATAGTTACTATTAACCTAAACCACGCCGTCGGACTGAGGCGCACCATTGAGAGTGTGCTTTGCCAATCGTTTGACGATTTCGAATTTATCGTAATCGATGGCGCATCTACCGACTCAAGTGCTGCCGTGATTGCCGAATACCGGAATTACATTGATTTTGCTGTTTCGGAACCCGACAAGGGGATTTATTCGGCTATGAATAAGGGTATTGTAAAATCGAAAGGCGACTATATTCTTTTTCTCAACTCGGGCGATTATCTGGAAGATGAAGTGCTCGAAAGGGTCTTTTCGGAGATTAACGATGAAATGATTGTATATGGCGATTTCTATACATCGAAAGATGGCAAACGGGCCGGACAATGCTTTGTTCAGCCCGACGAACTGACAATGCTCAACTTTTTCGGCCTCTCGATACAACACAATGCCACCTTTATTCGTCGTTCTCTCTTCGAAAATGAGCTGTACGACGAGCATTACCGTATTGTGTCCGACCGTTTTTTCTTCATTCAAAAGATAATTATTGAAAATTGCACCTACAAACACCTCCGGTTTCCGGTTATTTACTACGAACTCGATGGATATGCCTCGAAGGAGGAGAACCAACCGCTTCACTTGCAGGAGGTGGCCGATATGTTGAATCATTTTTTGCCCCAAAGGGTGCAAACCGATTACAAACGAATGCAAAACATCCGGCAATTGAAGCTAGATGTGTTGGCCGATGATTTTGCCTCGGCCAAATGGTTTCGTCGTTGGTCGGCACATGGCATTGTTTGTTTGACAATCAGCTATATTAAAATACGAAATTTTTTCGAACAAAATTAACCTAAACCTTTCTACCATGGCTTCTTTCTTTGGCTGTTCGCCCCGGTGCGAACTAAAACTATCGGTGGTTGTACCTGCCTACAACGTAGCCGATTATATTGAGTGTTGCATCGAATCTATTCTCAATCAGAGTTACAAAAATCTCGAAGTAATAGTTGTGAACGATGGCAGCACCGACCGAACCCGTGAAAAAATACGCAAATACGAAGCAGACCCCAGGCTGATGGTGGTAACTCAACCCAATCGCGGACTGAGTGCAGCCCGCAATACCGGCATACAAATGGCTACCGGTGAGCTTATTACCTTTGTCGATTCGGACGACCGGGTGCACGAAGATTCTTACGCCGACAACATCCTGTACTTTGCATCCGACCCCGCCATCGACTTTGTGCAATTTCCTGTGATGATGGAGTGGGAGGGTGACAATCAACGGATCTTCAGGCCAATGGCCTCCGTGCTCAGCAATTCCGAAGATATTTTTGCTGCCTGGTGGAAAAACGACCGGCTTATCTATTCTGCCTGGAGTAAAATTTACAAACGAGAACTTTTCGACCAGACTAAATTCCCGGAGAAGAAGGTGTATGAGGATATCTTCGTGGTTGTACCGTTGTGCAGGCAGATACGAAAAGTAGTTATATCCGAAAAAGGGCTTTACTATTACCGATTCAGGCCGGATTCTATTCTGAATTCGAAATCGGATCTGCCCGGTAAGAATCTCAATCAGCTCGAAGCCACCCTGTCGCTCTACAGGCACGCGCTCAACTTTCAGAACCTGAAACAGGAACGGGCTGCATTTTTTTTGCGTTTGTGTCAATGGCAATTCTATACCCTTTGCGCTTTCAGTGCCGAGGAGCAGGCAAAACTATTGCAAACGATGAGGCACCAAACGGCGTTGTGGAGCGATATTTTCTGCGCTCACCTGAGTGCCAGGCAGAAGATGATGCTTTCGGCAATCAAGCTCCTCGGATTTAATGTTACGAATCTCATCTATCTGTTTTTTACTTCCATGAAAACATATAACCCAATGTAAATCTTGTTTTTATCATGATTAAAGTAAAGAAAAATCCAATGGTCAGCGTTTTGTTGCTGACACACAATCAGGCCAAATACATCGCCTCCTGCATTGAGGGTGCATTGTCTCAGATTACCAATTTTCAGGTAGAAATTGTTATCGGAGAAGACGCTTCGACCGACGAAACAGCCAACATCTGTCGCCGGTATCTGCAAAAGCACCCCGGGCGAATCAAGCTCATAAGTTCGGCAAACAACATCGGTTTGAACCAGAATTTTATTCGCAGTTTTCGTTTCTGCAAAGGAAAATACATTGCCTATCTCGAAGGTGATGATTGGTGGATTGACCGGAATAAGTTGCAAAAACAGGTCGATATTCTCGAATCAAATCCCGATGTTTCTCTTGTTCATACCAACTGTAAATTGTATAAAGAGGAAGATAACCGGTATCAGAATCATTTGATACAATACGAGGGTGTATGCATCAGAGAGCGCAACCGGGGAATAGATGGTGTGATAGCCGAATTCGAAGGAAAACAAAGACCGATGAAGACCTCTACGGTATGCTACCGGCGCGATTTGATGGCGCAGATATTGGCAGAAGATGAATATTTGTTTGCGAATCCCGAATTTCCAACTCAGGATTTTCAGCTCTTTCAGGAGATGGCGCTCAAAGGTCGTTTTGTGTTTTTAGACGTAGATACGACAGTGATTGCACACCACGAATCGCTCTCTGTATCTCAAAATCCGGAAAAAAGACTCAGGTTTCGTCGTGGGTTTTTCAAAATTGGCCTCTATCTGATCGAAAAGTACAACCTGCCTGCAACCGCGGCGCAAAAGTGGTTTTGGCGCGAGCTAAACTACTTTATCGACGATGCTCGTGTAAGACAGGATAGCCGAACCCTGCGAGAGGTAATGACAGATGCAAAAGATAAAGGGTATAAAGCGCCTGTGAAACAGAGAATTAAGTACAATATAGCCACGCTTTTTTATTGATCGAAAATAAATAATCAGGTATGAAAAAGCATTTGAATATCTTGTTGGTTTCGGGCAACGATTTTTTTTCGGATTACGGAGGGGGTGAGCAGTATCTCCGGAATCTGACGGATGAGTTTATCCGACGGGAAGAGCAAATCACTCTTTTTTCGGAGGTGCGGCCCGATAAGCCCGACGAACCGGTTTCCGGTTATCGAGGCGTTGAGGTGCACCACATTTTGTCGCGGAAAATGGATCGCAATCTGTTGAAAGAGCATATTTTGGCTCTTGCTCCCGATGTTGTTCATGCCCACGGGTATAAAACGGAAACGGCCGTGATTTGCCATGAATTGAAAATACCCTGTGTGGTTACTGTTCACCACGGAGGCATTGTTTGCCCGCAGGGCGCATTACTCAACAGCAAAGATGAAATATGCCACAAAAGGGCCTCAATTCGCGATTGCCTGTCGTGTGTGTTGCGCAAAGTTCCGGGTGGGCAGATGTGGTTGCCGCTGTTGCGGGTAATCCCCGAAAAACAGCGAAACAGATGGGGCGAATTGATTCAGAAAAAAAGGTTTGTTCCTTTTGTAACTCCCATTCTTGCGTCCACTCATCAGATAGAGCGAAAGTTGCAGGAGTGGAGCCTGTTGCGCGATCGGGCTACCCATTTTATAGCACCTTCAGAGGCGATGCTGCGGAGTCTGCTTATCAACGGTGTACGGGCCAACAAGCTCAAACTGATTCCGCATGGCATACCGGTTGTGGCCACAAATCTGGCTATCAATAGTGTATCAGACAACGGAAACAGACTGAAATTCTTCTATTTTGGCAGGCTGAGCTACGAAAAGGGAATTCACATTTTGTTGAAAGCATTTGATTTCTATTGCCGCCAACATCCCGATTCGAGGAGTGAGTTGCACATCATCGGCGGCGCAGAGAGTCGGGCAGAAATTCGTTACTGGGAAACCCAGTACCGGCGATATATCGGACGAAAAACGACCCATGAATCGGAGAAGCAGCGTATCATCTATCACGGCAAACTGCCTCAGCCGGAGGCCTTCAGGCTGATACAAAAACTCGATGTGATGGTACATCCGGCCATTTGTCTCGAGGTGTATGGCCTGAATATTGCCGAAGCTCTGATGCTGAATAAACCTGTATTGGCCACTCGTTGCGGTGGTGCTGAGGCTCAAATAGAAGAGGGGATAAACGGTTATCTCTACAACCCGCTTCAATGGGAAGAGCTGGCAGAGCTAATTGCTTTTTTTGAAAATAACCCCGCACTCATCCGGCGTTTGTCCGAAAAAGCCTCCCGCAAAGTGGTAAACATCAGGCACCACGCCGAAGAGATTCTGGAAGAGTATCAAAGTGTACTTAAAAACTACTCCTGATTATGCTGATTTACACCATTGTCGTAACAAGAAATGCGGAAAACTGGCTCGACAGCTGCCTGTCAGGTTTGCGCGAAAGCTCGGTGAAAACACACGTTGTGATCATCGACAATGCATCTGAGGATGCTACCGTACAAAAGATAAGAACCCGGTATCCGGAGGTGGAACTGGTGCCGTTGCACAAAAACAGAGGGTTTGGAGCGGCCAACAACATCGGTTTGCGCCTGGCATTGCAGCGGGAGGCCGATTATGTGTTGTTACTCAATCAGGATGCCCGCCTCGAAAAAAATACGCTTGGTGTGATGCTCGAAAAACGGTTTCTTCGCCACGATATCGGTATTCTGAGCCCGATGCAATACCACAGAGCCGGAGAGCTGGATCATCATTTCGAACTCTACTACAACGGTGGAAAAGAGAAATATCCTTCTCCCGGCACGCTGCAATGTGTCGATTTTGTAAATGCTGCTATCTGGCTGATACCGACTGATGTGGTTCGCAAAGTGGGTTGTTTCTCGCCGCTTTTTTACCATTATGGAGAAGATAATAACTTTTCTTCACGAATATTGTTTAATAAATATAAGATTTACATAGCCACCGATGCTGTGGCATTTCACAAGAGACCGCAACAGCATAAACCTCAGACCTCTTACTTCAAATACCTCGATACGCGATACCGTATCAAGACCCTGATTTACGGGTCGGATGTGAATGCAACGGTTGTGGGAGGGATGAAGCAACTCAAACGGGAGATTTATTCCGTCGTCTCTTCTTCAGAATCTAAAACAATTATTCTTCGCAATCTGCTCTTTTTCAGAATACTACTGTTCGTTTTGGCTAAATATCCCACTTTGGTCTATTACCGGCAGAAATCGAAAAAAGAGGGTGCTTTTCTGTAATTTATTTCATTAACCTAAACCATAACATGATGAAAGTGAGTATCATAATGTCTGTCTGTAACGCCGGTCCGTTTTTGCGGCCTGCCGTAGATAGTCTGCTGCGGCAAACACTCACAGACTGGGAGATGTTGGTGGTAGACGATTGCTCCGAAGACGCGTCTGTGTCGATACTTCTTTCGTATGCCGACAGCCGCATCAGGCTGATGAGAAATTCGCGTAGAATGGGTCCGGCAGTGTCGCGAAACAGGGCTCTGCAACAGGCTCAGGGCGAATACATTGCCATAATGGATGCCGACGATATTGCCTATCCTCAACGGTTTGAAAAACAGGTGACCTTTTTGGCCACACATCCCGATATTGATATTCTGGGCAGTTATGCCGATGCTATTGATGAAAAAGGGGAGAAGCTGTACGATATAAAACCGCCCACTTCGGCAGCAGAGTTACGTACCCGGTTGCTTTTCGAAAGCGCAATGGTGCACTCTTCGGCTATGTTCAGGGCAAGCGCAATGCGACTTTTTCGGCTTCATTACGATGAATATTATCTCTATGCGCAGGATTTTGAGCTGTTTTCGAGGGCATCCAGGTTTGTCAATCTGGCTAATTATCCCGAAAAACTGGTTGCGTACCGGGTTTCGCCCAATGCAATCTCTTCGCGTCAGCGAAATCTGCAATCGAGATATGCTTTGGAGGTGATTTTCAAGCAGTTCAATTTCCTCTCTATCCATGCCAACAACCTGCAAAAGGAGCTGATTGATGTCACACTTTACCACTATCGACCCATGTCGCGCACCGAAAGAATAGCTTTTCTGCAGCTGTTTATCTCTGTTTACTACTTCTGTATCCACGAAAAAATGTACGACATGCCGCAGTTGCGTCGCTATTTTGCACGCCTCTATGCGTTGGCTTCTTCCGGAAAAGGGGGTATTCTGAGGTGGCCCTTTATCACATTGGATCTGTTGCAGGTGATACAGCAACCGGGCAAAGATGTGCGGTTTTCGCAATTCTGCTCATTTACCTGCTTCTATTTCAAATCATTGATAAGCCATATTCTGTTTCATAATTATTAAAAATTGAGCATTATGTCCGGATTTAAAGGAGTAATTGGAGCCGATATGAAATTTGTGGAGCAGGCCGACCGCCAGAAGGAGCATACTGTCAGATACAAAGATAACTCGATTTGTGTGGAGGCGACTCATCTGCTTAAATTTGACCAGGATAGTGTGTTATACGAAACACCCGGTTATCTGGTGATATTGAACGGCATTGTGCTGAATCTTCATTTGCTCAAAAACAAATATTTTGCCGGGCATGCCGGCGAGTTGTGTTTGCTGATGATGGCTGTGCATGGCGATTCGTTTGCGCATCACTTGCGGGGCTCGTTCGCGGGATTGCTTTGGGATAAAAAACAGCAGCGGTTGCTACTGTTTGCTGATCACACCGGCAGCAAACCGCTTTTTTATTCGGGCAGGGGTTCCGACTTCTTTTTTGCTTCGGATTTATCGGATATCTCCTCTGTTCTCCGACACAATCATCTCTCTTTTCATCTCGACGAAACTGCTGCTTTACAGATGCTTACTTTTGGTTTCCTGCTCGAAGACTTCACCTATATTTCGGAGGTGAAAAAACTGACTGCCGGGCAGTATCTGGTGTGGTCGGCGGGTAAATGGCAAACACATTTCTACAACCATTTCTTCTATTTGCCCAACCATTCAGCCAATAAAACTGATTTGATTAAAGAGGCTGATGAGCTATTTGTACAAGCAGTAAAACGGGTGACTGATAAAAATGAGGAGTATGGTTTCGAAAATTATATTCCCCTGAGCGGTGGTATGGATTCGCGCATGGTGACCTACTGTGCCCGAAAAATAACCGACAAGCCGGCGTTCAATTTTACCTATTCGCAAACCGGATTTTACGACGAAACGATAGCTGAAAAAATCATAGAATCGGTTCACAATCATTGGATTTTTAAACCCGGGAACGACGGATTTTCTCTGTTCGATGTCGATGCTGCGGTGCGCATCAATCAGGGGTTGATGAGCTATTACGGTGCCGCGGTGGTGAATGATATTTTTTCACAGATGAATCATTGCAAAATGGGTGTAATCCTCACGGGTTTACGGGGTAGTGGAACTATCAGTACCTGCAATGCCGGGCTGCTCGACAAAAATTCGCTCTTTACCGATGCCTTCTCCTGCCGGCTTTCGTCGCATCTTATTCATCGGCTCAATCTGGATGAATTACACCGCAAATACATCTATCTCGAACTTTTTTCGCTCTACAATGCCGGTTTTGGTGGCTTCAATATGGGATCGCCGTTGGTTTTTGGTCGGCATACAGAGTCTTATTCTCCGTTTCTGGATGTCGATTTTCTGGAATTTTCGTTGACTATTCCATTTGAAATGAGGTATAAAAGCCAGTTTTACGATGATTGGATGATTGAAAAATACAAGGAGGCTTCGCTATTTATGCACAACGGTAACCGCTGCATAGGTGGCGAAAAGAGATACAAAAAGAAGCCGGTTATCCGGGTGGGAAAACGGTACTATTCGTTGCGGGAACTACCCCGATTGTCGGTGGTTTATCTGCTCAGGCAATGGGGGATATTACCCAAAATTGAGGGAGATAGCGGGTTCGAATCGTGTCACAATACAACACCTGTCGGCTATTGGTACTACACCAACGAAAAGCTAAAATCGGCTCTCGATCTCTATTTCGACAATCATATCGGGAGACTTCGTGCTTATCCCGAGCTCTACGGAGAGTGTAGCCGGCTATATCTTTCGGGCAACGGAATCGAAAAAAATATGGTGCTCACTCTGCTCTCTGTTGTAGGTCTTTTGTTTGGCGATTCTGATGTTTAACTCTCAGTTATTCAGTATTTAATATGGATAAAGTAAAAGTATTGATAGATGTAAATTCTATCGTTTTGCCAACAGGCCGAAACTACCTGTCGGGCATTGGCCGCACAACTCTCGAGCTGCTGATGGCCTTCAGGCAAATGCGCGACTTGCCTATCGATCTGCATCTCTACTCGCAACGGTTGCCCGATAGTGGCATTGATACCTATAATCTGCCGTTTCGCGAGCTGTATCTGCCTTTGCCCGGTGGCGAACTGGCAAAGAAGCTGGTGAGTAAACTGCGACTCAAAGAGTGGATGTGCCGACACGATTTGTTTCATATCCCGCACAACTACGATGTGGTTTCTTCGCCGCATAAAACGGTACTCACTCTGCACGATGTGCTCTGGTATGCTTGTCCCGAAGAGTTTCTCGGACATGCCTATGCCCGTGCTCACTATCCGGATCTGGCGCGAAAGTGCAGGGCTATTGTTACCTGTTCTCAATCGTCAAAATCAGATATGGTACACTATCTGAATGTACCACCCGAGAAGATAACGGTGATTCCCTGGGGGGTATCATCGACGCTTTTTCATCCGCTTCGCGAGAATGAGAACAGTGCCAATTTGCTAGTAGAGAGAGGGATAATGCATCCGTATTTTCTCATGGTTTCGTGCGATATTGGCCGCAAAAATACCCTTTCGCTCATGAAGGCTTTTCGCATTTATGCACAACGAAAGTCGGCTTCGCACATTCTGGTTTTGGTGTGGAACAATCCTCCGTCATCTTATCTGCTGGAATTTGCCCGGGAGATAGCGTGCGGAAAAATATGCTTCCTCAACCGGGTCGACGATAATCTGCTGAAGCATCTCTACAACGGTGCCACAGCCTCATTTTATCCGTCGAAATACGAAGGATTTGGTCTGCCTGTGCTGGAGTCTATGGCTTGTGGCACACCGGTGGTTACCACACACAACAGTGCGCTTATAGAAGCCGGTGGCGATGCGGCAATCTATGCAGACCCCGATTGCCCCGGCCAAATGGCGGAGATTATGTCTGATTTCGAATTGGGACGAATAGATCGTGTCGCCCAAAGCAAACGGTGTATTAAGCATGCTCTTAACTTCACCTGGCGGCATACGGCCTCCGAGTATGTGGCGTTTTATCGCCGGGTGGCAGAATCGGATTAGCATATTTAAGTTACAAATTTCTTTAATAAACTATCCTCATGTATATCTGGCTAAAACAAACAATTGCTCATGCTCGATTCCCGGTATGTGATGATTTGCCTCTGGATCTTTTTTCGGTCGAATCCCGTATTCTGCTCTTGGCTCCACATCCCGACGATGAGGTGTTTGGGCTGGGTGGTTACATGATAAAGTATCGTAAGAAATTTGCGCGGGATGATATGCCCGATTCCATGAATCGAGTCTTTGTCTGCTTCCTGACTGATGGCGAGGCTAGTCTGACCGACGAACCCAAAAGCGAAATTGCTTTGCATCGCAAAGATATATCTACGCGCGCACTTCATCGGTTAAAGTTGGAGGAGAAGCAGATTTTACGACTCCACCTGCCCGATGGTATGGTGACCGAAAATCTCTCACTTACTTCGGATGATAAGACTTTCTGCGCTCTGAATGAGTTTATTATGCAACACAAAATCAATGTAATTCTGGCTCCCTCACAATACGAGTTCTGGCCCAAAGATCACGTGGCGGCATTTTATCTGGCACGTTCTTTGTGCGAAAAAACAGGGTGTAAACTCTATTCATATTGGGTGTGGACCTGGTTTAATATTTCGGCGCTGAAACTATTTAAGCTAAGAAAAGAGAATATCTTTCGATTACCCATTCCCGATGTGCTCGACGAGAAAATAGAGTTGATTCACTTTTATTTGCGCGAGACCAATGCAAACGGACATTCGTGGTGTGGCAATCTTCCGCCTGCTTTGTTGCGGGCTGTGAGCTGGAAATACGAAATTCTGATGTTTCATCCGATTGAGGCTTCTGCTGCAAATCCTGAATAACGATTAGGTATGTATGATTTGAAAATTACCTGGATAACCGGCTGGGATAATGTCTTTTCGGCCGAGGTGAGGCAAATATGGCTCAATCATTACAAGCTCGATGCTGAAGCGACGGTCTTTCAGCACCCGCTTATGGGGGAGTCGTGGTTGCAGGCATACCGGCAATGTCAACAGCTGGAGCCCCTCTTTTGTCTGATTCAGAATCAGTTTCAATCTCTGTTTTATCCGCTTGTTTTATGGCATCGAAATGGCAAAAACTGTCACCAAAAGTTGGCTATTCCGGTAGGGTTTTCAGATTTTGATTACCTCAATCCATTGATGATTTCTTCGGAGAGCAGCTCTTTTCCGGTTGATTTCTATCGGATTATAGGCCGCGATCTTACTCAAAGGTTTCATGCCGATGCGGTTCAGTTCACCGGTATTAGTCAGCCGGTGAGGGTGAAGCACAACCGGGAGATACTTACGCGTCAGATTTGTCCGTTGCTGTATCTCAACCGCTTCTCTTGCTTCGAAAACTTTGTATCCGGTCTCAAGGCTTCCTTGCGGGGCGACATTCGCCGGCAGCAACGCAATCTGGCTCAGCAGGGAGAAATCTTGTTGCATATTTTTGACGGGAACGATGTCGATGGGATGTGCTCGTCTTTGTCTGAATTGTTGGTGCATAGGGCATTGCGATGGCCTATGGCATTTACGATTCCTGATTTCTTTCAGCAGCTGGTTCGTAATATGGCTGCTACAGGGTTGTTGCATTTTTCGGAGCTGAGGCTTGGTAGCGAAGTTGTTAGTCGTCATCTTGGCTTTGTGCACAGGCGTCGGTTTTATTACTATCTGCCGGCAGTATCGCCGCTGTTTAGCCACTATTCGCCGGGCAAGATTCATCTTTTTTATCTCCATCAATGGGCTTTCGAAAATGGTATCGAAATTTTCGATCACCTCAGAGGCGACGAAGCCTACAAGCGGGATTGGTCTGATTCGTTCGACAGCATAAATGGTCTGAAAATGGAGAGCAGACGACCACTGAGTCTGATAAAAAACAGTTGGGTGAATGCAAAAGATAAAATTAACGTACTTTTATCCTGAATTAAAATGGTATTTAAACAGACTGAAAAGGAGATTTCGGAGAGACAAACTGTGCTAATCTGTATTCCCTCTCTGCTAATCGGGGGGACCGAAATTCAAACGCTTTATCTGGTTCGTGCACTCAGAGCCTGGGGGTTATCTGTCGTGGTGGCTTGCTACTACGAATGGAACAAAGAAATGGTGGCTCGTTATCGCAAAATGGGTGCTGAAGTGGCTCTTTTTTCGGATAATCGGGGGATGCGCCGGTTTTCGCGCCGGCCAACCGGATTGTTGCAAATTGCTTTTTTGTGGTTTAAGCTCTTGCGGATGAACCGGAATTACCGGTTTTGCGCTGTGCATGTGCAATACATGACGCCCGGTGCTTTGCCGCTAATATTGTTGCGGCTGATGGGCACCAAAAATCTCTTTGCCACAGTACATCAGTGTGCCGGGGGGCAAACGCTCCGGGCAAAATGGTTGCTCAGGATGGCCGCGAGTTGTTGCACCCGTTTCACTGCCGTTTCGCAGCAGGTGGCTCAATCGTGGTTTCCTGCGGGAATGCCTCACAACTTATCTGTTATTCCAAATACCATTGATATTGAGCAATATAACTGGCTCAAAAAGGATCTCGATATCCCGCGTATGAAGCAGGAACTGGGCATTCCGGATAAAACGGTTATTGGAGTGGTAGCGCGTCTCAGCTTCGTTAAAGGTGTCGATTTGCTGATTGATGCTTTTGCTACGCTGGCGGCTTTCGATTGCGACTTGGTTTTGGTGGTAGTAGGCAGTGGCAAAGAGTATGGCGCTTTGTGTCTGCAAGCAGAGCGTTTGCAGATTTCTGACAGACTATTTTTTCTGGGCGAAAAGTCGCCGGAAGAGGCTTTTCGGATTATGCAACTTTTCGATATCGTGGTATCTCCATCGAGGCAGGAGGGTTTTGGCCTCTCGGTGCTCGAAGCTCAGGCTTCGGGCAAGCCGGTAGTGGCTTTCGAAACGGGTGGTCTGGCCGGGCTTATCCGGAGCGAACTAAACGGTTTGCTGGTGCCTTCCGGGCATGTTTCGGAGCTTACACGAGCTTGCATGCGGTTGCTCGCATCACCCGCACTTCGCGCAAAACTGGCACTTCATGCCCCCGAAAATGTCGTAAAATATGCATTCAAACAATACGGTGCTGCTGTAAGAGAGCTCTATTACAATGCTTTACAGCCAACGAGTACTCCTCATCGTTTTTTTTTATTTCACAAAAACGGAGGTCTTCATGGATAATTATAGCGTTAGTTTCGTTAAGTGGATTATGTTTACCACCTTGCTGCCTTATCTGGAACAAATACCCGGTATCCCATTCATTGTGTTTGGTTTTTCTTTGCGGGGATGGGCGTGGATGATTATATTTCTGGTTTCTCTGTTTACGCTTTTGCGGGGAAATCGGGTGACTATGCCGGTGTGGATCTGGCTCCCTTTTCTCATCTATATATTTGGCTATAATCTGGTGGATTACTCTTTTGTGGGCATGCAGTTGTCTTTGCAATATTCGGTTTCGCTTTTTGTGGGGTTTGCAGCCTCTTCTATCTATTATTCCGAACAAAATATTGAGCGCATCTTCCGGATATTCAAAAGCTTCATGTTCCTTTTTATCCTGCTGTGTACTCTCTCTTATATGTTGTATTCCACTACTTTATATTCGGCAGCTACGGTAATGACACTCACGGTATTTGCAGCTGTTTTTCTATATTCTTATTTTTCGGAACATAGCCGGATGGCTTTGGCCGGTTATTTCACTTGTCTTATTTTTCCTTTTTTGATGGTTACCCGTATGGCTATTCTATCTATGCTTACCGTGGGGGTGTCGCATTTTGCCAACCGCAATTTTATTCGTAAAGGCGTGATGGGTGCTGCCATTATTCTGGTGGCTTCGATGGCTTTTCATTCCGAACGTTTTCAGTCAAAATCTTTTGGAAAGAAAGGGGGGGAATATTCGGATATCAGCTTCAATAACAATAATTTCAATACAAGTGGTCGAAAGGCAATTTACGATGTACTCAAACCCGGACTGATGCAACATCCGGTGTGGGGAAACGGCCCGAGAGCCGATTTGCGTTTGCTCGAAAAAAAAGGATTTATGGTGAAAGAGGTGCACAACGACTATCTGGCAGTGCGGTACAATTACGGATATGCCGGGTTGCTTTTTTTGCTTTTTGGTTTTGTTTGTCAGGCCTGGTTTCTATTTCACAAACGTCATTTTCTCAAAGATGAGCCTTCTTTCAGGCTTTATGCTATTGCTTTGACTCTTTTTATCCCGTTCTTTTTGCTCATGTATTCGGATAATGTACTCAAATACTCCATTTTCTTTGGCAATTATCATTTTGCCATTATTGGTATGTTATACAGTCACCTCGAAACTATTTGGGATGATCTGACCTGATTTGAAAATCGCACTTTAATTTTAATACTATGATTACAATAATTATTCCCTTGTACAACAAAGAGATGCAGATCTCAGAAACTCTGCGCTCTGTGACCGAGCAACGCTTCACCCGATACGAAGTGGTGATTGTAGATGATGGCTCTACCGACCGTAGCGCGGAGGTTGTAATCCGTTTCCTCGAAAATAGTGGAAGGGTGGTTGAGCAAATTTCTCCCAACCAATGGATCACCGATGATGCCCGCTTTCGTTTGATTCGCCAACCCAATGCCGGTGTCTCTGTTGCGCGCAACAGGGGCATTGAGGCGGCTATGTTTGACTATATCGCTTTTCTCGATGCCGACGATCGCTGGAAGCCCGGCTTTCTGTATGAGACTGTTGCGCTCATCAATCGATTCAAATCGGAGTGCGATGTATTTGCTTCAAAATATTGTTTTTATACAGCTTCGGGAGCTGTTAAGGAACAGATTTTGCAAAAGATGCCCTTTTCAGACGAAATGGGTATTCTCAGCAATTATTTCGAAGTGGCAGCCTGCTCGCATCCACCCCTTTGTTCTATCAATACGGTTGTTTCCCGAAAGGCAATCTGTCGGGTGGGTGGCTTTCCCGAAGGAATAACGGCCGGAGAAGATTTATTGACCTGGGCAAGATTGGCGGCTAATTTCCGCATTGCGTATTCGATGAATGCCTTGTCTCTCTTTTATTTGCCCGAAAAACCGGGATTCTCGCCCAAAAGAGTTCCTCAGAATCCGGATAGAGTGGGGGACGCTCTTAGGGCTCTCTCGCTCGAATGCAATTCTCCGGGACTAAAGGAGTATATATCCCGCTGGCACGAAATGCGCGCCTCTGTTTTTCTCCGGTTGGGAGACAACCGGCAATCTGTCAGAGAAATTGTAAACTCTTGTCGGTTTGCTCCCAAACCCAAACTGATTCTCTACCTCTTGCTGCTTGTTTGTCCGCTCTTTTTGCGTTTAAAATTATTTGCCCTAAAATCTGCACAATGTTAGCACCAATGGTTTTGTTTGTGTTCAATCGTCCCTGCGAAACCCGGCTCATGCTCGAATCGCTCAAGAGCAATCACCTGGCTTCTCAATCCATTCTATACATCTTTTCGGATGCGCCACGCACTACTGATGATGTGGCGAAAGTGGCTGCTGTGCGGCAGTATATCGGTTTGCTCACTGGCTTCAGGCATACGATTATCGAATATGCGGCAGCCCACAGGGGTTTGGCCAATTCGGTGATTGCGGGGGTAGATACAGTGCTCAGAAAGCACGGCAAAGCAATCATTCTGGAGGATGACCTGATTGTTGCCGGCGATTTTCTTTCGTTTATGAATCAGGCTCTCCGTGTTTTTGTCGATCGCAAAGATATCTGGTCCATTGCCGGTTACGCGCCCCCGCTCACTCTGCCAGGGGGGTATCATGCCGATACTTATTTGCTCAAACGCGCCTCTTCGCACGGGTGGGCTACGTGGGTAAACCGCTGGGAGAAGGTGGATTGGGATGTCTCTGATTATCTTTTGTTTCGCCAGAATAAGGTGGCTCGCCGCGCTTTCGACGAAACGGGCAACGATATGTTTCGTACCCTCGGTCTACAACAGGCAGGACGTACAAACTCGTGGGCAATTCGTTTTTGTTACAGTCAGTTCAGGCACTCTGCCTACACGGTTTATCCGGTGGAGTCGAAGGTGCAAATCAACGGATACGGGGCAGGTGCTACCCATAGTGGTTTAGCCGATAAACGTCATGCTGTTTCGCTCTCGGCTCGCAAACTCAACATTACACCCTATATTTCGTACAACGAAGAGATTGCTGCTGTTTTTCGCAAGCATCAGGATTTGAGGCGGGTGGCCAAAATTGGTTTTTTTATGCGGCGTTATGGTTTGGGTTATCAATTGGCCCGAAACTCCGTTCTTCGTTTTCGATTGTGGGGCAATATTTTACTCAAAAAACTATTCTTATGGCTCTGATTCGTCTGATTGTTTCCGACCTCAAGCGTTATCGCAACGGGGGAAAATTCGAATGGTTCGAACCCTCCATTCCTGTCATTGTATTATACCGTCTGGCACATGCTTCGCGATACATCAGACCGGCTCCTCTTCGGTGGTTGGTATCGTTACTTGTTACGCCGTTTTACATGTTTTTTTCGCTGCTTTCGGGCATACACATTGCGCGGCAGGCGGTTATTGGTCCTGGATTGCGCATCTTTCATTTTGGTTGCATTGTCATTCATTCGGGTACCCGCATGGGCGAAAACTGTACCTTGCGCCACGGTGTTACTCTGGGCAACCGACACACCGATAGCGATGCTCCCACACTGGGCAATCAGGTAGATATTGGGGTCGGAGCGAAGGTGTTGGGGAATGTCCTTATCGGAAATCACGTATCGGTAGGAGCCAATGCTGTAGTGATAACTGATGTGCCCGACCATGCTGTGGCTGTGGGGGTACCGGCGCGTATTATTCTCCGAAAAAACTGATTTATATGGATGCAAATAATCTGAAAATCAATTCTAAGGCCCGTTTCCCGGTTTGTCCCACCCGGTCCGAATCCGATGCTCTCAAAGGGGTATTTATCCTTTTTGTGGTGTTAGCTCACAATGCGTATCTCGTTCCTACAGCAACGGTTTTGCAGCACTATTTATACCAGTTTCATTTCTTTACTTTCTTTATTCTTCCTTTCTTATACCCGTCGCGCCGGCTTTCGGTCAAGCGGATCAATGATTATATTTTTCGCTACTATGTTCCTTATATCTGGTTTTATGCGGCTACCTACATTACCTATCATATAGTGAAGGCGAAATCATCTGATTTGCTGCTGTTTCTCGTGCCTTTTTTTAGTGGCGAAATCAGTGGCCTTAAAGAGGCTACCGGATTTCATTTTCTTTGGTTTCTGCCTGCCTTTGCGGCTTTCACGTTGCTCAAAGATATCGGTTTTCATTCACGCCGGTGGGTGCGGATGCTCTTTTTTGTGTTTGGTTTGCTGGTTCATTTTATGGGTTTCTACGGTGGCCCCGGTTACTATTCCCTGCGCACTGTTGTTCCTCTGGCCATTGTACAGGCATTTTATTTCTATCCGATAGCTTATATTACTCTTTTACTCCTTCGTTATATTCCTCATTTTCGGCTTTTGCCCGAGCATCCACCTGTTTACAGGGTCTATTGTGTTTTGCTGGCGGCTTTTATCTTCTTCCTGCTCTCTTTCGATTTTGCTTTCGATGGCAAATTGGGGGCTTCTTCTCCGGTGGCCGAAATCAGAAACATGTTGCTTCCTGTATTTTTTTTCATTATTTTCTATTTTTCGCGGGTTGTTTGGAGTGGTTCAAAATTACTAAAGGCTATAGGTAAATTTTCTTTGCAAATTTATTTGTTGCATGTATTTGTTTATAATATTTTAGTTATATTTGCAGCCGAATTGTCAACTAATATGAATTTGGCATTGGGTGCATTACTCTTTTTGCTGACATTGATTATTAGCTATATTGTTGCATATTATGTTAATAGCACATTATTGATACGAAAAATAGTCTTCCCCCGCGAACTATTCAAGTTAAATAATGTTCAGTAAGATACAGGGCTATTGGTTTCTATATCGCTGATTTATTGGCTGTTTTTTCAATAATTATTGTAATTAATCGTTGACGTTCATTCAGATGTGGCAGATTCCTTTTGGATTACAAAATGTCAGCGTGTTTATTGCCGTGTTTATTCACCACCATTAAACCTAAACCGAGACATATCCCTCTTAATCATGCATACGCTGCGTTTGCACGTTGATGTTTTGTTCCAATTGGATTGCTCATCTGTTTTATTGCATTCTCTCAGTTTAACCTATACCTAAACCTTACATCTCATGAAAGTACTGATTATCCACAACGAGTACGGAAAGTACTGTGGAGAAGAGGCTGTTGTTCAAAGAATGGTCAATTTATTCAGACACAACGGCCACATTGTCCGGAAATTTACCCGCTCGAGTGCCGAAATTCCCAAAATGCCTATGGGCAAGGCGCGTGCTTTTCTATCGGCTTTGTACAACCCGTTTGCTATTCGCAAGCTCTCTGCCTTACTCGACGATTATCGTCCTGATTTAGTCAACATCCACAATCTTTATCCGTTTATTTCTCCACTGGCTCTTTTCGAAATTAAAAAAAGAGAGATTCCTGTGGTGATGACTGTTCACAACTTCAGACTACTGTGTCCCTCCGGGCTTTTTGCCCGTCACGGCAAAACCTGCGAAGAGTGCCTGGCTGGTGGTGAGTGGAACTGTGTGAAACACAACTGCGAAAATTCGCTGCTCAAAAGCACCGGATATGCTTTGCGCAATTGGGTGGCGCGCGTTTCGGGGGCTTATACCAGTTGTGTGACCAGGTATGCCTGTATCACCGATTTTCAGAGACAAAAGATGATAAAAGCAGGTTTCGATCCGGAAAAAATTGTGGTTATTCCCAATTTTCTCGAAGAGATTCATCTCACCAATCGGGTGAAAGGCGAATATGTAGGGTATGCTGGCCGCCTTAGCGCCGAAAAGGGAATAGATATGATTCTCGAAGTGGCCCGCCGTCACCCCGAAATCCCGTTCAGATTGGCCGGAGAGTTGCGACCGGGTAGAGAGTCTGATGAATCGTTCAGCACTCTTTTGCACAATCTTCCCAATGTGCAGTGGGTGGGGCATCTATCGGGGCATCGCCTTCATTCGTTTTACCGCAATTCAGCCTTTATGGTGATGGCCAGCCATTGGTACGAAGGTTTTCCAATGAGTGTGCTCGATGCTGCGGGCTACCGAAAAACAACTGTGGCTCCCGAGCGTGCAGGTTTTTGCGAGATTATCGATTACGATCCCGAGCTTACTCCTTTTTACGATAAACCTGAGTGTAATGCACAGGAGTTTCACCTCGACACAATGGGCCGAAACAGCGGTTTGCTCTTCGAACCCGAAAATGCAGACGATTTCGAGCGCAAAGTGGTTTGGCTCTGGAATCATCCGCAATGGGGCGAGCAATTGGGCGACAATGCGCACCGAAAGTTGCACCGCTACTATTCGGCCTATATTGTGAGCAAACAGTGGGAGTCGTTGGTCAAATCTATTGTCCGCGAAAAATCTCTCTTTACCGAACAAAAATATACTCCCCGACTCAAATCTGTTCAAACTTTCCAACACCAGCACAGCCATGAACGAGTTCTTCGGAATACGGTACGAGTTTGATAAGCAGGTGGTATGGCGTACCATCGATTATCTTATCAATATTCATGCAAAGGGATACATTTGTGTGGCCGACGGCGTTGTTTTGTCGCATGCCAATACCAATCCGCACTACACGCCTGTGCTCAACGCTTCGCTCTTTTCTATTTGCGATAGCAATTGGGTACCGCTCTATCTGCGCCTTATTTATGGCAAACGGTACAATGCTTATTGTGGCAGTGAGTTGTTTAAGGATATTATTGCCAAACGGAAATACAATATGGTTTTCGTGGGTGGTTCAGAATATCTGCTTCAGAATCTCAAACAAAACATGGCGCCTTACGACCGCCGGATTATGCAGATGAAGTTTCTCTCTCTTCCATTTGCCGATGTGGCTGATTTTCAATACAAAGCCATTGCCGAAGAGATAAACAGCGCCTCGCCGGATATTATCTGGATAGCGCTCGGGGCTCCCAAGCAGGAGTTGTTTATGAACAACCTCATCCCGCACATCGATAAGGGTGTACTCATTGGGGTGGGGGCTGTTTTCAACTTCTTTTCGGGAATCGAGGGGCAAAATCGGGCTCCCGACTGGATGATTACCGCTCGTCTGGAGTGGCTCTACCGCATTTTCAAAGAGCCCCGAAAGCAGGTCGTCAGGGTCTTTCGCATTGTTCAGACTACACCGGGTATTCTTATTCGGGAACTCTATAAATAATTTTTTCTGATGCTCAACCTACTCCTAACCTTAGCTACAGCCATCGGCCTTTCTATGTATTCTGTTTCCAGGGTACTCAGGCTCGCTTTGGCCCGAAATCTGGTCGATAAACCGGATTCCGTTCGTAAGATTCACGCCCGAAGCACTCCTATTCTGGGGGGGCTCGGCGTGTTTATCGCTCTCTCTTTTGCCTTTACGGCTTTTTCTTTCAATAACATGCCCAAAGAGCTTATCCGTACATTCGGGGGGATCATTGCTCTGTTTGTGGTCGGGCTCAAAGACGATTTACTGCCCTGCAAGCCCTGGCGCAGACTTGTATATGAGTTTGTGGTCGCCTGGATGGTGGTGGTGGGCTCTGATCTTCGGCCGGATGCTCTTTTTCGGCTCATGGGGCTATATCCCATTTCCGATACGGCAAGCATTGTTCTCACCTCTCTTTTTATTGTGGGTACCATTAATGCCTACAATATGATTGATGGTATAGACGGACTGCTCACCACTCTTGGACTCTTTGGGTCTTCGTGTTTTGCTCTTATTTTTTATTTGTATGCCGATTATCATTGGGCGCAATTTGCTCTCGCTCTGGCCGGCTCGCTGCTCGGATTCCTTTTTTACAATACCTCGCCGGCCCGCATTTTTATGGGAGATAGTGGTTCTATGCTTGTTGGTGGTGCTTTTTCTATCATGACACTTCACCTGCTTGGTTTTGCTCCTCTCAGTTCCGATCTTGTTCAATTCAGATTACCACCCATCATCGCTCTCTCCATTGTTGCTCTGCCTGTTTTCGATATGGTGGTTATTTTTTTTGTAAGACTGCTTAGCGGGAGTTCTCCTTTTTCTGCCGACCGCCGGCATGCTCATCATCGCCTTATCGATCTCGGTTTCAACCATTTCACGGCCACTTCTGTTATCTTTCTGGCTTATTGGGTGGTTTTGTTGTCGGTCTATTTTGTGCAATTGTCGCTCAATCTTGTTGCTTCCGGCCTGTTTCTGTTTTTTTTACTTGCTACGTTGGAGGGTTTCCTCATTATCGTACATAGTTTACGTCTGCTTTATATCTCCAATCAGCGCGCTTATCCTGTGGCTCATTCGCTCTGATTCTGTTTTATCTTGTTTATGTTAGATTTTATTTGTTACTTTGCCTTTCATTTTATTATTAGGCAGATATTTAAACGATAAACAGATATTCAAATGAATTTTACAGAATTGGAAATCCCCGGCCTTTGGCTTATTGAGGCTAAAAAATTCGGCGATGCACGCGGCTATTTCATGGAATCTTTCAAAAAAGAGATGTTCGAAAAGCAGATTGGTAAAGTCAATTTCATACAGGACAACGAGTCTAAATCTTCTTACGGTGTGGTGCGTGGTTTGCATTTTCAAAAAGGCGAATTTGCTCAGGCAAAACTGGTGCGTGCTGTAGTGGGCTCAGTTCTCGATGTCGTGGTAGATATTCGCCCCGATTCGCCCACATACGGTAAACATGTAGCGATAGAACTTACCGAAGAGAATGCTCTGCAACTCTTTATCCCGCGTGGTTTGGCACATGGTTTTGCTGTTCTCAGTCCATCGGCTATTTTTGGATATAAAGTAGATAATACATATATGCCCTCATCCGAAGGGTGCCTGCTGGCTACCGATCCTGTTTTGGGTATCGATTGGAAAATTCCGGAAAACGAATTCCTGATGTCCGACAAAGACAAAACAGGTTCTCTTCTCAAAGATTTGATTATCTGATTCTGATTTCAGTATAGTATTGCCGGGAGATGAGCTGGACTCGTTTCCCGGCAATTTTTTTTAATTCATTGTATTTCTTACACATACCGTCTTTAATATCTGTTTTTCGCCTTTTCGGAGGCCGATCAGGTAGAATCCTTTTCGGAGCATGATTTGGCTTTCTGTTCCGCAAATCTCACCCACGAAACCGATTTTCCGCAATAATCAAAAACCTCGTACCGGGCTCCGCTATATTCATCGGGTACAACTATAGATATCCCCGATTGTGTTTCAGTTATTTTTACTCCCTCGTTCTGATGGGTATTCAAGCCACTCGCAGAGGTGGGTACCACGTAAACCATATACAGGGTAGAAGCATTCAGATTGCCCTGTGTATGGTTTACACCACAGGTCACAACTTCATCTTTATTGAATTCTGCCTCATACAGCGTAAGTCTGGTATCTTGCACCGAATAGCTCAGATTGGTTTTTATATAGCGGTTTGTCAGCCATTCCGGTTTGTTCAGCCGGTCGTCGTGGGCTATATAGACCTTGCAGTTGGTCTGCAAAGAGAAGGTAATCATCGGATTGGTAGTGCTGTTTTTGTAATCGTTTTTCCAGAGAACATATTCTGCATTGGCTATCTCTACGGGTAAATCGGCAAATGTGTAGGTGCGGTCGCTGTATAGTTTCTTTCCGGTTGCCGGATTTGTTTCGAGTGAAATGACATTGGTAGATATGCCGGATGCCAGGTTTTTGATGTATTTGCCCGTCAGATTTATCGGCCCTTTTCTCAGGGTTGCTATAAATTCTCCCAGACTCGATGTTGTGCTGTTTCGGAAGGCCAGATCGAGATAGAGCGTGGGGCACGAGGCATTATTTGCTTTCAGTGCACGATAGTTGCTCCATACATTGTCATATTCCACTATCAGGCTGTCTATCTTTACCCGGTTGTTGAGGGCCGAAAGTGAGAGATTTTTCAACTCAAAGGCAATTGCATATATCTGGTGCAGATAGAGCCCGTATCGGGAAGAGACGCGAATATAATCGTTGTTGATGGGGTTGGGGATACTAATCTTGTCTGCCAGAGCTACTATCTCTTTCCATAGTGAAACGGCCTCATTTTTTTCACTCAATACCCGATTAAGGGCAACTGTATTGGTGGGTAGAGTAGGGGGCGCGCTTATGTAGTGGTCGCGTGTCCACCACGGGTCTGTATCGGCATAGGTAGAGCGGTGGCCACGTATTACTGCCTGTGCCGATAAAATCGCCAGCTTGCGAAAACGGACCAGGTCGCCTGTATTCAGTTTGAGCACGTTTGTTACGTAATCGTTGAAAACCTCTTCCTCCTCGCGGGTCGGATTTTGTGCCCAATGGCTCATCACCCATGTGTTGAGTTCATTCCAGAAATCGTTGGTGATATAGGGTCCATCCCAACCTCCGCCTTTCGACCAGGTCCACACTCCCGATAGAAGGGGGCTTTTGTTGTATAATTCTTTCAATCCTTTAATCGATGTTGCCGACATTGTATTTTGATATTCTTCGAACCCGTTTATTACACCATCGGCAATGTAGTTGGGGAATGCTCCTTTCCCCTCATATTCGCGGGCGCACTGCACCTCTGCAATTTGCTTATGGCGTCCTGCTCCCAACACTTTGCTGAATGGATTTCCTCTGTGAAAATCGCCTTCGCAATGTTTGACGCTGAATATCAGATTTGCATGTGGCTCAATAGCATCACTCACACTGTTATAAGTGGACAGGTTGGTGTCAAAACTGAGCCATGTCCTGAAAAACACCTTCTTGTTTAGTTTCACACACACCTCTTCGCGCAGTATCTGTATAAGCGGAACAATGGTGCTGACAGACGATTTGTTGTCAATCCCCCCCACATGATAGGGTGCATCCTGCATGTAGGTTTCGCCAATACGAACCACAATGCCATCGAGCTGAGGAAATTCCTGAAACATCATCCGTAACTCAATCCGGAGCATCTTCTGCGTGAGCGTATCCTGTATGTTCCTGAATGAGGTTTGCATACCGTATTTCTCTACCAGTCGCCTGGGGAAAAGTATTAAATCGGACATGCAATAGACCTGAAGTCCGGCTTTTTTTGCCTCATCGTATTTTTGTTTTGTTTCAGCAGCCTTTGTATCTACCCAGTCGCGCTCTGCTGTACCTGTCGGTAATATATCCGGGTCATACGATGACCAGTTAAGACCCAATACGCCCGAATCAAACAGGAAAAAGACTTTCCCGTTCATCCCTACCGATTTTATCACAGACGGGTTGTCGTAGTTGGTCACAAAACGTGCCTCACCGGGGTTGTGGTGAACCATATCGAAAATGTAGGGAAAAGACTGTGCCCTGCACAGGGTCGCCAGAGCAAGCAACAGAATGATGATTGTGTTTTTCATTTGCAGAGAGTAATGTGTTGAGAATACAAAAATAGAGTTTTTTCATCGTCCTAATGTCACAAAAAAGGCCACATTATGTAAATAATGCAGCCTTTCTGTTTCAGGATATATAAAAATCTATTTAATCAGAAACTGAGAACTGATAGATTCGTTGGTATAAACACGTTTAATCGTTTCGCCAATCAGCGCAGCCACAGACAAGATGGTGGTTTTGCAACACTCTTTTTTGTAAGGAATACTGTCGGTAAAAATTATTTCTGTCAGCTTCGAGTCGATAACCCGTTGTGTAGCAGGGTCAGACATCACAGCATGACTCGAAATAGCACGAACAGAAGAGGCGCCGGCTGATATCATCAGGTTGGCCGCTTTGGTGATGGTTCCGGCTGTATCTACCATATCATCCACCAATATTACATTTTTCCCTTTTACATCTCCGATAATGGTCATATTATCCACTTCGTTGGCTTTCGATCTCGATTTATGACAAAGTACCATTGGCACACTGAAATATTTCGCATACGAATTTACCCGTTTCGATCCACCCACATCGGGCGATGCAAACACCAAATCGTCCAGATTAAGCGATTGGATATACGGTATAAATACAGATGATGCGTAAAGGTGATCTACCGGAACATTGAAAAAGCCCTGAATCTGATCGGCATGAAGGTCCATTGTAATCAATCGGTTGATGCCTGCTGTGCTCAGCAAATCGGCAATCAGTTTGGCTCCGATTGAAACACGGGGTTTGTCTTTTCTGTCCTGACGCGCCCAACCAAAATAAGGAATAACCGCAATAATTGATTTTGCCGAAGCTCTTTTTGCCGCATCAATCATCAATAGCAACTCCATCAGATTATCTGAATTGGGAAAGGTTGATTGAATCAAAAAAACGTAAGCTCCGCGGATAGATTCTTCGAATGAAACCCCAAATTCGCCGTCTGCAAAGTGTGTGATGTTCATTTTTCCTAATTTACATCCGATGCTATCACAGATTTTTTCAGCCAGATATTGGGAGTTCGTACCCGAGAAAATTTTGAATGGTTGGTTTTGTTCCATTTAGGTCTTAGTTGTTGTGGTTTGAATGTGGGTGCAAAATTATATATTTTAATTATGTTTTCGTGTAAAATCAGCCGTAAAAATTACAAACTTGTTTCAAGTTGCTCTTTTTTAACTCTTTGTTTTAAGTTATTAGTTATAGGTTATAGGTTATAAGTTTTACGTTGTACGTTATAAGTTTTACGTTATACGTTATACGTTGTACGTTCTAACCTTTTACCTGTTTACTCGTATTCTCGTCTACCTGTTTACTCGTAACCAGAAAACCGTCTACTCGTCTTCTCATCTACTCGTAACCCGTAACCCGTAACTCGTAACTCGTAACCCGTAACCCGTAACCCGTAACCCGTAACCCGTAACCCGTAACCAAAAACTCATTCCACCAAAAACACCTTCATAATCACCCCCGAACAAGCCTTAATCTCAACATCAAACGGAGTCGAAGAACTCAGTTCCTGAGTGATACTATAGCCGGTACAAAGATCTGTGAAATTGAGAGTCACACCTTCGCGGATAGTAAGAAACTCGAACGCATGAAGCGGAATATTTATTTTTACAGCCACATCTTTGTCATCGAAGTTTACTACAATCAGCAGCATTTCTTTTTCGAACTTGCGGATAAAGGCATATTGCTTTTCGGGATTGAAAGCCATGTTGTGGTAATTCACATACATCAGGTCGTAAAACTCACCTTTGCGAATAGAAGCCTCTTCGTTGCAAATAACCAGAATCTTGTTGTACATTTTTCGCAGACATTGCTGCTCGGGTGTCAGTTTGCCGGTATTGCATTTTCCGTGGTTGTACCAGTTGTTGATGGTAGCCGGGTTCCAGTAATCAAAAATTGTTGTGCGCCCGTCTCTTCCGCTGAAGCCCTCAAAATCCATTCCTTTTTCCCCAAGCTCCTGTCCAAAATAGAGCATAAACGGCCCTTTATTAATGGTTGCAGAGACAATAAGTGCCGGAATTGCTTGAAATGGGTCGCCCAAAAAGTAATCAGACGCAACACGTTGTTCATCGTGGTTTTCGAGAAAATTGAGCATTTGATTATCAATTCCGCCCAGCGATTGCCAGCAGCCGGTAATGGCCGATGCCGGTGTATATCCTTTGCTAATCGATTTCAGGGTGTCATACAATCCTACTTTGTCGTACAGGTAGTCGAATTTCCCAACAAAGAGATAGTTGTGATATTCCCCCGGATTATAAACTTCGGCAATAAACAGAATAGATGGGTATTTCTCTTTTACGGCCGGAATTACCCATCCCCAAAATTCAACAGGTACCATCTCTGCCATGTCGCACCGGAAACCGTCTACTCCCTTTTCTGCCCAATATAGCAAAATATCCTTCATCTTTTTCCAGGTATCGGGTATCGGGAAGAACGAGGATTTACCACCGGTGTAGTCAACACCGTAGTTTAGTTTTACCGTTTCGTACCAGTCGTTTCCGGTAGGGTAGGCGTGGAAACAATCGTTTCCGGTTGCTTTGGCCGGTTGCTCGATATAGGGCACATCGGGATGTTGCATGGCAAAGCGGGGCGAAAAACGTTCGCCGGGCAGATAGTAAAAGTTGTTTTGGTTATCAAACGCCTTCGTTGTGTCGTCGTTTGCTCCAAAGTCGGCCACCCCTTCGGGCCTTGCGTCTGATGCATATTCGCGGGCCAGGTGGTTGGGCACAAAATCGATGATAACCTGTAAATCTTCTTTATGAGTTCGTTTTACCAGATTTTCGAACTCCTTCATTCGTTGGTTAACGTCGGTGGCCAAATCAGGATCAATATCGTAGTAATCTTTGATGGCGTAAGGCGATCCTGCATTTCCCTTTATTACATTCGGATTATCGCTCTTTATACCAAATGCGGTGTAGTCTGTGCGGGTAGCGTGTTCTATCACACCGGTGTACCAGATGTGTGTGCAACCAAGGGTTTTTATCTCTTGCAGGGCCTTGCCCGTGAATGCGGAAAACTTTCCACATCCGTTTTCTTCAAGGGTTCCGTTGGGTTTGCAGGTAGTATTTGTATTTCCAAACAGGCGGTTGAGCACCTGGTATATGATTAATTTTTCTTTCATTCTTTTGTAGATGTTTTAGTGCTGTAAAGAATTATTGAACGCGAGAAATAAAGAAGGCGGAGAAATAGAATGTGACTCTGTTTTTGGTCTTCCTTACTCCTAAACCTGAGCGAAAATAGATAAAATATATCAGATGAGCAAATGCCATGCGATTATTTCTCTTGCTTTGCCTAACCAACAGAAACAATGCATCCCTCTTTGGCGCTTCGGAAAGCGGCTTCGAGCAGGCCAATCATCTTCAGATTATCGGCTGCGGAGGCGGGTGTCGGTTCGCCGTTTCTGATGCAATCGGCTACCTGATTGTAGTATGCCAGGTAGTTGCCGTGTTCTGTTTCGATGGGCTTTCTCTCCACTTTTCCGTCAATTTCGGTATGCAAAATGCCGTATTTCTCTACCGGATCTGCACCGTAGCCGGGGGAGAGGGGAGAGGTACCGCTGCGCAACATCGCCTCCTGAGGGTCGAATCCGTATTTCACAAACGAGCCTAGTGTGCCGTGTGCAATAAAGCGGGGTGTCTCTTCCCGCATCAGGTAGCCGGCTGTCAGACTGACCTGTACATCGGGATAGATGAGCAGAATATGAAAATAATCATCTACCTCTCCGCGGTCTCGCAATGTTTTTATTTGGGCGAATACTCCCTGTGGCATTCCCAGCAGTTCCACCATCTGATCCACCAAATGCGAGCCCAGATTATAAGTGGTTCCCACAAACCGGTAGGCCGTCTCTTTCCAGGTGCCTTGTATCGGTACATTGCGATAGCGCTGAAATCCGGAACGAATTTCTACAAGACGACCCAGTTGCCCACTCTCAATTACTTTTTTGAGTGTCAGAAAATCGCCGTCCCACCTTCTGTTTTGGAAAACGGAGAGCATGCGGTCGTTGACTTTGGCTATTTCCACCAATCGGAGACCCTCTTCTACTGTGAAAACAAACGGCTTTTCTACCACCACATGTTTGCCCGCTTCGAGTGCTGTTTTGCAGTAGTCGAAGTGGGTGCTATCGGGGGTATTCACCACAATCAGTTCTGTTTCGGGGTCTGTTATCAGGGCTTCGAATGTGCGGACAATACGGGCATCGGGATATTTCTCCGACGACTTATTCTGACTTCGTTCGCAAATGGCCGTTAATTCAAAAGCCGGATGTGCTGCGATAAGTGGCGCGTGAAACACGCTGCCCGACATGCCGAAAGAGGCCAATCCTGTTTTAATGGGTTTCATCGATGGTCCGTTTTGATGTGAATAATAGACTGCTTTCGAGTGCTTTTTGTGTGGCTTTGAAGCCTATCTCGCTGATCTCTTTGATGTTGTCGAGACTAAAAATATTGAAATACTGCTCTTCCTCCGATTCGATATACAAATCGCACAGCTCTTTTTCGAGGTAGGAGTTGGCTTTGAGCATCAGACGGAATGTTCGGTCGGTGATGCTGAAGATGCTCTTTTTGTAGTCGGGGCTCAGGTGCGTGGTGGCGTTGATGCCAATCACACGTTGACACATTTTTCGTATCGGAATCACCGGCAAATTGCTCAGCACACCACCATCTACATAGTGTGTGCCGTCGATAATCCAGGGCTCGAAAACCACCGGAATGCACGACGAAGCGCAGATGACATCCACCAGATTGCCCGTGCTGAAAAACTCGGTGCAGCACAAGTCGAAGTTGGTCGCGGTCACCACAAGCGGTGTTTTCAGCTCTTCAAATGTTTTGGCTCTCAAGTGTTTTTCGAGAAATTTCTTCAATCCGTTGAGGGTCATAATGCCCGATTTGGGTATGGTGAATTCAGCCAGTGAGGTGAAAGACTCTTTGGCACAAATATCGGTTATTTCGTCCAGGTCGTAACCATCGCAATAAAGCGCACCCAGTATAGCCCCCGAACTCACACCGGAGATGATATCGGGCACAATCCCGCTGTTTCGCAGGGCTCTGAGCGCACCTATGTGGGCGAATCCTTTCGCTCCACCACCACTTAAAACCACACCGGTTTTGTATCTTACCAACTCGTTATTCTGCATTTTAGCGGGGTTTATTTCCATCTTTCTAACTTTGGAATTGTGCGGGTGGCCAACCAGGCAAACAATCCGTTTATTCCACTTTTTTTCATCTCACTTATGCAGAATTTTTGCATTTTTTCTGCTGTGTCGATTTCGGAAGGCGTTAAAAAAACTCCGTTCTCATAACACATAGAACAGTACTTTTTACTGATTGTTCCGTCTTTTTCGGTTCCACCGCCTTTTTTGTCCTTCTTTAGCGGGAAACCGCAGCTTTGGCAAAATTTGTACTCTTTCATAGTTATCGAAGGTTGGTTTATATTTTTCATCTGGCAGAGGGAGATTCTGCAATTATCGAATCCGGACTTTCTACCAGCGAAATTTCCTGTTGGTTAAGTTCCAGATCTCTGATAACCGTGTTTACGGAGGGTCTGAGGTATAGCATGACCAGAGCCGGAATAGCAGCAAAAGCCAGATACAGAAAATTGCCGGTCAGTAAAAGCACTACTAAGGCAAAA
>Ga0114938_1000173_pt1 | contig 51816 bp, 38 predicted proteins | sample AshMeaBigSpring_FD_88675 | JGI IMG/M metagenome (GOLD analysis project Ga0114938, IMG submission 88675) | Groundwater microbial communities from Big Spring, Nevada to study Microbial Dark Matter (Phase II) - Ash Meadows Big Spring | ecosystem: Environmental > Aquatic > Deep subsurface >...
CCTCGCAGCTACGCGCTGGCCGAAAACATGGACCTGACCCCCTGGAATCAGGCAAGATCCTCTACCGGGCTGTGAACGGTTACTAAGCCGCCCGGCGAGTTCCGCTTGGTTCTGGGCATGCAACACAAATACCTACATCACCCGTAACCGTTCACGGGGTGGACGCCTGATCGGCTGCACCTGAGGGGGTCAGGCACATTTTCCGGCGGACACGTTCGTGCCGAGCGCGGGCGTCTTCCCGCCGAAAAATGAGCCAGACCCCGGCCTGTGAACGGTTACACGTCACCCAGTCGCGCCAACATATGCGCCTGTCCCCTTTGCCACTCTTTCCCCCTCCCCAGTGATGGAGGGCAGTCGCGTGGTGGGAATCCTGACTCGGCGGGATTTGCTGGCGGCCCTGTCGCGCGGCAGCCGGGAGACCTCCGTGGGCGAGTCGATGCAGCGAGAATTCGAGACGGTTGCCGCAGGGGAAATGCGCGAACCGGCCTTCCAGCGACTCCAGAGTTGTCGGTGTCACGCCGTGCCGGTTTTGCGCCGCGGCGAACTGGTCGGACTGGTGACGATGGACAACGTCGGCGAGTACGTCGCCATTCAAGCCGCCTTGGGAACAAGATGGTCGTCTCGCGGATAACATCCCAGGTAGCTCCATGTCTGACTCCCCATCCACTTCGTCCACCTCCGGCCTCCCCCGGCGCATGAAGCTGGCGTTGCAGACAATCATTGCCCTGGGTGTTCTGCTGGAATTGTCTAGAGGGCAATTGCTGAACGCGGCCATCGTAAGCGTTCACGGGCCGGGGACTGGTCCATTTTTCGGCCGATCACTCGACCTCGCGGATACGCGGCGGCCGAAAACATGGACCCGACCCCCAGGAATATCAGGGGAAAACTTCCACCGGGCTGTGAACGGTTACAAGAAGGGCAGGCAAGGGTGTCCTGGCGAAGGCGTTCGTTCTGTAATCATCCTTTCCAATCCGCACTTTCCAACCAACCTTCATTCGCCCCCGAATCCAGGCTCATGTGCATATCCGTGTTCATCAGTGTCCATCAGGCTGATCGGCGTTCTGATGTCTGACTTCGCCCACCTTGACGCTCACGGCCGGCTGGGGAGGCGCCTGCACGGCCCGCGTCGGTCGGCAGGAATTGCTCCACGCCAACCAGCGGCTGATCTCGCCGTTCGATTGGGCCAACACCCGCCGCACGTTCGACGGGGCCCAGCCGCTGTACAAGGAAGGCGACTGGGGCGTCGATTCGTTCAACACGTTCTTCGTGCGCGTGCGGCCCAATCGGCTCGACGAACCCGACTACCATCACGGTTTTACGGCATTTACGGCAATTGCGCGGGCTTCGACAACTTCACCGTCGAACCGTATTACATTGGCTACGACAATCCCAACCCGGGCGCCGTCACCGCCGACTTCTCGATCCACACCGTGGGCATGCGGTTCAACGGCGGCATGGGAGACTGGCTCTGGGAATTCGAAGGTGGGCCGCAGTTCGGCCGCCAAAGCGGCCTGGGTCTCGACCAGAAGGCCCAGTTCGCGACGATCGGCGTGGGCCGCAAGCTCGTGAAGCACCCCGGCGGGCCGGTGATCTGGTCGAATTACGACTACGCCTCTGGTTCCGGCGGCGGGGACTTCTACAACGGATTCAATCAGCTCTTCCCGCTCGCCCAGGACTATTTCGGCTTCATCGACGCCGTGCAACGCTCCAACATCGAGTCGCCCGATATTTTGTTCACAATGAAGCCGGGGCCGAAGTGGAGCCTGCTCATGTAGTACTGGCATTTCATATCGAACACCACGGCGCCGATGCCGAGCATCGGCAACACGCCCCCGCAGAACGGAAGCAAGGATTTCGGCGACGAACTGGACGTGTTCGTGCGCTACACCATCGGGCCGCGATCGAGTGTCTGGTTCGGTTGGTCCCGCTTCTGGCGCGGCACGACGATCATCGGCGACAGGGACGCCGACTTCATCGACTCCTACTGGGAAACGGACTTCTGAGCTTGCTCGCGGCATTACGTTGCCGCGCATCCGGCGCAGCCCGCGCAATCCAGCTCGTCTGCGGCCGTGAGACGGTGGAGGCTGGTCGCCAGCAGCGCGTTAAGTTGGTCCTTGGGCGGCAGACGCAAGTACACGCCGTCGCCTTCGATTCGCACAGGAAAAACCTTCACCGTGCAATTGTCGCCGGAAAGACACTCACCCGTCTCCAGGGAGAACGGCCGCTTGTGCAGCGGACAAGCGACCTTCGGCGATTCGCCCACGCTGCCCAGAATGCCCCGCGAGAGCACGAATGCGTTCTTGTGCGGGCACATGTTCTGGCAGGCGTACCACTGGCCGCGGCTCGCAAAGTTAAAGACAGCGATTTGGACGTCGCCATACTTCACCGCGGCGCCGCCGTCGTGCGGGAAGTCCTCCACGTGTCCCACCCGTACCCACTGCGCGCCCGCGTTGCCGTTGGTGAGAGATCGGCTGTTTTGGGTGTGGCCGTTGGTTTCGCCCTGCAGCGCGCCGTTGGGGAGCTTGATCTGGTCGACGAGTACCCCGTCCTTCGGCCAATACACGGGCCGGCGTTGTCCGCGCTCGTCGACAAACTCAACGCTTGGCTCCGTTTCCTCGGTGTTGACAAATTGGCGATACAGGCGGCGCTTCGCGGGATCGTTGACCACTTCCTTCCACTCGCACCGGTAGGTGTCGACCAGGTGCTGCATGCGACGTTCCAATTCCTCGGCCAATCCCAGCTTGTCGTGAATCACGATGTCCTTAATGTGGTTAAGCCCACCTTCCAGGTTTTCGAGCCAGACCGACGTGCGGGTGAGCTTGTCGGCCGTGTAGATGTAGTACATGAGAAAACGGTCCATGTACTTGATCGCCGTTTGTTCATCGATGTCGGCGGCCAGGAGGTCGGCATGGCGGGGCTTCGCGCCGCCGTTGCCGCAGACAAACAGGTTGTAACCCCTTTCGGTGGCCACCAGTCCCACGTCCTTCGATTGGGCTTCGGCACACTCGCGGACGCACCCGGAGACGCCGAACTTGAGCTTGTGCGGCGCGCGGATGCCTCGGTAGCGATTCTCGACCTCGATCGCGAATCGCACGCTATCCTGCACGCCGAAGCGGCACCAGGTCGTGCCGACGCAGCTCTTCACGGTGCGGACCGCTTTGCCGTAAGCGTGGCCGCTCTCGAAGCCGGCCTCGATCAGCTCGTCCCAGATGTCGGGAAGCTGGTGCATTTGGGCGCCAAACAGGTCGATCCGCTGCCCGCCGGTGATCTTGGTGTAAAGCCCATACTTCTTCGCCACCGTGCCCAGGGCGATCAGTTTTTCGGGCGTGATCTCGCCGCCGGGGACGCGAGGCACAATCGAATACAATCCGCCGCGCTGCATGTTGGCCAGAAACCGGTCGTTCGTATCCTGCAAAGTCTGGTGCTGCGGATCGATGATCGTCTCGTTCCAGAGCGAGGCCAGGATCGACGCCACCGCCGGCTTGCAGACTTCACAGCCGTTGCCTGTGCCGTGCGTGGCCACGAGGTCGTCGAACGTGCGAATCTCATTCACCCTCACGATGGCGAACAGCTCCTGCCGCGTGTAGGCGAAATGCTCGCAGAGGTGGTTATTGACGACGACCCCCGCCTTCTTCATCTCGGCCATGAACAAGTCGGTGACGAGGGGGATGCAACCGCCGCAACCGGTGCCCGCTTTGGTGCACGACTTGATCTCGCTCACCGAGCTGAGATTCTGATCTCGAATCGCCGTACAGATGGCGGCTTTGGAGACGTTGTTGCAGGAGCAAATCTGTGCGTCGTCGGCCATCGCCCCCGCGCCGCCGAGCGCCGCCGCCACGCCGTTGCCGGCGCCGCCCAGCAGGTCGCCGGGCGGACAAGGCAGCTCGCTGCCGCTCTTGGCCAGCAAGGACAGCGTGCCATAGTCCGACGCATCGCCCACGAGGATGCCTCCAAGAAGACGCTTTCCCGCGGGATCGAACAGCAGCTTCTTGTAGATGCCGCCGAATGGATCTTCGCGCACGAGCGGCGTGGCACGATCGGGCCCCAATTCGTACTGCCCAAAACTGGCGACGTCGACGCCCATGAGCTTCAGCTTCGTCGACAAGTCGGCCCCGCTGAACGTCTCTAAACCACCCGTGAGGTTTTTCGCGACGATCTCGGCCATCTGATAGCCGGGGGCCACTAAACCGTAGATCATCCCCGCGTGAAGCGCCACTTCACCGATGGCGAAGATGTTCGGATCGGACGTCCGCAACAGGTCGTCGACGACGACTCCACCTCGCTCGTGGACGGTGAGGCCGCACGCGCGAGCGAGCTCGTCTCGGGGCCGAATGCCGCAGGATACGATGACCATGTCGACGACGAGGAAGTCGTCGTCGCCGAACTGGAGCCGTTCGACGGCCGCCGTGCCGAGAATGGCCTTTGTGGCCTTGTTGAGGTGGACGGTAACGCCCAGCGATTCAATCTGCTTCGCGAGAATCCGCGAGCCTGTGTCGTCGACCTGTCGGGGCATCAGCCGGGGGGCGAATTCGACGACGTGGGTCTCCAGACCCAAGTCGTAAGCCGCTTTGGCGGCTTCGAGCCCCAGCAACCCGCCCCCGATCACGGCACACCGCTGCGCCTTATTGCCGTAGGCGATGATCCGTTCGAGGTCCTCAATGGTGCGGTAAACGAAAACTCCGGGGAGGTTGGTCCCCTCGATAGGTGGCACGAAGGGATAGGAGCCGGTGGCCAGCACGATACGATCATACGGCACGGCAGCGCCGCGGTCCGAGTGGACAATCTTGCGCTGGCGATCGATCCTGCCGGCGCGGTCGCCGATGTGCAGCTCGACGCCTTGCTCGCGGTACCAGTCCAGCCGGGCGAGCATCAGCTTTTCCGCATCGCGGTGGGCGAAGAACGACGTGAGGCCGACTCGGTCGTAGGCGGCGCGAGGCTCTTCGCAGAATGTCGTGATGCGGTATCTGTGGGGAGTGTCGAACTCAACCAGCTTCTCGACAAATCGATGGCCGACCATGCCGTTGCCGATGACGACGATGTTTTCCATAGCGTCGGGTATCATCAGGTTCACCTTGGATTAGCCCTGGGGCGTCTGTCCCAAAGGGGCGATGCGCACGGCACAGTCCTTGTAGGACGGCTGCCGCGAGTAAGGGTCGAAATGGGCTTGCGTCAGTTGATTGACGCAGTCGTAGTGCATGGGGACGAACACCTGACCGGGACGGACCGAGTGCGTCACGAACGCCTTGGCGGTGATGCGGCCGCGCTGGGATTGTACGATGACGCGCGAGTTCGGTTGAATGCCCTCGCGACGGGCGTCGCTGGGATTGATCTCGACGTACACGACCGAGGGATACAGCTTCCGCAGAACGGCCGACTTGGAGGTCCGGGTCTGCGTGTGCCATTGCGACGCGCTGCCGCGACCGGTGAGCAGCAGATAGGGATAGTTGCCGTTGGGAGGCTCGGGGATCGGTCGGGGGTCTTCGAACAGGAGCCGCGCCTTGCCGTCTTCGTGGAAGAACTTGCCGTCGGCAAACAGCCGCCGATGGGGCTCGGCATCGTCGCAGCCATGAGGATAGGGCCACTGGCGGCCGCCGCTCTCGTCGAGAATCTGGTAACCGTCGATGCCCGTGATGTCGCAGGACTGTCCACGGGAGCACTGCTTCAAGGTCTGGAAGACGTCCTCGGGCTGCTGCCAGCGGGCGAACAAGTCTTCGCAGCCCCAGTAGTGTGCGACGAGCCGGAAGATGGCGAAATCGGAGAGGGCCTGTCCCGGGGCCTTGGCGACTTTCTTCACGACGCCGATCCGCCGCTCGGAGTTGATGAACGTGCCGTCCTTCTCTCCCCATCCGGCGGCGGGCAAGTAGAGATCGGCGCGGACGGCAGTGTCCGTCGTGTGATACATGTCCTGCACCACCAGGAACTCGAGCTTCTCGAGAATCTCGCGGCACGTGTTCTGGTTGATCCAGGAGTGGGCTGGGTTGGTGCAGACGACCCAGAGGCCCTTGATTTCGTCGCGGAGGATGCCTTCGATGATGCGGTCGTAGGCCCAACTGTCTTGGTGGGGAATGAGGGCCACGTCGATGCCCAAGACATCCGCGATCTTGGCCCGGTGCTCGGGATTCTTGAAGTCGTGTCCACCCAAGAGGTTAGTCGTGTTGCTAAACAAGCGCGAGCCCATCGCGTTACACTGGCCGGTGATGGAGTTGGCCCCGGTGCCGGGCCGGCCGATGTTGCCAGTGATCAGTGCCAGATTGATGATCGCCTGCGCGGTGCGGACGCCTTGGTAGCTCTGGTTGACGCCCATAGTCCACCAGAAGCTCACGCGCTCGCCTTTGTGGATTGTTCGGGCCGCGTAGTGGAGCCGCTCCTTGGGGATGCCGGTGGCCTGCTCGACGCACTCAGGCGTAAATGCGGCAACATGCGCGGCGAAAGCGTCGAAACCAGTCGTGTGCCGCTTGACGTAATCAGCGTCGATCCAGCCCTCTTGGATGAGGAGGTGCGCGAGGCCATACAGGAGGTCCAGGTCGGACTTGGGCGCGAGCGACAGGTGCTGCGTGGCCGCCATCGCCGTTTCGGTCGTGCGCGGATCGACGACGATAATCTCTGGATTGTGCGGATTGCGGCAGACGCGTTGCCACAGGATTGGATGCGCCAGGCACAGGTTCGAGCCCACGAGCACGATCACGTCGGACTCCTCGAAGTCCTGGTACGTGTATGGCGGGGCGTCGAAGCCAAATGCCTGCTTGTAAGCAACGACCGAAGTGGCCATGCACTGCCGCGTGTTGCCGTCCCCGTGCAGGACTCCCATCCCGAACTTGGCGAGGCTGCCCAGAAACGCCTGCTCCTCGGTGGGCAGTTGCCCCGTGCCGAGAAACGCGACGGACTCCCGGCCGTGCCGCCGTTGGATGTCCTGAAAACGTTGGCAGAACAATCGCATGGCCTGGTCCCAGTCAACGGCGACCAACGTGCCTTGCTCGTTGCGCACGAGCGGTGTCGTCCCCCGGTCGGGAGCATCAAGCACCGTGAGCGCTTCCCAGCCCTTGGGGCAGGCCATGCCGAGATTCACGGGATACTCGACGTCGGGAGTGAGATTCACGGCCTCTCCCTGTTGTAGATGGACGTTGAGCCCGCAGCCGGTCGAACAATAGCCGCAGACCAGCGTGGTCGTGGCATCCGGCATCTTGGAGCGTGGCACTTGTCCCAATCCGAATCGACCGGGCGCGCGCAGAAGCTCCTCGGTGAGCGGCCCGTGCCACTGCCGTACGAAGGGGCCGGCCATGACCCTCGATGGGGCTAGCTGCATACTCATGTGGCGGGTGCTCCGGGCATTTTAGGGGCAACGGACGCGGCGAAGAACAGGTAGCGTTCCAGCAACTCGCCCACCACCAACAGGGCGAGCATGAAAGTGACGACCAGGCCCAGGAACAATGGATGGAATCCGGCGCCGCTGGCGTCTGTCGCTTCACCGGCGAGCAGCACCCAAGGGAGCAGCACTCCGCCCACGATCCCAAAGAAGTAGCGGAGCAGGGTGGTCATGCTCAGCTCGCCGGTCAGCAGCAGCGCCGTCCGCTTCAGCGGCGAGAATTGACGCTGGCGCAGTCGGACAAATATGGCCGATTCGATGAGCAACTTCGCGCCCACTGCCGCCATCAAGGCAAGACAAAGCGCCTGGCCATAGTCGCGCATCACGGCGTGGGTCGATAACGCCTGACTCCATAGGCATCCGGCCAGCGATATCAAGAGCGCCACAGGCACGCCCAGCACGACTGCCGTGAGCAGGAACCTGGTTGCCGTGCGTCCGGCGGACCAATAGGGGCGGTGTGTCTTGGCGTAGATCATCACGGAGCAACCTACCGCGGCGAGTCCACTGGCTGCAGTCAAGTATCCCAGCCCATCGGCCGCCGGCAGCCAATCGGGACGCGACACCGCGATCCCAATCGCCGCGGCGTGGAGGCAGGCGAAGCCGGCAAAGACGCCCAGAGCGAGGATTTCGCGGCTCATCCAGGAAGTCCTCAAGCCCAGGAGGGCGCGATAGGCGCGTTTTGGCCGGCCCACGTGAAAGACGGCCGCGTTCATCCCGATGAGTCCCACCACCAGCCCCGCCAGCGCGTGGGAGGGACGGACTGTAGCGGCAATCTCCTGGTGGGCCCAGGGGCCGGACACCAACAACTGACTCACCAGAAATGCACCCACCGATAACTGCGTGAGCACCAACATAAACACGAGCGGCAGGTGGCTGTGCTGGCGGTTCGCTGAGAAGTAGTCAGCCGGCAGCAAGTTGCGCGGGAGCGGTCTCGCCGATTTGTAAACCGTGGTCGGCAACGTGATGCCGGGCTCGGGGGCAGTGGGGAGAAACTGATTCGCTTCACTCTCGTCGACGACTTGTTGAATGTTCACAGTGCGAATGCGAATCGCCCGGCTGGGGCACGACTGCACGCAAGCCGGAGCTTCGCCCACGGCCAGCCGGTCGTGGCACATGTCGCATTTGCGGACGATGCCCTTGGCCGGGTTGTAACGCGGCACGTCGTAGGGGCACATGAAGATGCAGTACTGACACCCGATGCACTGGTCGTCGAGATGGCGGACGATGCCGGTGTCGGCGTCCTTCTCGTAGGCCAGTACGGGACAGCCTTCGAGGCAGGCCGGGTCGAGGCAATGATGGCAGGCGGTGGTGACGTGCTGAACGAACGGTCGCTCCTCAGTCCCACCGACAAGCAGGCCGACGTTGCGCCAAATTTCGTCCTCGTCGAGGCCATTGAGGCTGTGGCAGGCGGCGACGCAGGCCTTGCAGCCCGAGCACGCGTCCAAGTCGACCTCGAAAGCGTACTGCTCGCCGGGCCCAGGCTTCGAAAGGGGGATCAAATCCCGGTAATAATCACCCAGCAACGGCTCGCCCAACTCCGCACGCCGCTGGGCAAACCGCTCCACGGCGGTCGCTCGCTGCTCGTCGAGCAACACATCGACCAGGGGGCGGTTCCGTCGGGGCGGGGCAGCAGTTTGGCAATCACCATGCGGATCCTGCGACAAGTACGACATAGGGCGGCCTCAGGGCGCACTGCCAAAGGCCCGCCGACGTCGCAACTTGCGTGCCAACAAGACCGCGCTCGCGATTAGACCATGGAGCACTGCGAGAATCGACCGTTGTGGGGCGAAAACGTGGGTGATTGCACGCAGCGCCCATTGTGGACGCTCAGCCGAAATTGCCGCGCATTTGGGCACGCAGTGCTGCTGGAAGGGCAACTGAGGGCCCACTGGACGGTGCAGATTGGTGTCGTTTTGCGAGGGGAAACTGCATAGCAGACGTGAGCCTTGAGTGGCATGATGTTTGCTCCCCACCCATCGCGCCGCGACGGCAGAGTCACTTGGCCGTGCGGGCGATGAGATTTGCACGACCATCCCAATCCCCGCCTGGCACGCTCCCCCCTGCCGTTTGCACAGCACTGACGTCCGCCTCTGGTTCGACGCTGTGCCTGCGGCGCCCGCTTCGCTCGCTCAAGAACGCAGGAGGGAAGCGTGCCCCATTCTGTCCAGACGGAGGTTCCCATGCAGTTCGAACGCAAGGCGACCAGCCTCTGGGGCAACTTCTTCAAGTGGAACATGCCCCAGATTCGCGCGTTCCACATGACGTGGTTTGCGTTCTTTCTCTGCTTTTTCGCCTGGTTCGGGATCGCTCCGCTGATGCCGGTAGTGCGCGAGGAGCTTTCGCTTACCAAGGAACAGGTTGGCTGGACGATTATCGCCTCGGTGGCGATCACGATCTTCGCACGGCTGGTAGTCGGCTGGCTCTGCGATCGAATGGGGCCGCGAATCACGTACGCTGGTTTGTTGGTGCTAGGTGCACTGCCAGTCATGGGCATCGGCTTGGCACATGATTTCGAGGCATTTCTCATCTTTCGTCTATTGATTGGCGCGATTGGCGCTTCGTTCGTCATTACACAGTATCACACGTCAATCATGTTTGCTCCCAACTGCGTGGGTACCGCGAACGCGACCGCGGCGGGGTGGGGCAACCTGGGCGGGGGAGTGACCCAATTCGTCATGCCGCTGCTGTTCTCGCTGCTTGTTGGCGTGCTTGGCCTCAGCGAGGCCGTTGGCTGGCGGCTCTCCATGCTGGTGGCTGGCGTGGTTTGCCTGTTGACTGGTATTGCCTATTGCTTTCTCACTCAGGATGCGCCGGATGGCACTTTCCGCGAGCTCCGCGCCGCGGGCAAGTTGCCGCCGGGCAAGCTCGCGGCCTCCGCCTTCTGGGGCGCGTGCAAGGACTATCGCGTGTGGCTGCTGGCGGTGATTTACGGCGCGTGTTTTGGCGTCGAGCTGACGATCGACAACATCGCGGCCATCTATTTCACCGACTACTTCGATCTAGGGCTCAAAGCCGCAGGATTCGCCGCTGCCGCCTTTGGCATGATGAACATTTTCGCCCGCATGTTGGGCGGCATTGTCGGCGACCATTTTGGCGCACTTTGGGGCCTGCGCGGCCGCACGACCTGGCTGTTCCTTGTCCTGTTCTGCGAGGGCGTGCTGTTGATGGTCTTCTCGCAGACCCGCAGTCTCGCGGTGGCAATTCCCATGCTGATGGGATTTGGGCTATTTGTGAAGATGTCCAATGGGGCCACCTACTCGGTCACGCCATTCATCAATCGTAATGCGATGGGCGCCGTCGCGGGCATCGTCGGAGCCGGAGGGAACGTCGGCGCCGTGGCAGCGGGATTCCTGTTTAAGGGGAGTCTCGATTGGTTTGTATGTCTGCTGGTGTTGGGTGGAGTTGTGACCGCCGTCTCGTTCCTGGCCTTCGGAGTACGATTCAGCCCAGCGGCCGAAGCGGAAGCCAGGCGGGACTTCGATGCCGCCTTGGCGGCGGAGGAGCAGCGTCGCCTGGCTGCATCTGGTGACGCGCCCCAGCCGGAATTCGAGCCTGCCCTCACGGTTTGAAGCGGCACACGTGCCATCACTCGGTGAGCGCCTGAAGGCGCTGGCGCATGGCGTCGATCGCCGGTTTGTTGCCTTGCGCAGTCGCCAGTTCCAGCGCCCGCTGCAAGTGTTGACGAGCCTCGGCCACTTTGCCTTGCCAGGCGAGCACGGAACCCAGATTGTTTTGCGCGTCGACGTAGCCGGGTTCCAGCCGTAGCGCGTATCGAAACTGTTCGACGGCCCCGGGCAGTTTCCCCTCAGCTGCCAGCAGCGCACCCCAAATTGTTCGCTGCCTGAAAGTAGCGCGGGTTGCCGCGAAGGGCTTCGCGGTAATGGGCGGCGGCGTCCGCCGTATCGCCCTGAGTCGCCAGGGCCGCGGCGAGGTTCTAATGGGCATCGGCATGGTTGGGATGAGACTGCAACGCCCGGCGATACTCCGCAATCGCCTCAGACAGGTCGCCTTGCGACGCCAGGGCGTTGCCGAGATGGTTGTGGGCGAAAGCATACTGCGGATCGGACGTCAGAGCTGACCGGTATTGCTCGACAGCGCCGGCCAGATCGCTCGGGGACGCCAGTGCAATGCCGAGATTGTTGTGGGCATTGGCGAACCCCGGTCTCAACTCCAGCGCTCGGCGATGGTGTTCGATGGCCTCGGCGTGGCCACCCTGGGAGGCCAACGCAGAGCCGAGGTTGTTATGAACCCGCGCGTCGGTCGGATACTCGGCGACGATGTCGGCCCAGAGCCTCGCTTCGTCGCGCCAGACTTCATTGCGTGCGTCGCCGCGGTGAGCAGCACAGCGACTGCCGCGGTAACGGCGGCGGCCACGCGCTCATTCATGACCGCCGAAAACAGTCCCCATCCGTCCAGCCACGCAACCCCGGCCATGGGCAGGTACATGCGGTGCTCGTAGGCCAGCTCCAGCGGGATCACCGACGATTCGATCATCAGGTGGAGCAGCACCCGCAGGACGCAAAACGATAGGACGGGCCAACGACGGGCGGTCACGACGGCCATCCCCGACAATGCCAAGATGAACACCAGCGTGGTGAGTGGATCGAACAAACCACGCGAGACCGAAGACTCGTGGGTGGCTGATCGGCGTTCTGATGTCTGACTTCGCCCACCTTGACGCTCACGGCCGGCTGGGATGGGGGTAAGCGAAGGCTACACGGCAGTCAAGCAGTCGATTCGCCGGGGTGTGCCCAAACCTGCTGGCGGTGCAAAGCCGGATGATTCATGAGCCGCAGCGCGCTAGCGTCCGGATTTGATGGAATGTAACCGTTCACAGGCCGGGGTCTGGCGCATTTTTCGGCGGGAAGACGCCCGCGCTCGGCACGAACGTGTCCGCCGAGAAATGTGCCTGACCCCCTCAGGTGCAGCCGATCAGGCGCCCACCCCGTGAACGGTTACGGTGGAATTGGGGAGAACCGGACGCTAGCGCATGCCGGCTGATGTGCGCGGGGTTTTTGGGAAGATAGCCACAACCTGCTTCTCTGCTTGACCTTGCAACTTTACTCGTTCGTTAGGTTGATGAATAACCCGGGCTACGCCGCTGGGGGCGAAGGTGTTTTTCAGGAAAGCTGCCATTGGCCGCTGCGCTCCAGGCTGTCCAGGGCCGCGACGGCTGCGGCATGGGGACGGTCCCAGCGGCGGCTGCGGCCCTTCGACCGTCCCACGGTCAGTTGGCACCGGGCCACTGTCGGTGTAACCGCTCACGGGATAGACGTGCCCACCAAGGGGTCAGGCACATTCTGCCGGCCGGACCGCTGCACGACGCCGAGCGATCTTCCCTGCCGAAAGGCCAAACAGGCGGGCGGCACGGGCCCCCGGGGCGGGGGCCGGGAGCCGGGGGCCGTGACAACCGTTGCAGCCCCACAGGTCTACCAGCGGGCACCCGAAACGCATGGCGACCAACTCCTACGACCGCCCTTTCGAGTAAATGTCGGCGGAACGCGAGGCCGATAGGATCCGTGAAAGCCCTGCCCGGGTTTGTCTTGACCGCGGGCCGTGGCCTTCGCCACGCCTTGCATTCCCGCCTGACGTCCCTCCGACACGTTGCCCGCCTGAACGGATTGCCCTCCTCGTCGGTGCTTGTTGCACCGCCTACGACCGCTTCCTAACGGACTAGGAGTACCTGAAGATGAGATTTTCGACGCTGGCGATGGGACTGGCCGTCAGCAGTGTGCTTTGGGCACAACATGCTTCCGGTCAGCAGATTCGGCAACCGAGCTCCTTCCGGCCGGTTGCTTACGAGTACGATTACTACTCCCAGGGCGACGCGGCTGCCTCGCCGAGCGATCAGCCGGTCGCACCTGCCGCCAGCGGCACCGCCAATGGGGAAGCCGCCACCGCGACGGCGGCTGGCGGCTGCGACGCCGCGGCCTGCGGCTGCGCCAACGGCGGCGGCTGCACCGCAACCTGCAACGGTTCGTGCAACGGCGGCTGCAGCTCTTGCGGATGCGGCGGGCTGCTGGGGCTGGGCGACCACCTGGCCTGTTGCGAGCTGGGCGATCCCTGGACGCTCTCGGGCAGCGTCCACTGCGACCCGGTCGTCAAGATCGGGGGCTGGGTCCAGTTGGGCTATCACAACCGCGCCAACGGCCTGTTCAACGACCACCCGGATGATCTCAACCTGCACCAGGCTTGGGTCTACCTGGAAAAGGAAGCGGACGGCAGCGATTGCTGCTGGGACTGGGGCTTCCGCCTGGACGGCCTGTACGGTGTCGACGCCCAGGACACGCAGGCGTTCGGCAACCCGGTGGACGCCGCCGGAGATCCCCAGGGCTGGGATAACGACTGGGACCACGGGATCTACGGATTCGCCCTGCCCCAGGCCTATGTCACGCTCGCCCGGGGTGACCTGTCGGTACAGGCTGGCCACTTCTACACCAGGCACGGCTACGAGGTCGTTCCCGCCACGGGCAACTTCTTCTACAGCCATGCGATCACGTTCTACAACAGCGAGCCGTTCACCCATACCGGCTTCATGGCCGACTACCAATTGCGGGAAGACCTGAAAGTCTTCGGCGGCTGGGTGCTGGGCTGGGACACCGGCTATGACCAGTTCGAGGACGGCAGCGCCTTCATGGGCGGGGTCTCCGCCGACCTGGCGGACGACGTGGGCCTGGTCTACGCGGCCATGTTTGGCGACTTTGGTTTCCGCGGCGACGACGGCTTCCTGCAGAGCCTGGTGCTGACCCTGGATCTCACGGAGCGTGTGCAGTATGTGCTGCACAGCGACTGGCTGAGCGTCGACCCGGTCGGCGGGGGCCAGGAGCAGAATTACAGCATCGTGCAGTACCTGTTCTACAACTACAGCGACTGCCTGGCCCTGGGCACGCGGCTGGAATGGTGGAAGGGTGATGCGATCAACCCTTACGAGCCGTTCGGCAGCACTGCCCCGGCCACGGGCAACCAGTCGTACTACGAAGTGACTGGCGGCTTCAATTACAAGCCCCACGCGAACCTGGTACTGCGGCCCGAGGTGCGTCTGGACTGGTCGCCGGCCTTGAACTACGACGAGACGACCCTTGGCATCGACATGATCCTGACCTTCTAGTACCCGCGGGTTTCGGAAGCACTCGACTGTCAACGGGGCCGCCTTCACGGGCGGCCCCGTTTTTTTTGTTGCGCGGTGCCCGGGCAGCGAACCCGGCCGCCACCCCGCCACGTGCGACGGGTCCTTCCGCGGAGATACGGGACGCGGTAATCAGAACGGCACAATCGTGGGAGGGCGAGGCTCCTGCCGAGCCGGCGCGTGCAGCCGGTTCTCGGCTCGGCGGGAGCCTCGCCCTCCCAGACTCACGAGACCCTTTTTGACGGCGGATGCCGACCTTGCGCGAGGCGCCGGGTGGCGAGCCTCGCCCTCCCAGACTCACGAGACCCTTTTTGACGGCGGATGCCGACCTTGCGCGAGGCGCCGGGTGGCGAGCCTCGCCCTCCCAGGTTCACGAGACCCGTATTGACGGCGGATGCCGACCTAGCGCGAGGCGCCGGGTGGCGAGCCTCGCCCTCCCAGATTCACGAAACCCTTCTTGACTGGCCGACCGCGGTCCGCGCGCCTCGTCCGGGTCTGGCTTGTCGCTCCACCTGAGGCGCGTTACATTCAGACCTGCCCCGTGGCCGGAACCGCCCATGAAGCTGATCATCGCCATCATCCAGCCCAGCCGGCTCGAAGCCGTCAAGGCCGCCCTGACCGAGGTCGAGGTCTTTCGCCTGACCGTCATGGACTGCCAGGGGTTTGGCCGTCAGAAGGGCCAGACCGAGGTCTATCGCGGCCACGAGTTCACCATCAACCTGCTGCGGAAGGTCCAGTTGCAGATTGCGGTCAACGACAACTTCGTGCAGCCGACGATCGACGCCATCATCAAGGGGGGCCGGAGCAGCGAGAAGGGCGAGATCGGGGACGGCAAGATCTTCGTCCTGCCGATGGACGACTGCATTCGCATTCGCACTGGGGAGCGCGGCAGCGAAGCGATCTGAGGGGCCGGTCCGAAGAAAATACGTCGTGCGGGCAGCAATGACACGTCTGACCGTCCCGCCCCAGCGCCCACGGCGTGGTCGATCGCGCGGGGGGCGCCGCGGCTAAACGTCTGGCTGCTGGCCGTGCGAGGCCTCGTAGCCGGCACCCTCCGTGGGCCGTTGGCCCCATCGCAGGCGGCGCACGGAGTGTGCCCAAAAACAGGTTGGCAGTCCTGGGACGGCGAGGCTCCCGCTGAGCCGAAACCGCGCGCGCAACGCACCGGCTCGGCGGGAGCCTCGCCCTCCCCCAAAAAAATTTCGCTCCCGGCCGTGCGAGGCCTCGTAGCCGGCACCCTCCATGTGCCGTTGGCCCGGTGACGGCGCACGGAGTGTGCCGGCTACTTTGCGGAAAGCGATCAGGCAACTTTCTCCGCGATTTGGTCAGGTGCGGTTGATAAACACCGCCCCGAAAGGGGCCACGGCAACCCAGACCGGGCGGATGGCTGATGGCTCAAGCCCCGGCCGCGAGAAGGCCCGTAAACGGGCCTCACGCCACCAGGACGGTACCGTTCGCCACCCCGGCATGAATGCCGGGGCTAACACCGCTGCGCGGACAAGGGCCGTGAACGGCCCTCACGCCGCAGGTGTGCCGAATGTCGTGGCGAAGGGCGCTATGACAGAGCAATTGGACCGTGATGGTAACCGTTCACTACCCGGCTGAGGATTGACCCGAATTCGAGGGGCGGACAGGTGCATGTGCTCGGCCCGCGCGTCTGCACCTCGCGGGTTCCATCGGCCGAAGAATGTACCCGACCCCGGCCTGTGCGGTTTCCGGGCATGACGCCGGACAGTCAGGGCTCGTAGCCGGCGCCAAAGGGGCTCGAGCGCCGCGGCATCCACTTGCACATCGCCACACCGCCAAAATAGAGCACGGTCAGGGGCACGGCCATCAGGAGCATGCTGACGGGGTCCGCCGGCGTGAGGAACATGGAGATCACGAAGATCATCAGCACGGCGATCCGCCATTTGGAGATATAGACCGCGACGGAGAAGATGCCAATCCGTTCCAGGAAGAGCATCACGAGCGGCAATTGGAAGCTGATCCCGAAGCCCAGCGGCATGATCAGGACGAAGCTCAGCCACTCGCTGATCCGCGGGTCGGGGTCGATGTTCAACATCCGATTGAAGCCGAAGAGGAAATCCAGCACCGGCTCGAAGACAAAGAAGAACGCCAGGGCCGCGCCGCCCAGGAACAGGCCCAGGCTGATCGGCAAGAAGACATGGACGTACTGTTTTTCGTGGGGAAAGAGGCCGGCGGCGACGAAGGTCCAGATCTGCCAGAACACATAAGGGCTGGCCAGCACGGCGCCCGTGATCACGGCGGCCTTGACCCAGATCATGAAGACTTCGTGCGGGTTGAGCGCCTTGACCACGGCCGTAACTGGCTTCCAGTAGCGGCTGAGCACCATGTCGGGACTGGGGGCAGCGGGGCGGCCCATTTCGTCGGCCGGGCTGGACGCCGGGGACGAATCCGAGGGGCTGGAGTTGGCGAGCAGTCCTCCCAAGCGCTCCAGTTCCGCCCGTTCCACGTAGACCTCTTCGAAGACCAGGTGGTTCTGCCGCAGGAATTCGCTCAGCTCGTCGCTGAGCGGGCCATATCGGGCCGTCATCTCCGCCCGGGCCTTGTCGAGGTAGAATTGCTCCAGCGAATTCTTGAGGGGACCCTCGATGATCCGCACCACCGGTTTGGCGAAGAAGAAGCCGACCAGGCACCCCACGACCAGGCCGAGCAGCGACTTGACCAGCGCCAGGCGCAGCTCATCCAGGTGCTCGCCGAAGGTCATCTTTGTGTCTTCGAATAGATCTTCGTTGGGCAAATGCACCATGGAATGAGACCCAACTGGCTTTCAGCGGACGTGTGTCCCGGCGCCATGTGCGGCGCGTGACCCGCACAAGCGTGGCAGGGCGACCTGTCGATACCCGCGGCGGAGACCGCGGACGGGACCTGGGAGGCGGGACGGGAGGGCCACGGCCGCCTCGCACGGCGGCCGGCGCGTCCTCAGGCGGATCACCTGATGGATAATAGCAACCCCGCGGAGCAGGGGCAAGCAACAGCGCGCAGCACGGGGAGATCGGCGCGCCGCTGCTCCTGACACAACGCCGGGTGCCCGCGGGTCAGGGCGGACGAACCAGGCCCCCGATCGGGGCCGCGGATGATCACGCGACGCAGATGCACCAGATCAACAGAGCTTATCCGCTGCGATTCGAGCCGGTGTTTCGGCGATACCTGTGGGGTGGCCGCCGCCTGGCCAGCATCCTGGGAAGAAAACTCGGTCCCGGCGACGACTATGCGGAAAGCTGGGACGTGGTCGACCGCGGCGCCGACCAGAGCATCGTGGCCGATGGTCCTTGGCGGGGAAGGAGCCTGGCGGAGCTGGTCGCGCAGCAATCGGGGGAGCTATTCGGCCGTCAGCCGGCGCCGGCTCGTTTCCCCCTGCTGCTGAAATATCTCGACGCCCAACGCGACTTGTCGGTCCAGGTCCATCCGGATGACGCCCGCGCCGCGCGGCTGGAGCCGCCTGACCTGGGCAAGACCGAGGCCTGGGTGATCGTCGCCGCGGAACCTGGCAGCGTGATCTACACGGGACTCAAGCCGGGTGTGGACCGCCGGCAGTTCCAGCAGGCGGTGGCCGCGGGCCGGACCGTGGACTGCCTGCATCGCTGGGAGCCGCGCGTGGGGGACTGCATTTTCATCCCGGCCGGTGTCGTCCACGCCCTGGGGGCCGGCCTGCTGGTCGCCGAGATCCAGCAAGCCAGCGATACCACGTTTCGCCTTTACGATTGGGACCGTCTCGATGCTCACGGCCGACCGCGCCCCTTGCAGGTGGCCGAGGCGCTCGAGGCGATCGATTACCACTGCGGCCCGGCTCGCGCGCAGGTGCCCCAACCGACCGACCGGCCGCACGTGCGGCAGCTGGTGTCGAGCGACAAGTTCGTGCTGGATCGATGGAGCCTCGATTCGGCCCAGCTGGTCGGTGGTGACGATCGATTCCACATCCTGTCCGTGCTGGGCGGCGCGGTGGAGGTCGCGGGTGACCCGACGGGTCGCCCGCTGAAACTGGGTGACACCGCGCTGATCCCCTCTGGCTGCGGCCCGGTGGCGATCCTGCCGCATGGCCCCGCGGACCTGCTGGACATTTACCTGCCGTGGCCCGCGGGTGTTGGCGCCGCCCGTGGCTAAATAGTCTTGCGTGATCCTGGGAGATACGGGACTCGCTAGCCAGAGCTGCACCATCGTGGGAGGGCGAGGCTCCTGCCGAGCCGGCGCGCTGAGCCGGTTCTCGGCTCGGCGGGAGCCTCGCCCTCCCAGAATCACGAAAGCCTATTTAGGGCATCGCGGATTCGAGGGGTTCAGGTCCATGTTTTCGGCCTGCGCGTCTTCGCCAGGTCGGGCGGATTGGCCGAAAAATCTACCAGACCCCGGCCCGTGAACGGTTACCAACCTGTGGGTCCGTTATGTTCGGTATCGTCTCCCGAGCTTTCCGGCTGATCGTCAGGATCGACCGGAAAGCCGGCGGGTGCCGCTCAAGCCGGATTTCGCCCCGGGTCGATGCTGGAAGGTGGCCTCGTCGTGAAATCGGCTTGCGCGGCGTTGGGAAGTCCGCGCGGAGGAACCGGGGGGCCAGGCACCTGTATCGGCGCTCCCGCCGGTCGGTGGGCGGGGCTGTCCGTGCGGAGGTGGGCGTCCATCCCCCGCACCACCCAGGGGGAACGCAAGTCGGTTGGGCTCGGTTTTTCGGCTTATCCCGCCCCACGGCAGGACCTATAATCCGCCGCCGTAACCGTTCACAACCCGGTGGCCTGATTCCAGGGGGTCAGGTCCATGTTTTCGGCCAGCGCGTATCCGCGTGGTCGAGCTTATCGCCCGAAAAATGGACCAGACCCCGGCCCGTGAACGGTTAATCCGCCGCCCGGTGTGGGCCGTGGCCGGGGGCTTCGTCGCTGGTCGGCGTACAAGGAGGTACTGAGGTGACCCAGCCGCTGCGAGCCTGTACTGTCCTCGGCCTGGTCGGGGTGCTGGGCCTGTGCACCCTGGCGTGTGGCTGTGCCGCGCGGCGTCCCTTGTGGCAGCCCCCCGGACCGCTTCCCAACCAGCAGTTCCGCGCCACGGTTCACGATCCGTACGCGGACAATGAGGTGGGGCCGGAGGTGGTGGGCGCGCGTCCGCGCGAGTTTCAGAAACCGCTCCCCGAGGCGGTTCGGGCGCGCGGATTCTGGGAATCGCTGCGGGGATATTGAGGCGCATCGCGAACGGGCGACCTCAGGTAGGCCATCCCGGCCACGATCGCTGACCGCCGGCTGGGAAGGTGCGGGCTGAGCGGCTATCATGCCCCTTGACGCGGCGGATTCCCCGCACGGTGCGCGCGACCTCTTGATCGCGTCGTGGCACGCGAAATCGAGACGTGTCGCGGGCGCGGGGGGAGAGTGCTTGGCGCTCGTCCCCAGTGACTGCCGCGGCGGGCGGTGAGCCGCCCGCAACTCGACGCCTTGGTTCGACCCGACAGGGCGTCGCGCCTGGGTGGCCCCCGATGCGTCCCTTTTGAAATCAGATGCGGACCGCCGCCGCTCGGTGACCTTGGTCGATCGAGCGGCGGCCAACTCGAGTCTCCCGGCCCCACACGACGAGCGCCATGTCCGCACCGTCCACCCGATCCAGGCTGCCCCGCCGGCCAGCGGCCGAGACGGCCGACGACCAGACGGCGGGCGCCCAGCGGCTGCAGAAGCTGCTGGCCGCCAGCGGGGTCGGCAGCCGGCGTGCTTGCGAGCTGCTGATCGCCCAGGGTCGCGTACGCGTCGACGGCCAGGTGGTGACCCGGCTGGGCACGTGTGTCGTGCCGGGCCGGCACAAGATCCTGGTGGACGATCAACCGCTGCGCAAGGCGGAAGCACGGCGGTTGTATCTCCTTGTGCACAAACCGCCAGGAGTTCTGTCGACCAATCGCGACCCCGCCGGCCGCCTGCGGGTAATCGACCTCGTCGATACCGGTGAGCGCCTGTTCACGGTGGGGCGGTTGGACAAGTCCAGCAGTGGCCTGATCCTGGTGACGAACGATGGGCAACTGGCTCAGCAGCTGGCCCATCCGCGTTTCGGCGTGCCGAAGACCTACCTGGTGACCGTGGCCGGCCACCCTTCCGCTGAGACCCTGGCAAGACTGCGTCAGGGCATCCATCTGGCGGAGGGAAGGGCCCGCTTCCATGCGGTGTCGGTACGGCATCGCCGGAAGCAGAGTACGCTGCTGGAAGTCGTCCTGCAGGAGGGGCGCAATCGCGAGATTCGTCGTCTCCTGGCACGGTGCGGACACAAGGTTTTGCAGTTGAAACGCATCGCCTTGGGCCCCCTGCGACTGGGCGACCTGCCGGCGGGGTCCTACCGGGTGCTGAGCCGCGACGAGGTGAAGGGCTTGGCCCGGTCCGCAAGCCGCAGTGCGGGGCGGCGCGATGCACAAGCGCCCGGAGATCATCCGGCGGGGCAGGCCGCTGCGGGGAGGTCCGCCGCGGGAAAGGCTGGTCGCCGACCCGGAGGCCCGCGGAAACATTCGCGGTCTCCGCACCGTCCCGTCCAGGAAGCGCCCGGGCCGGTGTCCGGCACCACTCCGTCCCAACGGCCACGGCGGAAGGTCCCCGGCCGGCGATGGAGGGGCGGCGCCAATACGAAGGTGCGGCGATGACCCAACTGGCACCAGGCGCGTGGTATGCCGACCACGCCGTGCAGCGGTCGGTGGAGATTTCCGAGAACGTGAGCTTGGCGCGGGATACCTACCGGGTCCGCTTCCCGTGCGCGGAGATCGCCCAGCGGATCGTGCCCGGACAGTTCCTGATGGTGCGTCTGACCGGCGGTGATGATCCGCTGCTCGGTCGGCCGCTGGCGCTGTACGACACGGTGCTCGATCGTGCTGGCCAGCCGGTCGCGATCGACATTGTCTACCTGGTCATCGGCAAGATGACGCGGCGGCTGGCTGAGCTGCGTCCGGGCTGCCGCCTGGACGTGTGGGGGCCGCTGGGAAACGGCTTCCCGCCACAGCCCGTCGACCACTTGATCCTGGTGGCCGGGGGTATCGGGCAGACGCCGCTGCTGGCCTTGGCGCGGGAGCACGTGGGGGCGCGGCGCTACGGCCGTCCCGCCCGGGATGTGTCCCGCGCCGCGCGGGTCACGCTCTGCTACGGGACGCGCACGGCCAGTTTGCTGGCGGGGGTCGAGGACTTTCGACAGCTGGGCGTCGACATTCGCTTGAGTACCGACGACGGGACGCACGGTCATGCAGGGCTGGTCACGGAGGTCCTCGAGCAGGTGCTGCGCGCGGCGACGGGCCCCGCGCGGATCGTCTGCTGCGGACCGGAGCCGATGATGAAGGCGGTGGCCGGCATCAGCCGCGCGCGGGGCGTCGACTGTCAGGTTTCCCTGGAGACGCCGATGGCCTGCGGGCTTGGAATCTGTTTCTCGTGCGTCGCGCGTGTGCGCACGTCCACGGGCGGCTGGGACTATCGCCGCACCTGTGTCGAAGGGCCGGTGTTCGACGCGGCCGCGATCGCGTGGTAAGAGAAGACCTCGCTCCGTGCGCCGGCGGGCGGCAGGGCGCGCCGGCTTCAGCCGCCCTGGCCGCGTCCCTGCTTGGCCGCCTTGATCACGCGTTGCAGCCGTGACTTGCGGCGGGCGACCGTATTGCGGTGCAGGACGTTGCGCGCACCGGCCCGGTCGAACCGGGCCGCCGCCACGCGGAATTGCTGCTCCGCCTGGTCCAGCTGGCCCGCGGCGACGGCCGCCAGGATCGACTTGGAGTGAGTCTTCAGGGAGGACTTAACGGCCCGATTGCGTTCCCGCCGTTCGAGGCTCTGACGCAATCGCTTCTTAGCGCTTCGTGTGTTCGGCATGACTCTCGGACGATCTGCAAATAGGAATCAGAAACAAGTTCTTTCCGGTTACCCTGGCCGTCCCGTGCGGAGGCCAACGCGGGGGCTGCGATCCTCGGCGGCGCCCCAGCCCAGCCCTCGCGTCTTCCTCGGGGGAGGGATGCGCGACATGAGCAGCTGGTTCGCCGGCCCCGCGTCGAATCAGCCTTTATGGCGGATCTTCCGGACCTTGTCCAGACGTGCCGCCGCGTCCTTGAACTGGGCGTCGGCCCGTACCAGCTCGTCCAGGTATCTTTCCGCAGTCTCCAGCTGTTGCAGGGCGGCCGCCAGCACGCCGACCCGGTAGAGGGCCAGTTTGCGACAGGGATCGCTGGCCTCGGACGCGGCCTGGACGGCGGCCTGGTAGCTGCCCAGGGCCTTTTCGTATTGTCGGCATTGCTGCTGGCATTCGCCGATTTCCAGCAAGGCGGGGGGCTTGCAGCCGGCGTCCGCCAACGCCTCCTGGAGGTATTTCATCGCCTCGGCATAGTTGCCCGCCTTCCGCAGTCGCAGGCCCAGTTCGAAACGCAGTCGCGGCTGGTCGGGGTAGCGCTGGCAGCGGGCGTGGAAATGCTCGATTTCGCGGCGGAGCAACTCCGACCGCATCCGGGTCACCAGTTCGGCCGCCTCATCGGTCTTCTCAGCCGCCGCCCGTTTTTCCGCGATCTTCAGCTGTGCCCGGGCGCCGATCAGCCGCACGTCCTCCAGCCGCTCGATGACCCTCAAGTCGTGCCCCACGGCGGAGACGGCCTCATTGAGCACCCGTTCGGCGTCGCGGAACCGGTTCTCGTGGACGTGCAGTTCGGCCAGCAGCAGGTAGTTGGCCAGGTTCATCGGCTCCCGCTGGAGCGTCTGCTCCAACTGCTGGCGGGGGGTCAACTGGGGCTCGCGGGCCGGGGCCGGCGGTTCGGTGGGCTGCTGCGGCCGACCGGCCGGAGCGGCCGCGGGCGGGGATGGCGTGGCCGCCGAGGCGGTGCCGGATTCCTTGTCGACGCCGCTGGCCCCGCGCGCCCGGGCCAGCGTCAGCTCGGAGATCACCCGCGGGGCTTCTTCATCGCCGCGGTTCAGCTCCTCCACGCGATGCCAGCAGTGGATCGCCTGATCGAACTGGCCCATACGTGCCAGCGACCGGGCGCAGTGCCGATTGACGTCGATGTCCCGCGGGTTGGCATCCAGGGCGTTCTTCAGGTACCGCAGCTCGACCTCGTTGTAGTGGTTCTCCTCGCAGGCCTCGGCCAGCAGCCGCAGGGTGGGAATGTCCCACGGATTGTACCTGAGGGCTTCCATCCCCTCACGAAAAGCCGTGGTCCACTCCTTCTTCGCCGCCGCCTTCTTCAAGCCCCCGCGGCCGCCGAACCCCATCAACCGGGCACCCTTCTTGTTGTGGCCGTACTTGCGCTGCAGGTTGTCGAGCAATGCCTCAAGATAGATCAGGTTCGCCGGATCGTTGATCACGCACTCGGCAAACATCGTGTGCGCGTAATCGCGATCGGGCTTGTCCTTGGCGGTCAGCGCCTTGCCCCGTTCAAAGCAGCGCTGCAGCCGCGTCCGCATCGCCGGGGAAATCCCGGGGCTCTCGGACGGAGTGGACGGGTGAGACGTGACGGGGTCATGATCTGCGGACATGAACAGATCCCGAAGTCCGAGGAAGAGGCCGGTCGCCGGCTGAATTCCGCCGATCCGGCCCGGGTGTCCGGCGACCTGCAAGCGTGGCGCCGGCAAGCCCTGGATGCCCCGGGCAGCTCCCAAGCGCCGCGACACGTCGAGTTATTCTACCAATCGCAGCCAGCGGGTTCCACGCGTGCGCCAGACCGCCCGGGATCGTTGACGACGGGTGCATCGGAACCGGGCCGGCAGACACCCATGGCGGCGGCGTCTGACCAACTCGACCGCGCGGGTACGCGTTGGCCGAAAACATGGACCTGAGCCCCTGGAACCAGGCCCGGACCCTGCCTGTCGATCTGCGTCTCCCGAACGCGCGGTGCGGACCGGCCGGGCGGCGGCTTGCGGCTGGTTCGAAATCGCGTTCCAATCGTGGTCGTGCGTAACCGGGCCGCAGCTGCGGGGATCGAATCGGTCGCGCCGCTGGCTGAGATCGCCTGTTCTGACGCGGAGAGTCGATGCCCCGCCCGAATCACCAGTTGACCTCTGACACGGGGACTGTCTACCTGGTTGGTGCCGGGCCGGGCGATCCGGGCCTGATTACGCTGCGCGGCTTGGGGTGCCTGCAGCAGGCCGATGCGGTCCTCTACGACTACCTCTGCAACCCGTTGCTCCTGGACCATGCCCCGCCCCAGGCCGAGCGGATCTGCCTGGGGCGTCACGGGCGGGCTGAAATCTGGTCGCCGGAGGCGATCCACGCGAGGATGGTTCAGCTGGCGCGTGAGGGGAAGACCGTGGTGCGGCTCAAGGGAGGCGACCCCAGCGTCTTTTCCCGCGTGGCCCAGGAGGTCGAGGCCCTCGAGCAGGCGTCGATCGCCTACGAGATTGTGCCCGGGGTGACGGCCGGCCTGGCGGCCGCCAGCTATGCCGGAGTCCACGTGACGCATCGCGATGTCGCGTCGGCGGTCGCCCTCGTGGCTGGCCAGGAAAACCCCGACAAGTACGGCCCGTCGCTCGATTTCCACGCCCTCGCGCGATTCCCGGGGACGTTGATCTTCTACATGGGGGTCACGACCGCACCCCGCTGGACACAGTCACTGATCACCGCCGGCCTGCCGGCCGACACACCGGCGGTGATCGTGCGGCGCTGTAGTCTGCCCGACCAGGTCCGGGTTTGCTGCCGGCTGGACGAGGTGGCCGCGCACCTCTCGCCGCGGACCAGCATCCCGCCGCCCGTCGTGGTGATCGTCGGCCGCGCGGCCGGACTGAACGCAGACAAGTCGTGGTTCGAGCGGCGTCCGCTCTTCGGGAAGCGGGTGATGGTCACCCGCCCGCGCGACCAGTGTCTGGCGCTTGGCGAACTGCTCATGCGGCAAGGCGCGGATTGCATCATTCAGCCCGCCATCCAGATCACCGACCCCACCGACTGGACGCCGGTGGACGATTGTCTCGCGCACCTGGCGCGCTTCGACTGGCTGGTTTTCTCCAGCGCCAACGGCGTGCGGCGGCTGCTCGAGCGCCTTTTCTTCCTGCATCACGATCTGCGGGCACTTGGCGGGCGGCAACTGGCGGCGATTGGGCCGGGAACGGCCGACGAGCTGGCGCGGTACCACCTGCGCGCCGACCTGCAGCCGGCCGAATACCGGGCCGAGGCGTTGGCCTCGGTGCTGGCCCCAGCCGTGCGGCGGCGGCGCGTGCTGCTGGTCCGGGCCAGCCGTGGCCGCGAGGTGCTGGCCCAACGGCTGTGCGAGGCCGGGGCGGACGTCGAGCAGGCGGTGGTCTACGAAAGCTGTGACGTGGCGACGGCCGACGCCGAGGCCGCGGCGCAGCTCGAGCAGGGTCGCATCGACTGGATCACGGTAACCAGTTCCGCCATCGCCCGATCGCTCGTGAAGCTGTTCGGCGCGCAGCTGCGACGCGCGCGGCTGGTCAGCATCAGCCCCGTCACGTCGGCCACGCTCCGCGAACTGGGCTATCCCCCCGACGCCGAGGCGGAGACGTACACCATGGCGGGCGTCGTGGACGCGCTGCTCCGCGGCGTGAACCGTTGAACGCCCGGCCCGCGGACCCGGCTGACAGCGGGAGGCTCCACGCCGCAACCGTTCACGGGCCGGGGTCTGGTACATCTTTCCGCCCATCCGCCCGACCAAGCGCAGACGCGCAGGCAAAAAACATGTACCTGACCCCGGCGAACCTGGCGAAATGCCCAGCCGGGGTTGGAACGGTGGCCCCACGCCCGTCGTCGGGGCCGGTTCCGGTCTGCCCGACCGCGCCGGGGCACGCATTCCCTGGGTCGCCTCGCATGATCCTGGGAGATCCGGGACGAGCTCTTCAGCGTTGCACGATCCTGGGAGGGCGAGGCTCCCGCCGAGCCGGCGCGCTGGGCGGGTTTGCGGTTCGGCGGGAGCCTCGCCCTCCCGGAATCGCGAAACCCTGTCTAACCAGGGCCCATCACGCGGCGGACGAGCGATGTGTCGAAGTAGTTGATCGACATTCCGGCATCGACCACGAGCGACTGGGCGTTCATGCCGCTGGAACGCGGGCTGAGCAGGAACGCGATCACGGCAGCCACTTCCTCGGTCTGGACCGCTTGCCGCCGCGGTATGACCTGCTCGGCGTACAGGTAGGCGTCGACGTAGCCGGGGATGCCGGCCGAGGCGGAGGTCTTGAGCAGGCCCGGGGAGACGGCGTTGAAGCGGACGCGTGAATCGCGGCTGAACGACTTGGCCAGGAAGGCGAGCGACGAATCGAGGGCCGCCTTGACCGGCGCCATGAACCCGTAGCTCTCGCTGGCCATGCGCGTGGTGGAGATCGACACGGTCACGACCGAGGCCTCGGTGTCCAGGCAATCCCGCAGGCCGCGGGCCAGCGCCAGCAGCGAGTAGCAGGAGATGTCCATTGCCCGCAGGAACTGGGCCTTGCCGGTCTCCTCGAAGGCCTTCACGCCACCCTCGTAGTCGGCGAAGGCGATCGAATGCAGCACGCCGTGCAGCGGCGCATGGGCCTGGCGAACCGTCGCGCAAAGCTGGGCCACCTGCTGCTCGTCCTCCACGTCGCAGACGTAGACGGGGGCGTCGCCCAGCCTGGCGGCCACTGCCTCTCGCCGTTGAGGGCTGCGGACCGAGTAGATCACCTGGGCCCCCGCGGCCGCCAGCAATCGACCTGCGTGAAACGCCACGCTCTTGCGGTTCGCCACGCCCAGCACCAGGATCGACTTGCCGGCCAGTTGCAGGTAATCCATCGGCGTTCCGGTCTCCGAATAAGGTTGCACGATCATGGCGGGGCAACGCTCCTGCTGAGCCCTGGGCTGGTCGGCTCGGCAGGAGCCTCGCCCTCGCGGAACCACGCCAGGCGGTTCAGGGGGCGGGGGCCAGCGTGCAGGCAAACTGCAGTCGCGCGGCCGCCGCGCCGGCCGACTGGATGCGGGCCGTGAGAAAGAAGGCCTCGCCCAGCCGCTCGTCCAGCGTCACCTCGATCTCGATCGTGTCTCCGGGCCGCACCATCTTGCGGAAACGCGCGTCGCGGATGCGCGTGGCGACCGGGACCCGACCGGCCGCGCCCTCGAGAAACTCCGCCAGGAGCACGGCCCCGGCCTGCATCGCCGCCTCGCAAAGGATGGCGCCCGGCACGAGCGGCGTTCCGGGATAGTGGCCCTGAAAGAAAAACTCGTCCGCGCGAAACGACTTGCGACACACGATCCGGTTGCCCTCGCGGCTCACGATTTCATCGACCAGCAGCATCGGCGGGCGATGCGGGATGGCCGCCTGGATGTCCGGGCTGGTCATGGTGTCTGCGCCGCTGCCAGGTCGGGCGCGCCGCCGCCGACCGCGGACTTCAGCAAGTAGGAATCGACGTCGTTGGCCACGATCACGCCGTAATTGATCGCCCCCAGCCAGCCGGACATGATGATCCCCACGCTGCCGGCGTGGTACAGTCCCCGCACCTGCTCGGGCAGGCCCCGGCTGACCGCCAGCCCCTCGAACTTGGTGCCAAAGCTGGCCCCGTTCAGATGCCGAGTGTAGTGGCGAAAGGTGAGCGGCGTGGCGGCCTCGACGTGGGCCGCCCGCTGGCGAATCCCCGGCACGTAGCGGTCCAGGGCGTCCAGCGTGGTTTCAATCAGCTCGCGCTTCCTGGCCTCGTACTCCTCCGGGGGCAAGCCGGCCCAGTCCTCGCAGCGGGCGTTGGTGCTGGAGACGATCAAGCAGCGCGGGGGGCCGTCGGGCCGGGTCCGGGGATAGTAGAAGGAAAAGGTCCGGCTGGTGATCTGCCGGCTGAGCAGCAACTCCGTGCGGAACAGCGGGGCCGTGGAGCTGAACAGCAGGTCGCCCGTCGTCTCGTCGACCGCCTCGTCCGGCCGGAGGGCGAGGTAGACCTGGGTGCTGGAGTTGTTCAGCCGCACCGCGCGGGCCTGCTCGACGAAGCCCCGCTCGAACTGCTCGGGCCCTACCAGGCCGAAGACCGTCGCCTGCAAATTGGCGTTCGAAACCACCGCCCGGGTGCGGATCTCGCGCCCGTTGACCCGCACTCCGGCCACCCGTCCCCGTGCCGTCAGGATGCGCTCGACGTCACAGCGAATCCGCACGTCCACGCCGTTCTTCCGCAGTTCCGCCTGCATCAGGTGGATCAGGCGATCGGTTCCGCCCTGGAACGTGTAGACACCCCGCGACATAAAGTTCGAAAAGACGATCCCATAGGCGATGGCCGGGTCCTCGAGCGTCGAGCCGTTGGCATAGGTAATCGGCTCCATCAGCAGCCGGACCACGTCTTCGCGCCCCGGAAAGTATCGCTCGAGCAGCTGGCCCACCGTGGTCGTCTGATCGTCGTAGAAGTTCATCTGCCGCGCCGCGTCGAAGAATTCGCGAACCGTCTCGGCGGGCACGGCGAACTGCTGCGTCAAGAGCCGGGTGAAGTCCTCGCGATCGTAGCTGGTCGTCAGCGAGAACATCGGATTGTCGAAGCGGATGTGCCGGAGCGGGACAATCCGGTCGGCAATCTCGGGCGTCCAGTAGCGGCGACAGCTCTTGATCATGCCCACGGGAAAGCCGTGCAGGGAGATGTCGAAGATATGACCTCCGGGGCGGCGGAACCAGGTCGCCATACCGCCCAGCTTGTAATGCTGCTCCAGCAACAGGACCGAGCGGCCAGCCCGTCCCAGCACGTTGGCGGCGGTCAACCCGGCCAATCCGCTGCCGATCACGATCACGTCGTACCGGTCCCGGGCGCCCTGGAGGAAATCGCGAGGCATCGTCTATCCACGCAGCAGGTGACGGTTGGCAATCGAGATGCCGCTGACAATCGACCCTATGATACCGACAAACCCCTGGTCCGTCCCACAGACGAACAGGTTCGGCAGGTGCGTCGTGCCGTCCAGGCGCTTCCGCGGGGCCCCGTAGACCGCGCCATTGTCGTGCCACGTATAACGGCGGATCGTCTTGGGGGTGAACATGTCGGTATCGATCACGCGCCCGCGAAAATCGGGCACGAAGCGGACGGCGGACGCGAGCAACCGGTCGTACCAGCGGAGCTTTTCCAGCGGGTACACCTCGTCGGGCAGCGTCGCCCAGCGGGAGTAGTCGGCCAGGGCGGTGATCCGGACCACGCCGTCCCGCAGGGGATGCTCCCCTGCCCCGCCTTCGGCGTACAGAAAGTTATTCGGCGAACAGACCACGCCGGTCCGCGGATCGCAGAGGGCGGCCGGCCGCTCCCAGTGGAACTGGGGGCTGTCATTGAAAAAGACGATCGTCTCGCGGTGCCCCAGTTCCGCGGGCTGCCGGTCCAGGATCGAGATCGCCTCGCAGAAGGACAACTGGCCGGCCGCCAACTCGTCCACGGGGCGGACGTCCCCGCAGAGGCGCATCGTCTCCAGCCAACCGGCCGAGGAAACAATCTGGCGGGCCTCCAGGAACGGGCCGTCGTCCAGCCGCACCCCGGCGGCCCGCCCCTCCTGGACCTCAATCCGGGCCACCCCGCTGCGGAGCTTCAACTCGCCCCCCAGCTGCCGGAACCGCCGCACCAGATTCCTCAGGATCAGCCGCACGCCGGCCAGCGGCCGCGAGAGACCCTCCAGGTAGATGCTGCGAAACATGATGCAGAACTGGCCAAAGTCCATGTCGTGCTCCCGCGCGTTGCCGTACCACATCAGAGGACAGAGGAGCATCTCCCGCAGGAGCGGATCCGCCACGATGCCGCCCAGCACGTCACGGGCCGACAAGCGGTAGGCCTCCTCGTCCAGATCGTCATAGTCGACGATCGCCCCCAGCAGCCGCTCGAAGCCGGCCTGTTGGCCGGGAAACACCCGCGCGACTTCGCTCCGCAGCAGCTCGATGTCGTTGTCAAATCGCAACCGCGTCTCGGGAAAGACGATCAGCGAACCCCACTGGGGCGCGAGCGCGAAATCTTCCCAGCGAAAGCGGAGCTGCCGGAGGAGGCGGGCCAGGGGTCCCTTGCGGGCCCCCCGGGGCGTGAAATTCGTGACCGCGTGCAACCCGACGTCGTAGTCGCGGCCGCGGAGGCGGTAGAACGAGTTGAGCCCGCCGATCGTGGAATGCCGCTCCAGGATGCAGACCCGCTGGTCGTAGTAGGCCAGGCGGATGCCCGCCGCCAGCCCCGACATCCCGGCGCCGATGATGATCGTGTCATACATGGCGGGCCGCGCGGCGCGCAACCGCTGACCAGCCGGGACCGGTCGCGGGCTCTCACGGTCGCTCTTCAGGCCGTCCCCGCCCCGGGCTGACTCAGCGCGACACCTTCTCCAGGTCCCTCATCAGCGGCTCCAGGTAAACCACCGTGCTGGCCATGCTGGCCAGCTGACCGTAGTCCTCCTCGGGAATCTGCACGCGATAACGCTTGCGGAGCTCCATCACGATGTCCAGGAAATCCATGCTGTCCAGCTCCAACTGCTCGCGAAACGGCAGCTCGTCCTCGAGCGAACTCAGATCCTCGTCGGGCGCGATATTCTCCAGGATATCGAGCACTTCCTCCCGAATTTCCGCTGGCGTCATACTGCCTGTTCTCCCTCAACTCCCTGACGGCTCCCCCCGCGCGGCCGGCGCCCGCCGCCGCCGGACAGCCGGTTGGTCTCCGCGAGAGCGTCCGCCGATCCCGCGATCTGCTCCGCAGGCCCCCCGGCCGCGCCGGCCCGAAGGCGCACGGCGTGGGCGGTCCTTACACCTTCTTGATAATCACCACGGAATTGATGCCCAGCATGCCGAACGAATTGTTCAGCAGGTAATTCACGCCCGCCAGCTCGCGCGGCTCGTTCAGCACCAGGCCCGGCAGCGCGCACGCCGGATCGAGCCGTTCGACATTGATTGTCGCGTGGCACACGCCATCGCGAAACGCCGCCAGGTTGCCCGCCAGTTCCAGCGCCCCGGCCGCTCCCATGCAGTGGCCAATGAAACTCTTGGTGTTGTTGAAATGCGTGCGCTCGCTGCGACCGAACACCTGCCGCAGGGCGTCGCACTCCTGCGCATCACCGCTGTGGGTACCGGTGGCATGGGTGCTGACAATCTCGACCTGTTCGGCGACGAGCCCAGCCCGCTTGAGCGCCAGCTGCATGCACTCGGCCTGGCGGTCCGGATTGGGCAGCACAAAATCGGTGGCATCCGTGTTGATCGCGTAGCCGGCCAGTTCCCCGTAGATCTCCGCCCGCCGGGCCCGGGCATCGCTCAGCCGTTCGAGCACAAACAGGCAGCCGCCCTCCGACACGACGATCCCGTTGCGGTCCAGGTCGAACGGCCGCGACGCGCGGCGGGGATCTTCGTGCTCCGCCAGCGCCCCCTGGCTCTTGAAACTGGCAAAGATCCCGAACGTGTGGATGCTCTCCGAGACCCCGCCGGCCAGGGCCAGGTCGCAATCGCCCAGCCGCAGCATCTGGGCGCCCTGGATCAGCCCCGCATTCCCGGCGGCACAGGCCGCCCCGATCGTGTAGTGGGGACCGGTGATCCCCAGGTTCAAGGCCACCTCGCCCGCGGGATTGTTGGCCACCGTCCGCGGGTTGTGATGGTGCGACCAGTAGCTGGTGTCGTAGTTGTAACCGGTCAGCTCGTAGATTTCGTTTTCCGTCTCGACGTTGCCGTGCTCGGTCACGCCGATGTAGACCCCCACCGTCGCCCGGTCCAGGCGGTCCCACTCCAATCCCGCGTCGCGAATCGCCTCGTGAGCACAGTAGATGCCCACCGACCCGGCTCGCGTGCCGCGCCGCGCCTCCTTGCGGCTCTGGTAGCGCGTCACGTCAAAATCGCAGATGCCCGCCAGCGTCTTGCCGACGTACCGGATCTCGTACGGCCGCACGCCGCTGCGACCCTCCAGCAGGCCTTCCCGGTACTCGGCCGCACGGTTCCCGTTGGGTGCCGTCAGGCCAACACCGGTGATCACGATCCGCTGCTCATCCGGCAGGCCAGATCGGGGGGGAGCGGCGATCATGTCGCGTCATCCTCGTAGCCGGAAAACGCTTGACGCTACACATTTTCCCCGGGATTGGCAAGCCGCCGCATCCCTTCGTCGGTCGAAATCCGCGGGACATAGCCCAGATCGGCCTGCGCCCGGCCAATGTCAAAATAGTGCGACCGCGCCAGCTGAGCGGCCAGAAAGCGCGTCATGCGGGGCTCCGAACGGCTGCGCATCAGGCGGTGCGCCGCCTCCAGCACCGCGCCGACCCGCCAGGCCCGGGCCAGCGAGATCGAGCGGGTCACCGGCGGCAGGCCGTGCAGACGCAGCAGCTGATCGATCCATTGCCAGCAGTTCACCGGCTGACCCTGGGACAGAAAGTAGGCCCGGCCGCAGACCGCACCACCCGGCACCAGGGCGTCGGCGGCCAGCAGGTGCGCGGCGGCCGCGTTCTCCACATACACGATGTCGACCAGGTTCGCTCCGTCGCCCACGCGGCGCAGCTGGCCCCGGCGCGCCCGCTCGACCAGCCGCGGCACCAGGTGACTGTCCCGCGGTCCCCAGATCAGGTGCGGACGCAGCACGCAGGTCCACAGCCCTCCGCGACCGCTGGCGCGCAACACCAGCTGCTCGGCCAGGGCCTTGGTGTGCGGATAATGGCACAACCAGCGGCTCGCGTACGGCGCCGATTCGTCGACCCCCAACTGGTCCCGGCCGTCGAACGTTACGCTCGGACTGCTCGTGAACACCAGCCGCCGCACACCGTGCCGCAGACAGCCGTCCACCACGTGTTGGGTACCAAGCGTGTTCGTCTCGTAGTAATGCCGCCAAGGCCCCCAGATGCCCGCCACCGCGGCGGTGTGAAATACGGTGTCCACGCCGCGACACGCCGCCCCAACCGCCGGGCCATCACGCATATCGCCACGCACCAGCTCCACACCCAGCGCGGCGAGCTCCGGACAGTCCCGGCGGACAAGGGCCCGTACCGTATCGCCCCGCGTGACCAGCAGTTCGACAATGTAGCGGCCGAGGAAGCCTCCGCCGCCCGTCACCAGGGCCTTCACCCAATCACCTCGCGCTGCCCCGCCTGCCGTCGCCCGCGGGCAAGGCCTGGGGCGCAGGCGGCTCGAACCCCAGAGCGCTGCGCAATCGCCTTTCCGCCCACACCGCCACCTGCTCGCGCACGATCTTGGAATTGTGGCGGACGTCGACCGGCAGCGACGGATGTAGCAGGATCTGGCCGCGCTGGATCGCCCGCGTCCGCGTATGGGCCTGGGCCAGCTGGTACAACTCGTCGCACAAGCGTGCCCGCTCCGCCTCCCTCCGCGGGGCCTGGTCCGGCCAGGGTTCGGCCACGATCACCGGCACCTGCCCCCCCCGCGGCCCCACCCCCACCAACGCGCAGCGGTAGATCCGCGGGTGCCGGTTGAAGATCGCCTCGCAGGGAATCGTGAACATCGGCCCGTCGGGCGTGAGCACCCGATGCGCCAGGCGGCCGCAGAACCAGAAGCGATCCTGCTCGTCGAGGTATCCCACGTCGCCCATCCGGTGCCAGAAACCGTCCCCGTCGGCGATCTTGGCCCAGGCGTTCGCCTCGACCCGCGTGACGTACTGGCGGGTCACCACCCGCCCCCGGACGATCAACTCGCCCATCGCGCCCCTGGGCAGCTGCTCGGTCAGGCCGATGTCAGCCAGGGGGCCGTCGTGGATCCGGATCACCCTCCACTCGATTCCGTCGAATCGCGTACCGACGCACGTGCCCGCCCCCTCGGCGCTGCGGCTGGCGGTCTCGGCCCTTACCTCGCGCGCCGAGATCGAGGCGACCGGCAGCGCCTCGGTGGCCCCGTACGGCGTGTGGACTTCGCCGTCCGGGGCAATGGCTCGTTGCATCCGCTCCAGCACATGCGGAGGCACGGGGGCCCCCGCCGAAAGCACCCGCCGCAACGTGGTCAAGACAACTCCCTGCCGTTCGCAATACCGTCCCACCACGTTCCACATCGCAGGCGATCCAAAGGCCTGCGTCACCCGCCAGTCGCGCACCGCCTGCACGATCCTGGCCGGCACAACCTCCGCGGGTCGCGTCGAATCCATGTCCGGGATGACGGTCGTCACACCCATCGCCGCATTGAACAGCCCAAACAAGGGAAATCCCGGCAGGTCCACCTCCCCCGGCTGAATCCCATACCGGTCGCGAATCTGCTGGACCTGGTGCGCGAAGTTGCCGTGCTCGTACAGGACCCCCTTGGGTGGCCCCGTGCTGCCCGTGGTGAAGATGATCGCCGCGGGATCCGTCGACCGACCGGCATGAAGCAACGACCGGTCAACCTCCGCCTGGCGCAGGGCGTTCAGCGTCGGACCGCCCCAGCACCACCGGCGGCCGACCGTGACGTTCCAGCGGGCCAGCGGGAAGCGCCGCCGCAGAAGGATGCGCAGGGCCTGCACCTGCGGGAGCCCCACAAAACCGGCGGGAACAACCTCCGTCAGGCAGCGGAACACGTGCCGCGGTCCCATCCCCGGATCGATCAGCACCACGACCGCCCCGGCCTTGAACAGGGCAAATGTCGCCAGGATGAAATCGATCCCCGGCCGCACCATCAGGACCAACCGAGTTCCCGGCGGGACCCCCCAGCGCCGCAGCCCGCAGGCGACTCGGTCGCTGGCCCGGTCCAACTCGCCGAACGTCATCTGACGATAGCGATATCGGCCATCCGACGTCCGGCCCGCCGGCATGACCACGGCAGGCGCCTCGGGCATGACCCGCGCCGTCTCGGTCAGACGAGTGCCGATGTTCGCGGCGGAGCGGGAAGGCTCGGACAACGTGATCTGCACCGCGCGGCCCTCCTCCGGGCGCTGACCCCATGCCACGTAGGATCACGAAAGGCTATCTATCGCCGTGCGGCTTGCCTTGTGCAACGGCCCTTGTGCAGCGGCCATGGAAGTGGCATGGGGCGCTGACCGGCCTCGGGCCTGGTTCCGACGGGGCAGGTCGACGTCCTCGGCCGACGTAGGTGACCAAAGCGGAACCCTTCGGCCGAAAAGGGGGCCCAGTCCCCGACCCGCGCGGCGTTCCCCTCACGTGGCGACTGGGGTCCCCAGTACCTCGAGAAAGCGGGCCATCCACGCTGGATGCGCCGGCCAGGCGGGCGCCGTGACCAGATTGCCGTCCACATGAGCGTTGTCGAAATTGCTACTGGCCTCTACGTACTTGCCGCCAGCGGCCACAACCTCCGGTCCCACGGCGGGATAGGCACTGCAGGAGCGGCCCGCGAGCACCCCTGCCGCCGCCAGCAACTGGGCGCCATGACAAATCGCCGCGATCGGCTTGCCGGCCTCCGCAAAATGCCCCACGATCTCGAGCACCCGCCGGTTCAATCGCAGGTACTCCGGCGAACGACCCCCGGGGACCACCAGCGCGTCGTACCGGGTCTCGTCCACCTGCTGGAAATCCGCAGTCAGACGGAAGTTGTGCCCCCGCTTCTCGCTGTACGTCTGCTGACCCTCGAAGTCGTGGACCGCAGTGACGACCACCTCCCCCACCGTCTTGCCGGGACAGACCGCGTGGACCTCGTGCCCCACCATCTGCAGCATCTGGAGCGGCACCATCGCCTCGTAGTCTTCGACGAAGTCCCCGACCAGCATCAAAATCCGCTTCTTGGCCATCACATTGAATCCCTAACAGCCCGTTGAAAAAATCGACTACCAGCACGAAACGCGAGCGAGTGTGCCGGAATCACCGGGACTTTTTTTTGTCGGTCTACCCACTCGCTTGCGCGTCGTGCTCGTATTTCAACGGGCTGCTATGCTGCCGCCGGTCAACCGTGTCACGTCATCGTCGCCTTTCGCTCCGCGAAAGAACGTACTTTCGCGGAGCGAAAGGCGACCATCCGAGGCGGGTGAGGAATAACGTCGGCCGCCCCAGGAGGCCGCCAAACCGAAACTGGCCCGTGACGGCCAGAGATCGCCCGGCGACGGGAGAAGGTTGTCCATTTCCAGAAACGCTGCCGCCACTCCGGCCAGCTGCGCGCCACGACACGAACAACAAGGTCCGAATCCGCTGGCGCGAGTATACCTTACCCGGCGAAACTGGCCGACGGGTACCCGATGCGGCATACGTAATGGATGGGTAGCAAAGGATGGATGGTCCCGAGTGCCCGGGGTACTGAGTACTGAGTACTGAGTACTGGGTACTCGGTATGGGGTACGGGGTACTGGGTATGGGGTACGGGGTACTCGCAACGGGGTACGCGGTACTGAGCACTGGGTACTGGGTACTGGGTACTGGGTACTCGGTACGGGGTACTGCCTACTGCCTGCTCGGTCCTGTGCACTGGGTACGGCTCTCGATGTACGGTCCGCCAGCCAGTTCGGCTCGGCCACGCCCTCGCCCCCCGTCTACAAGGCACCCGCTCTCGGAACCCATTCAGTAAAAATGTGCCGAATAAAAACTATAGATATTCTGGAGAATTCGCGTCGTATAGGACGATAAGTTAATTCACGTCAGGTTCGCGATCGGTCGGCCTTCTGACCCCGGCGTGGTACAAGATGCGTCGGCCTGCCGACCGATTTCCGGGATGGAACCAACCGCTGCCGTCCGGAGCAAGGTCCCATGAGTGTCCCCTGCCCACATTTCCTATTATTCTCTGAATCCCACAAGGCCAACCGCGGAAGCGGGATGTGGCATTTCGTGCTGGAATCAACCAACGGCGATCAGTTGGTTGAGGCGGCCGACGCCGAGCATGAGGTGTGTGGCGAGCGCCTGGAACTGCTGGCGGTCGTTCGCGGGCTCGAGGCCTTGGACCAGCCCTCGCGCGTCACGCTGGTGACCCCCAGCCGCTATGTCAGCCGCGGGCTGCGGTACGGGCTCGAGGAATGGCGGCGGAGCAACTGGCAGTGGGAGCGATTCGGTCGGCTGGTGCCGGTCAAGAACGGGGATCTCTGGCAGCGGGTCGATCGGGCACTGGAGTATCACCACGTCGACTGTCGGACCTGGCCGCCTCGAACGGGCGACGACGACCCGGAGTTTTCGCCGGTGCAGTCCGAGGCGAGCGAGGACCGTCTTCCGCGGAGGACCTTGGCGACGTCCCTGCGAGCGGCATTCGGCGGGCTTTTGCGATCGGTTACGGCCTTGGCCGCGGTGATTGGGACCGTTGTGCGACGGGGGAACCAGCATCCCGAGGTTGGGTCTCGGGAAGGGAGTTGCGTCGAGGCGTGGACGTGTCCGGCAGGACGCGGCTGGCGGCTGCCGGAGTGGTCCCCGCGGGCGATTTAGCCCCTTGCTGGTCGCCACGGCGGGCAAGCTGCCTGTGCCGCGGTGAATGAGTCATCTGGCACGCTTGACTCCAACGCCATTGGCGAGGGCGGACGGGCGTTGGGGCAGCAGCGGACCATCTCATGCCTGGCACGCCGAGGTATGAGGTCTAGCCCGGATTATTCATGAGCCGCAAGCGCACGAGCGTCCGGTTTTTGGTGGAATCGGGGAGAACCGGACGCTAGCGCGTGCCGGCTGATGTTCGCGGCGTTTTTTGGGAAGATAGCCACAACCTGTTTCTCTGCTTCACCTTGCAACTTTACTCGTTAGGTTGATCAATAATCCGGGCTAGTGCATCGTTCAAGTCAAATATTCGGATCAGCCGCGGGGCGCGAGCCCGCGGTTCATCCGGGAAAAACCGGGGGCTAGCGCCATCCGGCTGATTTGCCGAATGCGAACCCTTGAAACGGACAGAGCACCAGGACCCTTAATAAGCCGGCTTGGGTGGTCCGTTGGAGCGGCGAATCGCCAGGTCGGCCGACAAGACGAGGGTGTGCTGGAATCGATGATCAACCATATTTTCAAGGCCTCCAAGAAAGGGTAAGACGTGCGGACAGGAGTTAAGCTAGAGAGCGTGGGAGCTCTGTTGGAGGGACGCCACGAGGACCCGTTCGAGCTGTTGGGGCCACATGAGGTGGAGTACGACGGCCAGAGGGCGGTTGCCATCCGGGCCTTTCTGCCGCAGAGTCGGCAGGCGTGGGTGGTGGAATCGGCCCACTCGGGTGGTCGTCCGATGCGGCGAATCCACCCCGCGGGATTGTACGAGGCGATCTGCCCCGGAGGTTCCCGCCCGCTGCCATTCCGGTATCAGTTGCGCATCGAGGACCAGTGCGGGATGACCACCACGATTCACGACCCTTACTCGTTTCCTTCCCTGCTGACCGACTACGACCTGTATTTGCTGGGGGAAGGCCGCCACTGGTCTTCGTACCAGAAGCTCGGGGCGCATCCCCGCACGGTTGACGGGATCACGGGCGTGAATTTCGCCGTCTGGGCCCCGAATGCCACCGGGGTCAGCATCGTGGGGGATTTCAACCAGTGGGATGGTCGCCGCAACCCGATGCGCAAGCATATCCCCAGCGGCATCTGGGAGCTGTTTGTCCCCGGCATCGGCCGCGGGGAGATCTACAAGTTCCGCGTTCATCACCATGGTCAGACGTTTGACAAGAGCGACCCCTACGGGTTTGCGGCCGAGATGCCGCCCCGGACCGCGTCGATCGTCACCGATCTGGAAGGATTCGCCTGGTCGGACGAATCCTGGCTGGCCCGCCGCCAGGAGGCCCGCCAGCTGGAACAGCCGATCAGCGTCTACGAGGTGCATCTGGGCAGCTGGCGCCATCACGCCCCTGGTCCCACGGACTGGCTGGACTACCGCGAACTGGCGCACCAGCTGGTGGCATACTGTCAGCAGATGGGCTTCACGCACATCGAGTTGCTGCCGATCAGCGAGCATCCGTTCACGGGCAGCTGGGGGTACCAGACGGTCGGCTACTACGCCGTCACCAGCCGGTACGGCACGCCGCAGGATTTCATGTACTTCGTCGATTACTGCCACCGGCACGGCATCGGCGTGATTATCGATTGGGTGCCGGCTCACTTCCCCCGGGACGGCCATGGATTGCGGCGGCTGGACGGCACGGCGCTCTACGAGCACGAGGACCCGCGCCAGGGCGAACATCCCGACTGGGGCACGATGATCTTCAACTACGGGCGGAACGAGGTCCGCAATTTCCTGCTGTCCAATGCCCTCTTCTGGGTGGACAAGTACCACATTGATGGTCTCCGCGTGGATGCCGTCGCCTCGATGCTGTACCTCGACTACAGCCGGGAGGAGGGCCAGTGGATTCCGAACCAATACGGCGGCCGGGAGAATCTGGAGGCGATCTCCTTCATCAAGGAGTTCAACGAGCAGGTCCACGGCCAATTCCCCGGGACGCTGACGATCGCCGAGGAATCGACCGCCTGGGGCGGGGTCTCGCGTCCGACCTATGTGGGTGGCCTCGGGTTTTCGCTCAAGTGGAACATGGGCTGGATGAATGACACGCTCCGCTACATGCACAACGACCCGATCCACCGTCGCTACCACCACGACGAGCTGACGTTCAGCATGATCTACGCGTTCACCGAGAACTTCGCCTTGCCGCTGTCGCACGACGAGGTGGTGCACGGCAAGGGATCGCTCCTGGGCCAGATGCCGGGCGACCTCTGGCAGAAGTTTGCCAACCTGCGGCTGCTGTACAGTTACATGTGGACGCACCCTGGCAAGAAGGTGCTGTTCATGGGCAGCGAATTTGCCCAGTGGCACGAATGGAACTGCAACGAGAGCCTGCAGTGGCACCTGCTGGAGTGGGGCTCGCACCAGGGCGTGCAGCGGCTGGTGGCCGATCTGAACGCAGTCTATCGGCGCGAGAAGGCCCTGCACGAACAGGACTTCGAAGGCCCTGGCTTTGAATGGATCGACTGCCACAGCCGCGACGATAGCGTGCTGGCCTTTCTCCGCAAGGCGCGGGACCCGCAAGACCACCTGCTGGTCTGCTGCAACTTCACCCCCGTGGTCCGCGACCACCACCGGGTTGGCGTCCCGCACGGCGGCTGGTACCAGGAGGTGTTCAACAGCGACTCGCAGTACTACGACGGCTCGAACCTGGGAAACTTCCCCGGTCTGGAGGCCCGCCAGGAACCCTGGCATGGCCGCCCCTGGTCGCTGCAGATGTGCCTGCCCCCGCTGGCAGTCGTGGTGTTCAAGCCCGGCGGCGGACCCGGTTGATCACCCGCCGGGCCGCGGAAGAATTGGCGTAGGGCCGCCGGCCTGCTACCAGGCCGAGACCGAACTGCCCGTCGTCGTTCCATACTCCGCCCGGCCGCGATGGACGCATTCACAGCGGAGGCATACTCGTACCTTGTCCAAGTCAAATCTTCGGATCAGCCGCGGGGCGCTAGCCCGCGGTTCATCCGGGAGAAACCGGGGGCTGGCGCCAGCCGGCTGACTTGCCGAACCCGAACTCTTGAAATGGACAGGAAACTAGCCCGAAACGCGCGCGAGTGCATGCGTTGCGTCCCTCGCTCGCGCGTCGCTCGGGTGTCAACATCGGCCGGGCGGAGCACTAGCCCGGATGATTCATCAACCGAACGAGTAAAGCTGCAAGGTGAAGCAGAGAAACAGGTTGTGGCTATCTTCCCAAGAACACCGCGCACATCCGCCGGCACGCGCTAGCGTAAGGTTCTCCCCAATTCCACCCAAACCGGACGCTCGCGCGCTTGCGGCTCATGAATCATCCGGGCTAGCGGGAACCAACACCTTCGGCTTTCGCATGCGGTCCCGCAATCCGCGGGGGTTTCGGGGTCATCGTGCACGGGCCGGGCGATGACTGGCGGGCATCCCGCTCCGAACCGTGGATTGGACGAGCGGCGGAAAGGGTCCCGCGGTTGCTTACGCTCCGAGCGGCTCGCTGGCCGGCGCCCAAGCGACGCGCCCTCCGCCACCGCCGGCGTGGCGATCACTGCTCCCGCGATTCGTCTCGCGGCTCACGCAGCCACTCGATCCCCATCTCCTTTTCGAGCCCTTCGTACCACTGGCCCAGGATGCGGCCACTGTCGAGCGATGCCACCTGGACCAGCGGCAGGGTGACGCCGCTTTTCAGGAATCGCTCGCGACGCTGCTCCTCTGTCGGGGATTCGCGCGTGACCTGCACGAGGTAGACGGTGGTCTCGTTCTGATTCTCCGTCACCGCGATGCCACCCACCGGCTGGCGGCAGACATCCTGCATGAATTTCATCCCCGGCAGGTCGACGCCGGGAACGGAGCTGAGGTAGGGGCTTCCCATGCCGCCCATCGGTACGCTGCCGCCGGTCATCCAGGAGAAGGCGCCGGTCTCGATCACCTGCTGTTCCGGGTTGCTGCCGACGAACTCCGCCAGGCCCTTGCCGCTCGCGTGGACCTCTTCCGCCAACTGCCCGGCGCTTTCGCGGGCCCGGTCGAGCGCCTTGCGCATTTTCCAGGCGCGGACCACCTGCTCGCGGGCGGCCTCCAACGTCGGCACCGTTTCCGGCTGATCGTCGGTCTTCCAGAACAGGAACTGGGAGTCGAGGTCCCCCCCGGCGATGGTCGCCGGCCGGTAGAGCGGGGCACCCTCAGCAAACGCGATGTCGGCGAACGTCGTCCGGCCGATCTGGCCCTGGACAAACGACAGTTCATAGGCCTGACCGATCTCGTACTCCTCGACCTGGACCCGGTCCACGAGCGGGACGGATCCGTCGATCAGTCCGTATTTTCGTCCCAGCTGCGCGAAATCCGGGGCCGGCGGCTGGGGCGTGTCCGGTTGGTTCTTACGTTGGATTTCCCAGAGCACGTACTCGCGGTAGTATGTCTCCATCTCGCTCCGCGCGCGGCCGAGGACCTCCTTGAGCTTCTCCTGAGCGCGGGGGCGGGCCAACGAACGGCGGATTTCCTCCCGCACCTGGTCCAGCGGTTTGAACTCGCCCTCCTCCGGCGTGACCGACAGCGTCCCCAGATCCGCGGCCCCCGGTTCCTTCGTCCCCGCCGGCTCCTCCGGTCCGGCCGGGTCGGCGCCAGGAAGCAGGGGTGTGTCCGCTGGCTCCGTCGTCTCCGGCCGCTCCGCAGTCACCGCGGACTCACTTGTCTCGGAACCATCTGCGTCCGCTTCGGCTGGCGCAGCGCCCGATGCGGGCGGCTCGGCCGCATCCACATCCTCGGCCTTGGCCGGTGCCGGCCCCTCCCCAGTCGACTCGGGATGGGCGATGTCCGGCGGTGCGTCGTTCTGCTTCGGCAGTTCATCGGCGGGATCGTCGGCCAGTTGCTGGGGTTCCGTATCGTCCGGCAAGAGCGGCTCAGGGGACTCCGCCTTCGTCTCGGGGTCGACTTCTTTCACTCCGTCCGGATTCTCGGAGGGCATTTCGGGCAAAGGTGGAGGCGAGGCGTCGTCCGTGTCTTCTGCTGGATCGGAGGTGTCACTCGGATCGGGAGCCGGGGACGTATCGGGAGACGCGTCCGCGCCGGGCGCGCTCTCGGCCTCGGGGGGCTCAGGCGGTTGGTCCGGTTTCGCGTCGCTCTCTGGCGCCGCCTCGCTGGCGGGCGGCGCTTTGTCCGCAGGCGGGGTCGCGCTGGCGGGCAACTCCGCGCGCCGGAACTCGTTCTTGTGGGTCTCGTAGTACTCCTGGACCTCGGCATCCGTCACGTCGGCCAGGGCGGACTCGAGGAACCGGGCGTAGTCGGCCTTGAGAAAACTGAACGCCATGCGGCGGCGCAGCTTGAATCCCGGTTCGGCGGTATACGGGTTGGCGTACTGGTCCTTGTGCCTGTCATAGAACTCGCGGATCTCCGCTTCGCCGGGATCGGAGACCTGGTCCACGAAGCGGGCCACGGGCAGCGCGACCAGCTGGGCCTCGACGCGACGTTCGAGCCGGTTGAAGTAGTCCCAGGCGGCGCCGGGCGAGGCGGGAAAGCCTCCGGAATGCGCCATCATCCGGAGTTTCTGGGCCAGCAGTTCCGTGCCGAGCGCCTCGAACAACTGGTTCTCGCTCATCCGGCCGCCGGTGGACTGCCGCAGCAGGATCGGGAATTCGCTGCGGGGAACCGTGTTGTTGGTCAACTGCTCGAGGTAATCGAGAATGGCTTCGTCAACGACGACGATCCCCATCTGCTGAGCCTTGGTCGCCAGCAGCCAGGATTCGATCAGCGACACCTCGGCGTCCGTATCCTGGATGCTGGGGACCCGCGGCTGGCCGCCGCGCTCGCGGGTGTGCGACTGAACCAGGCCGAGGAACATCCGCAACTGGTTGCGTTGATAGCGCATCAACTGCAGGTCCGATTCGCGCAGCACTCCACCGCTCCAGCGGACCACTTCGGGATTCTCCCCACCGGCGGCCCCGCCCATGCCCAAGTAGTCGGTCACCAGGCCGCCTACCGTGAAGACGATCATCAACAGGACACCGAAAACCGCTAGCAGTACCTTCTGGTGTTTGCGGAAGACAGCCAGGGGATTGGACATCGCACACGTTCCTTGCTGGCCACGGCCCCGTGGCGCCTGGGTCGATCCCGGCTTGACAGCCAGCCCGGGGCGGTATTATTGATGGGCCGGCCCCGGATGGGCCGCCACCCGGTCGGTACACGAACACGTCGTAACAGCCTTCGCAGATTTTAGGCGCCGAAGGCGTAATTACAATCCCAACAATCGGCACCGAGCAGCGGCGGGTGCGGCTGGATGAGCGTCATGGCCAAGAAATCGGCAACCACTCGGGGAAAGGCCTTGGTGATCGTGGAATCACCGGCCAAGGCGCGGACGATCAGCCGGTTCTTGGGCAGTGCTTATCGCGTGGAGGCAAGCATAGGTCACGTGCGAGATCTTCCCTCGGGGGCGAAGGAGCTGCCCGACGAGTTCAAGAAGGAGGATTGGGCCTACCTGGGCGTGAATGTCCACCAGGACTTCGCGCCGGTCTACATCGTGCCGTCCGACAAGAAGCAGCAGGTAATGCGTCTGCGGAGTGCGCTGAAGGACGCCGACCGCCTGTACCTCGCGACCGACGAAGACCGCGAGGGCGAGGCGATCAGCTGGCACCTCCACGAACTGCTCAAACCGCGCGTGCCGGTGCATCGCCTGGTCTTTCACGAGATCACCGAGGAGGCGATCCGGGAGGCCCTGGCTCAGCCGCGGCGCATCGACGACGGGCTGGTCCGCGCCCAGGAAGCCCGGCGGATCCTGGACCGACTCTACGGCTACGAGGTCTCGCCGCTGTTGTGGCGCAAGGTGCGCCCCCGGCTGTCGGCGGGCCGGGTCCAAAGCGTGGCCGTGCGAATGATCGTCGCCCGCGAACGGGAGCGGATCGCCTTCCACAGCGCCACCTACTGGGACCTCCTGGCCACCTTCGAGACCGCGGGCGGCCAGCGGTTCCAGGCCCAGCTGGTGGCCGTCGACGGCCGCCGGATTCCCAGCGGCAAGGACTTCGATGCGGCCACCGGCCGGCTGCGGACCCCGGAGGCGGTCCTGCTGGATGAAAAGTCCGCGGCCGACCTGGCCCAACGGCTAGAGGGCGCGGCATTCCGCGTCCGCGAAGTCGACGACAAACCGTACACCTCGCGACCGTACCCGCCGTTCACCACCAGCACGCTGCAGCAAGAGGCCAATCGCAAATTGGGGTACACGGCTCGGCGGACGATGAGCGTAGCGCAGAGCCTCTATGAGACGGGACACATCACCTACATGCGCACCGACTCGACGAACCTGGCACGCGTCGCCGTGGACGCGGCCCGCGACCTGGCCCGTTCGGAGTACGGTGCGGCATACGTGCCGGAGACGCCCCGCGTCTACAGGTCCAAGGTCAAGAATGCCCAGGAGGCGCACGAGGCGATCCGGCCCGCCGGGCATCCGTTCGAATTGCCCGAGGTCCTCCGCTCCAGCCTGAAACCGGACGAGTTCCGGCTGTTCGAATTGATCTGGAAACGGACGATCGCCAGCCAGATGACCGATGCCCGCGGCCGCCGGATTACGATCATCATCGAGGGGGACGGGTGCCAGTTCCAGGTATCTGGCAAGACGATCGACTTTGCGGGGTACCTGCGAGCGTACGTGGAAGGGTCGGACGATCCCGAATCGGAACTGGCCGATCAGGAAACCCTGCTGCCGCCGCTGGCGGTCGACGAACCGCTGGGCTGCCACGGGCTCGAATGCAAGAGCCACACGACGCAGCCGCCCGCCCGCTACACGGAGGCCGCCCTGACACGGGCCTTGGAGGAGAAGGGGATCGGTCGGCCCAGCACCTACGCGTCGATCATCGACACGATCCTCCAGCGGGAGTACGTCTTCAAGCGGGGCACGGCCTTGGTTCCGACCTGGATGGCGTTCTCCGTGGCCAAGCTGCTGGAGGATCACCTCCCCCGCCTGGTCGACTACGAGTTCACGGCCCAGATGGAAGACCAGTTGGATGCCATCAGCCGCGGTGAGGAGCAGCACCACGTCTACCTGCGGACGTTCTACTTCGGCAACGGCCAGCCGGGGCTGAAGCAGCAACTGGAGAACAAGGTCGAGGAAATCGACGCCCGTTCGGTCAGCCGGTTCCTGATCGGCAAGCCGGCGGGGTCGGGGCCGGAGTCCGAGGAGATCTACGTCCGCGTGGGACGCTACGGTCCCTTCCTGGAACAGGGCGCGCGGCGGGCCAGCCTGCGTGACGACCTGCCGCCGGACGAGCTGACGGTCCAGGCCGCGCTGGAGCTGCTGCAGAAATCGGCGGTGCCGGAAGAGCCGTTGGGCTACTGCCCCCTGACCAGCAAACCGGTGTTTCTCAAGGAAGGCCGCTTCGGGCCCTATGTCCAGTTGGGTAGCGGAGACGACGGGGAGCGGCCCAAGAACGCTTCGCTGCTGAAGGGAATGGACGCGGGCAGCATGACCCTGGAGCTGGCCCTGCAGCTGCTGGCCCTGCCGCGCACCGTGGGCGATCATCCTCAGACGGGCCTGCCGATCGTAGCCCACAACGGACGCTTCGGCCCGTTCCTCAAATGCGGCCAGGAGACGCGATCACTCCCGGCCGGCAGCTCGCCGCTGGACGTGACCCTCGCCGAGGCCGTCGCAATCCTGGCCCAGCCTAAGCGGGGGCGGGGACCGGCCACCACCCGGGAACCGCTGCAGGTCTTCGACCCCTCGCCGGTAACGCAACAGCCGGTGCAGCTCCTCGAGGGGCGCTACGGTCCGTATGTCACCGACGGCACGACCAACGCGTCCTTGCCGAAGGGCACCGATCCGGCCGCGGTGACCTTCGACGTGGCGCTCAGCTTGCTGGCCCAGCGGGCCGCCGCCGCGTCAACCACCGGGGGGCGGAAGGGTCGCGGCAGGACGGCCCCGCCGCGAAAAACCGCGAAACAAAAGACCTCGCGCGCGCCGCGCAAGACCACGGACCGGAAGGCCACGGCCCGCAAGGCCCCACGAAAAAAAGCGCCGGAATGACCCCGGCCGCCCGCCTCAGGGCTCCTCCGCCAGCGCGATCGCGAAGGCCGTGGCGTGGGTGCGGCAATGCGAGATGCTGATCTGCATCTCCGTTATGCCCAGCCTCTCGCAGACCTCCCGCGCCCCGCCGGCAAAGGCAATCCGCGGTTTGCCGCTGCTGCTGATCCGCACCTCGACGTCCCGCCAGCTGATGCCCCGAATCCAGCCGGTGCCGAGCGCCTTGAGCACCGCCTCCTTGGCCGCCCAGCGGCCGGCATAATGCTGGGTCGCCGCCTTGCGGGAACTGCAGTATTCGATCTCCTGCGGCGTGTAGACGCGCCCGATGAACAGCTCGCCATGCCGCTCGATCATCTGCGCGATCCGCAGGCATTCGATGATGTCGGTTCCGATGCCGATGACGCGCATGCTCAGCCCATCAGCCGGAGGAACAGGGACACGTTGGCGACCGTCCGCATACTGGGTCGTTCCCGGGTTATTGAACCAGGCAGTCGCAATTCGCCGTACCGCCCATGCGCGGCCCGGAAGGGCCGTGCGGCGTGGGGTGCATCTCCGTTGGCTCCCGGTCGGCCACGGCAGCCCCCATCGCATGTGCCTTCACCCACTCGAGGCGGCCTGTCGGTAACCGTTCACGGGCCGGGGTCTGGTACATTTTTCGGCCAATCCGCCCGACCGGGCGCAGACGCGCAGGCCGAAAACATGTACCTGACCCCCTCGAATCCGGCGAAATGCTCCGCCGGGGTGTGCACGGTTACGGCCTGTCGCAATCAAGGACGGTCAACGACCGCGCGACCCCACAAGCCCGCTGGACGCGCCGGAGCACCTCCGCGGCCTTGCGCCGCGCTCGGCTGGCACCATCGCCCAGGATCTGCTGCACCTGCTCCGGGTGAGCCGCCAGTTCCGCCCGGCGCGCCCGGGGATGCGCAAAGTACGACTCGGCCGCGGTAGCGAGGGCCTTCTTCACGTCACCGTATCCAAAGCCACCGCGCCGGTACAGGGCCGCCAGCTCCTCGCACTCCGCCTGGCCCGCCACCAACGCATACAGCTGGTACAGCGTGTCGCTCAGCGGATCCTTGGGCTGCTCCGGGGGCCGCGAATCGGTCGTGATCCGCATGATCTTCTTCCGCTGCAACTGCGGCTCGTCGAAGATCTCCAGCGTGTTGCCGTAGCTCTTGGACATTTTCTGCCCGTCCGTGCCGGGAACCCGGGCACTGGCGGCCAGCACCTTGGCCTGGGGAATCACGAACGTATCGCCGTAGTGGTGGTTGAAGCTGCCGGCCAGGTCCCGGCAGACCTCGATGTGCTGCGCCTGGTCCTCCCCCACCGGAACCACGTCCGCATCGTAGGCCAGGATGTCGGCGGCCATCAGCACGGGATAGGCGAACAGGCCCAGGTCGGCCTTCAGCCCCTTGGCCCGCTTCTCCTTGTAGGCATGGCAGCGTTCCAGCAACCCCAGCGGGGTACCGGTCATCAACAGCCAGCACAACTCCGACACCTCGGGCACATCGGCTTGGACAAACAACGTGGCCCGGTCCGGATCCAGACCCAGGGCCAGCAGGTCCAGGGCCGCATCCAGCGTATGCTGCCGCAACAGCCCCGGATCGCGGACGGTCGTCAGGGCGTGCAGATTCGCGATGAAATAGTAGGCCTCGTCCGCGTCCTGCAGCTCGATGTACTGCCGGATGGCACCGAAATAGTTACCCCAATGGAAACGACCGGTGGGTTGAATCCCCGAAAGCACGCGCATGACAGTTACGATCCCGAGGTGAGGAGCCAGGATTGTCTGACGGCGTCCCAGCGTCAACAGGCGCCGGGCGCACCCGCGGCGGCGGGCGGGTCGGGCGGACCCTGCGCCTTCCCCGGCACGGGGTCCATGCGCAACGTCCCGACCACGTCGGACACCGCCCGCGCGCCCAGTTCGGCCAGCGCCGCCGGGAGCTGATCCAGAATCCGCATCGTCACGGTTGGATTGTAAAAGCTGGCCGTGCCGACTTGAACCGCACTGGCCCCCGCCACGAGAAATTCCATGACATCGTCGACGCTGGCGACGCCGCCGATCCCCACGATCGGCACCCGCACGGCCTGCGCGACCTGATAGACACACCGTAAGGCCACCGGCTTGATGGCCGGGCCACTCAGGCCGCCCATCCCATGGCCCAGCAGCGGACGGCGGCGGCGCCAGTCGACCGCCATGCCGAGCAGGGTATTGATCAGCGAGATCGCATCGGCACCCGCCTCCGCGGCGGCCTGCCCAATCTCGGCGATCGACGTCACATTGGGCGTCAGCTTGGCCAGGATCGGCAGTCCGCAGACGCCGCGGACTCCGGCCACCACCCGCCCGCATAACCTGGGATCGGTCCCCATGTCGACCCCGCCCGAAACATTGGGACACGAGATGTTCAACTCCAGCGCCGCCACCCCAGGCTGGGAATCCAGGCGCGATGCCAGTTCCAGGAACTCGTCGCAGGTCGCGCCGGCGATGCTGACGATCGTGGGACAGACCAGGCCCCGCAGGTAGGGCAGTTGGTGCGTGAGAAACGCCTCGATCCCGTCGTTGTCCAGTCCGATCGAGTTGAGCATGCCCGCCGCTGTCTCCACCGTCCTCCACGGTGCGTTCCCGATCCGGGGCCGCGGCGTGATCGTCTTGGGGATCATCGCGCCCAAGCGCGAGAGATCGACCATCCCGGCCATCTCCCGGGCATATCCAAACGTCCCGGACGCAACCAGGATCGGATTGGACAGGCGAAGCCGGCCCAGGGACACCGAGAGATCCACCGCCCCGGGAACCGCCATGCTGGCCTGGGAAGACAACGTCATGCTCACAGAAATCTGACGGAGGTCGCGCGGGGCTGCCGCACGGCGATGGCGAGCAGTTCCTCGAATACGTAACCGCCGACCGGCCGACACCGCGATATTTCAAGCAGGCAACAAGGAGACGTTTAACCGTACAGCCTCAACCTGCACGGCACGGGCGATCACGCGGGGGGCGCGGCGGCCAAACGTCCAGCTCCGGGCCGCGGAGCCTGTCGAGGTATCTACGGCGCATCGGCACGCCACGGCTCCAGGCGAACCATGTCGCGCTGGCACCGAGCCAATGTAGACGGCCCGGATCCGATCGGCAATCGCGCCGACGGGAATGCACGGCGGGCGTTTGCCAAGAGAAAAGTTGTCAGAACTCGCCGATCGCGGGCGCGGCCCAGATACCGCCCAGGGAGCGTAAGACTCTCAGGCTCGCCGCGGGACGAACCGCCGGCTCCCTTGTCGCCCGCGTGACATGCGCGTCGATGCCAGGCGTCCGCCGGCTGATGCCTCGGCACCCGCACCACCGCGGGACGGGCAAATGACGGATCAGATGACCCCGCCGCTGGTGCGGAATGGCGTCATCTGATCGGGATGGTCCAGGAACCAGATCCGCTCCCAATCTTCCAGCAGGAGCCTCAGGTTCTCCGACGTGAACAGCAACTGCCGGGCGCGTCGGGCCGGGTCGCCAGAATAGATCGGCAGGAAGCACCCCGAGCCGGTGGTGATCATCGCACCCAAAAGCAGCCCCAGGACCAGTCGCCGCATAACACTTCTCCTCCGTGAGTAACGCGGATACCTCGTGTTGCGCGAGAACAGGCATCCGCCGTAACCGCGGCCAACGGGCCCTTTCCATGGCCACATGAGCCGAGGCCACAAATCCCAAATCAATTACGTGTAGCGACTTACGAGTTGGCTTTGTTTTCGAAGGCCCCGGATGTGCCAAGCACCGGGCCCGCAGGGGTCTGGAACGGCGGGCCGATGCCGCTGGCCCGCTTCGCCTGACCCTCACGCGAGGCCGACTCGAGGTCCCGCACGAGAGCTTCCATCTCCTTACCCGGCTTGAAGGTTACGACGAACTTCTCTGCCACAAACACCTTCTCGCCGGTTCGCGGATTTCTGGCCTTGCGAGCCGCCCTGCGCTTGACCTCGAATACGCCGAAGTTGCGGAGTTCAATCCGTCCCAGTTGTTCGGTCTCGCCCTGCCGCAGCTTTTCCCGGGTGTCCGCCACCAGCGTTTCAACGATCGCGTCGAACGTCTTCTGGACAATCTCCTTCGTCTTCAGCTGCGTCAGCCCAATCTCCTCCGAAATGGTCTTGACGATCTCTTTCTTGGTCACGACAGGGCTCCCGACGGAAACTGGGCTGACGGCGGACGAAGAAATGTCCAGCTCGATCGCTCCAAGTGTAAACACAGCAAGCACTAGTGTCAATACAGCCCAGTTCCCCAACTCCCTGCACCCGTGGTGCCAGCCATCCTGGCAAGCCTGTTCCGGGATCGGGCGGAAAAGCACTTAACACAAGCGCCAGCAGTAGCTTACAGCGAACAACCCTCGTCTCCGACGCGATGCCAAAGCGTAACCATCTACCAGGTTTGGCGTTACGTCACTCCGCCCCGGCCCTCCAGCGAACCCAGGCGGAGCGGGCCCCGCGGGACACGCTTACGGACAGTCCACGGCCGCACGAATCCCGTTGGAACATCATCGGTTGCGCGACCAGCAAACTCCAGCTAATCGGCACGCAAATCAGACTCGCGTCATCCGGGGTCAAATCCGGATCACACCGCGCTGTTGCTCGATCTCCGCCAGCTGGTACAGCTGTCCCTGGCCGCTGCCTGGACAAGCCTGGCAGGTCTCGGACCAGGTCTCTGGCGAGCGGAGATTCGAGTCCCAGAAGGGCCACGTGCGGCACTGTCGCGGACGGGCGCCGTATACCCCGCAGCGGCGTGTCTCGGGGTCAAAGAACACGCAGTCGCCGTTGGGGAATTCCTTCAGACTTTTGCGGGCGCCCACCTTTCGCACGTACCGCTGCTCAAACGCCGCCAGATCCTGTTGCCCCACCAGCTCGGCCAAAGCGGCGATCTCGTGATTGGTCACCCAGACATAGCCCGGGGCGCCGGTACAGCAATTCCCGCACTGCGTGCACTGGAATCTCAGTCCCTCGTGATACCAGGGTTTGTCGCTCATGGGTCGTTCAGCCCGGCCGGAGTTGAACCCGCTCGCGAACTGGATGCACCAGGCCGCGGCGCCCTGATTAACCCGGATCATTCACCAGTCGCTTTGCGCTCGGCAAAACGCGTTCATGCATGGGGACTTACATCCATCCTGCCCCAAAACGCCACGCAAATCAGCCGCGGGGCGCTAGCCCACCGACGACTGTGTCGGCCCCGACGACGAGCAAACCCAAACGCCACGCAAATCAGCCGCGGGGCGCTAGCCCACCGACGA
>Ga0114938_1000174_pt1 | contig 51670 bp, 43 predicted proteins | sample AshMeaBigSpring_FD_88675 | JGI IMG/M metagenome (GOLD analysis project Ga0114938, IMG submission 88675) | Groundwater microbial communities from Big Spring, Nevada to study Microbial Dark Matter (Phase II) - Ash Meadows Big Spring | ecosystem: Environmental > Aquatic > Deep subsurface >...
GAATGGCTTGTTGTTCAAATTCTTCGTAATTAAATACGGTTGATACTTCTTCTTTTTTCATCGGTCTGCAAAATTAATTATTTTTATTTTACAGACACAGTTTCATGAATGGTCTCCCGCTTACCTCTTACCGCTTGCCTCTTACCGCTTGCCGCTTACCTCTTACCTCTTACCTCTTGCCGCTTGCCTCTTACCTCTTACCTCTTACCTCTTGCCGCTTACCTCTTACCTCTTACCTCTTGCCGCTTACCTCTTACCTCTTACCTCTTACCTCTTACCTCTTGCCGCTTACTCCTTCACCAGATCCTCAATATCCGCTTTCAATTCAGCCGGTTTTACTTTAGGCGAATAACGTTTCACTACTTTACCCTGTTTGTCAATTAAAAACTTCTCAAAGTTCCAACGTATGTTGTTATTTCCATCCAAAGGCATTTGCTCTTTCATGAACACATACAGCGGAGCAGCTTCTTTGCCATTCACTTCAATTTTTTCGAACATTGGGAAAGTCACATTGTATTTGGTGCTACAAAACTTCTCAATATCTTCGGCACTACCAGGCTCCTGCCCCATAAACTGATTGCATGGAAAACCTAGAACAACAAAACCCTTACCCGAATAAGTCGTATAGAGTTCCTGTAATCCTTCGTACTGAGGTGTTAAACCACATTTGCTTGCCGTATTTACAATGAGTAATACCTTACCCTCGTACTTACTCAATTTAACCTCCTCACCTTGCAAGGTTTTTACTTTAAAATCCAAAACACTAGCAGGCTTTTTAGCCATCACACTTAGCGATACTACCACCGCCAAAATCATTGAAAACAAGCTACGCATATTCATTTTTTATTTGTTTTTTTTAATTACAATTTCAATCACTTCTCCTCGCACTGCATTAGCCGAATCAAGTGTTTTAAAGTGCTACGCAATTCAGCCAACTCAGCCAAACTCATATCCGATTTCTCCAGTTGTAGTTTATCAACCAAACGCTCCGGAATACTTGCAGCAAGCTGCTCCAAATCACGCCCCTGAGCCGTTAAACTCACTATCACCCGACGTTGATCAAGTTCCGACGGCCGCCTTTCAATAAGACCCATAGCCTCCATTCGCTTCAGCAATGGCGTAACGGTATTGGTATTTAAGATCAGTTTCTCGGCAATCTCATTCACCGACACTCCCTCTTTTTCCCACAAAATCATTAGCACTAAATATTGGGGATACGTAATACCCAGTGCATCTAAATCGTCCTGATAAGCACGTGTTATCAATCGCGATACCGCATAAAACGGAAAGCACAATTGATTCTCAAGCTTTAACTGTTCATAACCCATAATTGTTCATTTTTTTTAAACTATAGAAGGATATATAGTTTACCTAGTGAATACTTTTTAAACCACAATAAACACATAGAAAAGGTTTAATATCAGTATTGTCCGCAATTTTATGAATAATATCAGCCCTACGGGCTTTGAAAGGTGGTGGATACTTTAATTCTACCATAATATCGGCTCTACGAGCCTTAGAGAATCGTCGCTTTCTTTTCTACTAAGGTATCAGCCCTACGGGCCTATGCTAGCGCAACAGCTTGCCGCTTATGGCAGCGAAGCGAACATCCCGATTTATCGGGACCTGTCAATGCCTGAAATACGTTGACCACTTTTAAGTAACAAAATTACCAAAAAAAGTGAGTATTATGGCACGATTAAATGATTTAAAAATGAGTACCGCTGAACGTCGTCAGCGTCGATTCAGTGACAATTTCAAGATGCAAAAAGTCAGAGAAATTGAAACAGGACAAACCAAAGTTTCAGAAATTTGCTCTCAATATCAAGTTGCTTCAAAAAATGTCTACCTTTGGGTAGATAAATTTGGCAGCATGAAGAACAAAAAAGAACGTATAGTTGTCGAGACCGATAGCGATACACGTCAATTAATTGATTTGAAAAAACGGTTATCTGAGCTTGAACGTATCATTGGTCAAAAGCAGATAGTCATTGATTTTCAAAACAAAATGATAGACTTAGCAGAAGAAAACTATGGAGTGGATATTAAAAAAAAATTTTTTTCCACACCCTCCAGTACTTCTGGGAAAACCGAAAAGTGATGACTTACAGTTTAAACAAACTCTATCAAAGCATTGGATTAACCAAACAGGCTTTCCATCAGCGCATGGACAGATACTTGCAAGAACGTTCTTTAGAAGAACAACTTGTGTTAATTGTGTATCAAGTCCGCAAAGATCACCCAACTATGGGATTGCGCGATATTTATTACAAAACAAACCCCAATAATATTGGTCGGGATCGTTTTGAAATGATATGTAAACAATCCGGGTTGGCAATTGAGCGCAAACACAACATGCGCATAACCACCGACAGTTCTGGTGTAATCCGGTTTGAAAATCTACTGATAGGGTTAATAATAAACAAACCCAATCAGGTTTGGCAAAGTGATATTACCTATTTTGAGCTCAACCAAAGGTTCTATTACATAACCTTTATAATTGATGCGTTTACTAGGGTAATTGTAGGTTATGCTGTTTCACAACGGCTTACAACCGAACAAACTACTTTGCCTGCACTTAAGAAAGCAATCAAATCCCGCATGGATTTGAATATGAATATTAATGCGCTTATATTCCATTCAGATGGTGGAGGGCAATACTACGATAAGGAATTTTTAAAATTAACTAACAAAAACCAAATCAAAAATAGTATGTGCGAACACCCCTGGGATAATGGAAAAGCAGAACGTATCAATGGCGTTATTAAAAACAATTATTTAATATACAGGCATATAAACACGTATGAGCAACTACTCTTTGAGGTTGACCGAAGTGTGTTTCTTTACAACACTGATAAACCTCATATTGAGTTACAAAGAAAAAGTCCAATTCAGTTTGAAAATGACTACTTTTGTAATATTAAAAGTAAATTGTCTCAAACCTATGGCTCTAGGGAGCCAAATTATTGATAACGAGAATAACTTTCTTAACGCTACGCTAAAAGTTATTTCCCGTTATCAACAATGGGTCATCATCATTATCATATTTTTTAAATTTAAAAGAAAATAAAAATATAAATAAGTAGAAAAACGGTCAACGCTATTCAGGCATTAACAGTGGTTAGACTCAATACCCAAAACTCAATACCCAAAACTCAAAACTCATAACTCATATCTCACTACTCAATACTTGAGACTCAATACTTGAAACAAAAAAACAGAAAAACACAAAAGATGAATATAGCTGAAGAAAGAGCCATGCCTTGGCGTGTGGAGTTGCGCAATGCGATGAAAGCGAAAGAACGTACCGAAATAGCTCGTGTACACATGCCTGAATTGGATGCCGAATACCGTAGTCATAGCCGTTTAGAGGAAGTAAATCTTGGACTAACTCCAGAGTTGGCCATGATGGAAGCTAAACGTTGCCTCGATTGTGCCAATCCAACTTGTATGGAGGGTTGCCCGGTGGGGGTTTTTATTCCGAAATTTATTAAATACATTGAAAAAGGTGAGTTTCTGGAGGCTGCCAGAACATTAAAAGAAACATCGGCTTTGCCTGCTGTTTGTGGTCGTGTTTGTCCGCAAGAGAAACAATGCGAAGCCAAATGTGTGCATCTGAAAATGGGCAAAGAGCCTGTTGGTATTGGTTACCTCGAGCGTTTTGCGGCCGACTACGAGCGCGAAAGTGGTCAGATTTCAGTTCCTGCTGTAGCATCCTCGAATGGTATCAAGGTAGCTGTGGTTGGATCGGGTCCTGCGGGACTGTCGTTTGCAGGCGATATGGCGAAGTTGGGCTACGATGTCACTGTTTTTGAAGCCTTACACGAAATAGGTGGGGTGCTTAAATATGGTATTCCTGAGTTTCGATTGCCCAATGCCATTGTGGATGTGGAGATTGAAAACTTAAAATCAATGGGTGTTAAGTTTTTGACAAACTGCATTGTAGGTAAAACAGTATCGATTGAAGATTTAAAAGAAGAAGGCTTTCAAGGAATGTTCGTGGGCAGTGGTGCCGGACTTCCTCGATTTATGAATATTAAAGGGGAGAACTTTGTGGGCGTCATGTCGTCCAACGAGTATTTAACCCGTGTCAACCTGATGGATGCTGCTAGTTCCGATTCGGACACGCCTGTGTTTTTGGGTAAAAAAGTGGCGGTTATTGGTGGTGGAAACACGGCCATGGATTCGGTGCGTACGGCACGTAGGTTAGGAGCGGAGCGTGCCATGATTGTATATCGCCGTTCGGAAGAGGAGATGCCTGCTCGATTGGAAGAAGTGAAACATGCCAAAGAAGAAAGCATTGAATTTATGACCCTTCGCAACCCGATAGAGTTTATCGGAAACGAGCAAGGCCGCGTAACGCACATGGTGTTGCAGGTGATGGAGTTGGGCGAGGCAGATGCTTCGGGGCGTCGTTCGCCTATTGAAGTTCCAGGCAAAACGGAAACCATTGAAGTAGACGAAGTTGTGGTGAGTGTAGGCGTTTCGCCCAATCCGCTTATTCCGCAGTCAATTGAAGGACTTCAGGTAACGAAATGGGGCACTATTGTTGTTGACAACGAAAGCATGCAATCGGATATTCCGATGGTTTTTGCAGGTGGCGATATTGTGCGTGGCGGTGCTACGGTGATTTTAGCCATGGGCGATGGTCGCAAGGCAGCTGCCTCGATGGATCAATGGCTACGTAGAGGATAGTTTGCAGTTCGCAGTGAGCAGTTTGCAGTAAGAAGTTCGCAGTAAGTAGTTTTCAGTGAGTAGAGGATGGTTTTCAGTGAGCAGTCCCGCCTTGTGGGATCTTCGTTTCAATACGGTTTGCAGTAATTAGTTTGTAGTTTAGTAGCTTGATAAGATTGTTTTTTTATATTCTCTGTTTTTCAGATACTAATAATTATTTATACATTTTTTTAATTCGATTTTATTCATGCGTTTATTGAAGTTTTTCCTTTCGGTAGTTGTTGCCATTGGCTTTTATCAACCTGTATTTGCAGTTGAGCCTCCTCGACTGGTGATAGGCATTATGGTGGATGGGTTGCAACAGAAACACATTGAGCTACTTTGGCCTTATATGGATCCGGCAGGAATGAAACGTATTATGGGCGAAGGGGCGCGTTTTAAAAATGTAAACTACAATATTAATTCGGCGGGAAATTCGTCGGACATAGCTACCGTAATGACAGGTTCAGTGCCTTTTTATCATGGTATAGCTGGCGATTATTTTTACAACCGCAAAACAGATAAGATTCGCTCTTTTACCTACGACGATAAAGAAATAGGTATTGGTACGGCTGAGAAGCATTCCGCATTTAGTTTATTGTCTAGTACGGTTTCCGATGAGCTTAAATTGACCTACCCTGGAAAAGCGAAATCTTATGCTGTAGCCATCAATGCACCCGAAGCTATTTTGCTGGGCGGGCACACGGCCAATAGTGCAGTGTGGATGGACGACGAAAACCACAAATGGGTGGCTACCGGATACTATCGCGAGGGGCTTTGCAAGTCGGCTGATCAGATGAATGTGAGCGGTGCATTCAAAAGCATTTCGCAACGCGAATGGAAGCCTATGTATGCGTTAAACACCTACATGTCGTCGTCGGTGGAGTCCAAGAAGTCAGAATTCTCGATCCGTCCTACCGATAAAAAAAATAAAACAGGCTTAAGTACCCTATTAAAAAATACGCCCTCAGCCAATTCGCTGGTGGCCGACTTAGGAATACGCATTGTGAATGACGAACAACTCGGCATGGATAATATAACCGACCTGTTGATGTTGCAGTTTACGGTACGTACACCCAACGAAAAGCTGTTTTCGCTTCAATCCATTGAAAAGGAAGACATGTATCTACGCTTGGATCGCGATATACAAACTTTGTTGCAGAAAATTGATGCCAAAGTAGGGTTAGATAAAACATTGGTATTTCTTTTTGCTAATCAAACGGATGTGCACTCGCCAAGCGAATTGGGCGAAAACAGCATACCTGCCGGCTATTTTAGTGCTACACGCTCTATGGCATTGCTCAATACCTATCTGATGGCCTTGTATGGTCACGATAAATGGGTGCTCGGGTATTATGGTAAAAATATCTATTTAAATAAAGCAAAAATAGAGGAGAAGAAATTGCGTTTTGAAGATGTACAAAAAGCGGTAGTTAATTTTATGCCTGAATTTGAAGGCATACAGGCCGCTTACACTTCACAACAAGTACTGGCGATGGGTGGAGATTCGAACAACGAAATTGCACGCTTGCGTAACTCCATGCATAAAAATACCATGGGCGATGTGGTGTTCACGCTGATGCCTGGATGGTTGGAGCTCGATGAGCAAATGCGTCCTGTGGGCGAGTCGAACACCATTACTTCGTACGCGCCACTGGCTTTTTATGGTTGGAAAATAAAACCAGCCGTACACAATGCGTCGTATCAAGTGACGGATATTGCTCCAACCTTATCACGACTATTAAATATTCCTATCCCCAATGCTTCGATAGGTAAACCGATTAAAGAACTATTAGATTAATGATGTATAATTTCGACGAAATAATTGACCGTAAAGGTACAAATGCCATAAAACTGGAGCGTTGCAAAACGCTTTTTTGTACAGAAGATGTGTTGCCACTATGGGTGGCCGACATGGACTTTCGTACGCCTGATTTTATTATAAACGCTATTCAAAAACGCTTGGAACATCCTATCTTGGGATATACCATGTATCCCAAGGAGTATTATCCTTTGATGCAAAAATGGATCGTTGAGCACCACCAATGGGAGGTGAAGCGCGACTGGCTGGGCTTTTTGCCTGGTATTGTTCCGGGGCTTGCTTTTGCCGTACAGTGCTTAACAGCACCAGGCGACGAGATTATCGTGCAGCCTCCTGTGTATTATCCATTTTTTAATGTGATAAAAAATAACGGTAGGGTAGTGGTGGATAACCCATTGAAAGAGATTAACGGTCGTTTTGAATTTGATTTGGTAGATTTTGAAGCGAAAATAACCGATAAAACCAAGCTCTTGATTCTTTGTAACCCGCATAATCCGGGTGGTCGCGTTTGGACGAAGAATGAATTGGAGCAACTAGCTGGTATTTGCGAAAAGCACGGCATCTTGGTGGTTTCGGATGAGATTCATGCCGACATGGTATTGCCAGGCAATGTGGCGCATACGCCATATGCAACCGCAAGCGCATGGGCAGAGCAACATTCCGTTACCTTTATGGCGCCTACCAAGGTATTTAATATGCCAGGTCTGATAAGCGCGGAATACATTATACCAAATGCCGAAATTCGCCATCAGTTTGCTTCGTATCTCGAAGCTTCGGAGATGAATGCCGGTAATTTATTTGCTTACATAGGTGCTGTGGCTGCTTACGAACAGGGTGAACCTTGGCGCGTGGAAATGTTGAACTATGTGCAAGCAAATATCAATTATGTGGCTGAGTTTCTGAAAACGAATGTACCACAGGTTGTTCCGATGATACCTGAAGCCTCGTTTTTGGTGTGGCTCGATTGCGAGAAGTTAGGAATGGAAACGGATGAATTGCATCAATTCTTTGCACACAAAGCAGGTTTGGGTTTAAATAAAGGCACTATTTTTGGTCAAGGTGGCGAATACCATTTGCGACTGAATGTGGCATGCTCGCGCCGAATTTTAGAACAAGCAATGGAGCAGTTGAAAAAGGCAGTAGATAATGTGGTGATGTGGTGATGTGATCTCACCCCCGACCCCTCGGAAGCTTGTCCCGCAAGGCGGGAGTGGAGAGGGGAGCGAGCATTTACTCAGGTGTGGCGGTTGATAATGTGGTGATGAAGAGATAAAAAAATGAAATAGTAAATTGTAAATGAATAAATGGTAAATGATTTTTAGGTGGTGATGATTTGATGTGGTGATGAAAGAGTGTACAATTTGAAAATGAGGGAATTTGAAAATTTGAGAATGATTAGAATTTGAAAATTTGAAAATGAAAAGATTTTATAACTTTACAAACATTACAAACTTTACAAACATTATAAACCTTACAAACTTTATAACCTTATGAACTTTATAACTTTATAACTTTATAACTTTTCAACTTTATAAACCTATTAAGATGGATGTAAAAATAGAACAATCGTGGAAGGCTGTGTTGCAAAATGAATTTGAAAAGGATTATTTTGTAAAGCTGACGCAATTTGTGCGTACTGAATATAGCACGAAACAGATTTTTCCGGAAGCTAAAAACATATTTAATGCGTTTGAATTATGTCCGTTTGATGCTGTAAAGGTGGTTATTATTGGACAGGATCCTTATCACAATGTAGGGCAGGCGCATGGACTTTGTTTTTCGGTAAACGATGGGATTGATTTTCCGCCTTCGTTGCTCAATATATTTAAGGAGATAGAGCGCGATTTACAACAAGCTCCACCAAGCACAGGCGACTTAACGCGCTGGGCCAAGCAAGGGGTGTTGTTGCTTAATGCGGCACTAACGGTGGAGGCTCACAAGGCGGGTTCGCATCAGAATAAGGGCTGGGAACAGTTTACAGATGCTGTTATCAAAGCGTTGGCCACCCAAAAGGAAGGTATTGTGTATTTGCTTTGGGGCAATTACGCACAAAAAAAAGCCTCGATTGTGGATGTAAAACGCAATTTGGTGCTTAAATCGGTTCATCCATCGCCGCTGTCGGCCTATCGTGGATTTATAGGATGTGGACACTTTTCGGCTGCGAATGACTACTTGGGAGAGCGGAAGATAAAGTGGTGAGAGGGTAGTGATTAGTGATAAGTGGTTAGTTGTTAGTTTGCAGTTTGCAGTTTGCAGTGAAGAGTAAGAAGTTTGCAGTTTTGCCTTGCGGGAACTTCGTTTTACTACGATTTGCAGTGAGGAGAGCTAAACTTGTAACACGAAACACGAAACATGAAACGTGAAACACGAAACAGTAAATAAAAAATAGATAATTAAAAATAATAGAACAATAGAATGTCTTTAGAATCAGAAATACTTCGTCGACGTACGTTTGCGATTATCAGTCACCCCGATGCGGGTAAAACGACGCTAACTGAAAAGTTATTGCTTTTTGGTGGTGCTATTCACGTGGCTGGTGCTGTAAAATCGAACAAAATTAAAAAAACAGCTACGTCCGACTGGATGGAAATTGAAAAGCAACGTGGAATTTCGGTAGCAACATCGGTAATGGGTTTTGAGTACCGCGATTATAAAATCAATATCCTCGATACGCCTGGTCACCAGGATTTTGCCGAGGATACTTACCGTACGCTTACGGCTGTTGATAGTGTAATTATTGTGGTTGATACCGCCAAAGGGGTGGAGGCTCAAACCCGCAAGTTGATGAGTGTGTGTCGGATGCGTAACACGCCTGTGATGATATTTGTAAACAAAATGGACCGCGAGGGTAAAGATGCTTTTGACTTGCTCGATGAGCTCGAAGCTGAATTAGGCATTGCGGTACGTCCGTTGAGTTGGCCTATCAATCAGGGTTTTGCATTTAAAGGAGTTTACAATATATACAAAGATAACTTAGAGTTGTACACACCGAACAAGCAAACTGTAAGTGAGTCGATTCAGGTGGAGGTTGATAGCCCTGAACTTGATGCGTTGGTTGGCGAGCGTGATGCGAATAAATTGCGTGAAGACATGGAGCTGATTAGCGGTGTGTACGACGAATTTGATATGGATAAATACCTGGCTGGTCAGTTGGCTCCCGTGTTCTTTGGTAGTGCTTTGAATACCTTTGGGGTGAAAGAATTGCTCGACTGTTTCGTGGAAATTGCACCATCGCCTCGTCCCATCATGACACAAGAGCGTGAAGTAAATCCATTCGAAGAAGCATTCTCAGGTTTTGTATTTAAGATTCACGCCAATATGGATCCGAATCACCGTAGTTGTATTGCGTTTATTAAGATTTGCTCTGGTAAGTTTGAACGAAACGTGAACTACAAACATGTTCGTCATGGTAAGATGATGCGTTTTTCGGCTCCAACAGCTTTTATGGCTCAGAAAAAAGAAACGGTGGATGAAGCTTACGCTGGCGATATTGTAGGTTTACCTGATACAGGAAATTTTAAAATTGGTGATACCTTGACAGGTGGCGAAGGCTTACACTTTAAGGGGATTCCTAGTTTCTCGCCCGAAATGTTTAAATACATCGAAAATGCCGACCCAATGAAAACCAAGCAGCTCGAAAAAGGTATCAATCAGTTGATGGATGAAGGTGTTGCTCAGTTGTTTGTGAATCAGTATAATAATCGTAAAATTATTGGTACAGTGGGGCAGCTTCAGTTTGAGGTTATTCAATATCGCTTGCTACACGAGTATGGAGCACAATGTCGTTGGGAGCCTATATCGCTTTACAAGGCTTGTTGGGTTGAAAGTGACGATCCGGCAGAACTCGACAATTTCCGTAAGCGAAAAGCGCAATACATGGCGGTGGATAAAGATGGGCGTGATGTGTTTTTGGCCGATTCAGGCTATGTGCTTCAAATGGCACAAAACGATTTCAAAAACATTCGCTTCCACTTCTCATCGGAGTTTTAAGGATATGATTTCACAAAAAAAAGCGTTTAAATTTTCATTAAACGCTTTTTTTATGTCCATAAAGGATTGTATAATTAGGTATTCATACCACCGCAAACGTTGATAACCTGTCCGCTAACATAGCTTGATAAATCAGAAGCAAGGAACAAAGTTACAGCAGCAACTTCATCAGGTTTGCCACCACGGCGCAATGGAATTGCTTCCGCCCATTTAGCACGTTGTTCGTCGTTCAATGCATGCGTCATTTCAGTTTCGATAAATCCTGGAGCAATCGCATTGGCACGGATACCACGTGAGCCAAATTCTTTAGCCACCGATTTAGCAAGACCAATCATACCAGCTTTAGAAGCTGAGTAGTTTGCTTGACCAGCATTACCCGATACACCAACTACCGAGCTCATGTTAATAATGCTTCCTGAACGTTGTTTCATCATTACAGGAGTACATGCATGTATAAAGTTAAATGCTGATTTTAAGTTTACATTGATTACTGCATCCCATTGAGCTTCGCTCATACGCATCATCAAACCGTCTTTGGTGATACCAGCATTGTTTACCAATACGTCAACACGTCCAAAGTCTTTAACGATTTCGTCAACTACCGTATGTGTTTCGTCGTAGTTAGCTGCATTTGATGCATATCCTTTGGCTTTTACACCAAGTGCTTCAATTTCTTTTTGAGTGTTCAGCGCGTTTTCGTCGATGTTTAAATCGGTAAATGCGATATTTGCTCCTTCAGAAGCTAATTTTAATGCAATAGCTTTACCAATGCCTCTAGCAGCACCTGTTACAATGGCTACTTTTCCTTCTAATAGTTTCATTCTTAAATTTTTATGTGAATACTAAATAAGATTATTTGGTGTGTTTTTCAAAAAAAATCGCACAAAGATAGTAGTTTTAACTGAATATAAAACAAATTTCCTGCATATTTTTATTCAAAATGTGCAGGAAATACTGTTTGTTCGTGCGATATTAGCTGTTCATGCTAAGTAAAAACTCATCGTTGTTTTTGGTGCGTTCCATTCTGTCTTTTAGGAATTCCATAGCTTCCATAGAGTTCATATCAGCTAGGTAACGACGCATAATCCACATGCGGTTCAGCGTATCTTGATCGTGCAATAGATCGTCGCGACGAGTACTTGAAGCCATAATATCCACAGCAGGGAAAATACGTTTGTTCGACAAGCGGCGGTCCAATTGAAGCTCCATATTACCTGTACCTTTAAACTCTTCAAAAATTACTTCGTCCATTTTTGAGCCTGTTTCGGTAAGTGCAGTAGCAATAATGGTTAAGCTACCACCATTTTCGATGTTACGGGCTGCTCCAAAGAAGCGTTTTGGTTTGTGCAATGCATTCGCATCCACACCACCCGAAAGAATTTTACCTGAAGCTGGCGAAACGGTATTGTATGCACGTGCTAAGCGCGTAATTGAATCTAAAAGAATTACTACATCCTGACCACACTCAACCATGCGTTTTGCTTTTTCATGCACCATGCTTGCTACTTTTACGTGGCGTTCAGCTGGCTCATCAAAAGTAGATGAAATAACCTCAGCGCGTACACTACGTGCCATGTCGGTCACCTCCTCAGGACGTTCGTCGATAAGCAGTACAATCATGTACACTTCAGGGTGGTTTGCAGCAATAGCGTTAGCAATATCTTTTAAAAGTACTGTTTTACCTGTTTTAGGTTGAGCTACAATTAGTCCACGTTGTCCTTTTCCAATTGGCGAGAACAAATCGACCATACGAGCAGATAATGTATCGTTTACTCCACTACATAAATTAAATTTTGTATCAGGGAAAAGCGGAGTAAGGTGTTCAAAAGGAACGCGATCGCGTACATACTCTGGTGAGCGACCGTTAATTTTGTTTACTTTAATAAGTGGGAAGTATTTCTCACCTTCTTTTGGAGGGCGAATAGCACCGTGTACGGTATCACCTGTTTTTAATCCAAAAAGTTTTATTTGCGATTGCGATACATAAATATCATCAGGCGAAGCAAGGTAGTTGTAATCGGCTGAGCGTAGGAAACCGTAACCATCCTGCATCATTTCAAGTGTACCGATACCTTCCAAAATGCCATCAAAGTCGAATTGCTTTTCGTGACGTTGTTGGTTGTTGAATTTCTGACGGTTATCGTTTTGTTTGTGGCGGTTTTGAGGCGCTTCTTGTGGTTGAACTTTAATTTCAGGGTTTGGTGCTTGATCAGCATTTGCCGATACTTCTAACTCTTGATCAGGAGCATTTTGTGTTATGTTGCTGCTAATTGTATCCTGTGTAGTAGCCTCTTCGTTCGAAATTGAATCTGTTGAATCTGGTGTCTCCGCTTTTTGTAAAGTAGGCTTTTTAATAAAGCGTTCGCGAAGTTTTTTTTGTGCAGGTTGATCTGAATTCACTGGAGTTGTATCAGCAACTTCACTTACTGCTTTTTCAATAACTACAGGCTCAATAACTGCTGTTTCAGTTGCTGCTTCAGCAACGATTTTTGGTTCTTTAGCTGCAGGTTTCTTTTTCTTTTTTGGTTTCGGATTTTCCGACTGTTGAGTAGGTTGAACAGGTTTTTTCTCTTGAATAACGATAGCAACCTTTTCTTCTGTTTTTGGTTCTTTTTTTTCTGGAACCTTTTTTTCTGCAACTTTCTTTTCAGTTACAGGTGTTTCTGTTTTCGACTCTTCTTTAGCACCTTTGTTTATTTGCACGCGCATATTCTTTTTTTTGTCGAGTGTTGGTTTCTCAACAGTTATTTTGCGTTGTGCATTTGTTTCGGCTTGACGGTCGAGGATGTCGTAAATTAATTGTTCTTTTTTCACTGAATTTGATACTTTAAGTCCAAGTTCGGTGGCGATGTCCTTGAGTGCGGACAAATCTTTCGCATTGAGTTGCAAAATGTTGTAGTTAGTCATAAAATGATGTAAATAAACGTTTTTTGAGGGAATTTTCCCAAGGAAGGAAAAGCACGTTTTTTTTGTGAATAATGTTTTTATTGATTATTAATGGAAAAAACAGCAGGAGGCTGTTTTGCTGAGAAATCAATGCAAATGTACGACTATATATTTAATATGCAAATTTATTGAGATATATTTTGGTGTGTTTTTATTTTATTAACTCAAACTCAATCAGTTCTGTTGTATCCTTATTTACGCGGTATCTATTGTCGGTTCGGTGGCTAACAACCCATATTATTTGATTGTAAGCGCTTATTATCCAGCAGTTTTCTTTTTCGAGGCGATTCATTTTTTGATCGATAAAAAAATCACTTAGTTTCTTTTTTCCTTTCATTCCAAAAGGATAAAAGTAATCTGCTTCGTTCCACTTGCGAAGTTCGAGTGGGAAACATATTTTAGCTGCATCGAAAGTTGCAACGAAAGGTGACTTATTGATAATGCCATCGTTTGGGCGTTTACTGATTTTGATTTGTATAGGCTCAATAATGCCTTCGGGCGTAATTATGTAGCTGTTTTTATCTGCTTTATTTCGTTCAGATACAATAAAATGTGTTCTATCATTCAGTAACAAATGGCTTTCGGAATAGAATACAGCACCTGGTTGATTCTCGAAAATATCGGATAAACGGTTGATGGTGTCGTTGCTGAAGTTGTATTTGGACAGCAGCTCAAAAAGGATGCTTTTTTTATAGCTAAAGGCATTGATTTTAGCTTTGTCAATCCATAGTTGATTATCGCTCGTAAAACTAATATCGGAAATTACTTTTTGAATGTGATCAAGATAAATTTGTTCCACTTCGAGCATACGTTCCGAAGTTGCATTCATTGCATTTTTAAACGATGGATTAATACCTTCGAATAATGGAATAAGTTGATTGCGAAACTTATTACGTGTATAATCGTTCTCAGCATTCGATGAGTCGGTTACGTGGTTTAAGTTGTTTTTACGCAAATAGTGTAAAATATCGGCACGTGATACGCATAGCAAAGGTCTTACAACCTGCTGGTTGCGGTTGGGGATTCCTGTCAGCCCATGTAGCCCAACTCCACGCGTAAGGTTCATAAGCATGGTTTCCACGTTGTCGTCGGAGTGGTGTGCTACGGCTATCGCATCGGCCTGCTCCTCGTTTAGTAGTTTGCTAAACCATTCGTAACGAAGGTCGCGCGCTGCCATCTCGATAGAGATTTTGTGCGTTTTAGCATATGCTTTTGTGTCGAAGCTAATGTGTCGGTATGCAATAGCATTCGTTGCTGAAAGTTGCTCAACAAAGTGCTCGTCGCGGTTCGACTCGTCGGCTCGTAATTGAAAATTACAATGAGCCACAATACAGTTATAGCCCAACTTCATTAGAATATGAAGTAGGGCTACTGAATCGGCTCCACCACTCACTCCAACTACCACTTTGGCGTTGGGCTTGAGTAATTGGTGTTTTTCGATGTATTTTTCAATCCGCTTGATCATGTACAATTAGCTGATGTTTTCTTTTTTTTGTAAGCACAAAAGTAATTAAATAGCGCGAAATTAACGCTTCTCAGCTAATAATAATTGGATTTTGCTGCTCTATCAACACTGAAACCAATTGCTTTGGTTGGTGTAGTTTTCGATAAGGCCAGTCTTATTTTCGAGTCTTAACGTGCTGATTAAGGTGGCTATTTCAAGTTTTAAAACAGATAATGCATTATCCGTTAAATCGTTTCTAAATTCCAAATCAGCCATTTCGGCTACCAATTGCATGGCGTAAATTCGGCTAACTAGTTGTCCGAGTTCTACTAGTTTACGTTGCGAAAGGGAATTGTCGAGATCGAAATCCGTAATCGTTTGTAAGCTATCGGCAATTAACGGAACATAAACCTTCAAGTAGTTCGAAAGTTTTGTTTCCTTAGTTGCTTTCATGTTTTTTAGAAAAGTGTCGGCTATTTGATGGTATAAAATATCGTTTGAGCCTTCAAAAATCTGAAATGGACGACTATCTACCGTCGAGCGACCAGCAATGTGGTTTAGTCGATAGCCTTTGCCACCTACAAGTTGTAGTAGCGATTGGGCTGATTCCTGCATCATATCAGTGGTGACAGTTTTTATAATATTGGCTTCGAGTCCCAAAGGGAAAAGGTCGTTTTCGATATCGGCTACCTTGCCCGACTTAACGCAGAATGCTGAACAAATGGTGTAGTTTGCTTGCATGCGTGCAAGTCTACTCTGCACCTGATCGTATTCGATAAGGTGTTTACTGCCCATTAAGCGGCTGTTGACATGCGATATTGCCTCGTCGAGCATGCGTTGAATAAAGCCAAGGCCCATGCCCGGAAACTGAAAACGACTGCGATGCAAGAGGTCGAGCAGCATTTTGACACCAGTAGAGTGGGGGATAAGTCTATTTTCGGCAGGAACTTGTACGTTGAGTTTATTCAAACCATAGGGAATTTGATACAAGCCAAGGTTTTCGTAACTTTCTTCTACTTCTATTTGTTGATTAGGTGCATTTACATCGCACACAAACATTTCAACATCGCGCATCAGATTGCCTGTTTCTGATTTGCGTCGGCCAGTGAGTAGCCAATACCGAGCCATTCCAGTTAATCCTTGCCAGTGTTTCTTACCTTCAATGTGAAATTGTCCATCTTTTTCGGTAACAGAAGTTTGCATGTTTAGTGCATCGCTACCAAACCCAGGCTCCGTAATCATCAGGCCACCCATGCTTTGTAGCTTCAAAAATCCATTGTATACCTTTGCTTTTACGGCTTCTTGTCCATATTTGGTAAAAGGCTGTAAAAACAACGCATTATTTATCCCTAAAGTTAACGAGAGGGCTAAAGATTCGTAGGAAGCCGCTGCCATAAAAGCAATGTTTTGTTTTACGGTACCACCAAATCCGCCGTATTCTTGCGGTATGGTTAAAGCTAGCGGGTTGGTCGACATTAGTTCGGTTAATACGGATGGAGGTATGCCACGCGTGCTACAAAAAACATCAATTTTTTCGTCTTGATGATAAGCACGTTTCATGCTTGCTTTAAAGTTTTCGAGTAATTGTTGAAATGAAATGTTGGAAAATGGATTTTCGATCATGTAATATTGTATTTATATAAAAAGAGCAAACCGGACGAGTTTTGCCGGTTTGCTCTCTTAAACAAATAAGGTGTGCAATTGTTTTTGCATTTATTTTTATAACAGGGCTCAATAATCCATTTCGAAGCTATTAAAAAGCCATTTTATCGAAAGTTAACCCATTAACTTTGCTTTGGGCGTTGTTGTATGAAACTCCTTGAGGTAAAACGGTTCGTAATAGGCCACATCTACCGTATCACCAGCTGCAAAGGCTTTTTCGGCTAGAGCTATCATGTTTTCGGCCGTTGGAATAATGTCGTCGATAAATATTGCATGTTCATGTTTGATAGTGTCCTTGCATTTAGGTGCGCCATTGCCCATAAAAAAAACTTGTTGTTGCTCTAAAAGTTCATTATATGCATTTTCGTCGATAATGTCGGCTGCTATTTCGCGAATGATTTCACCTTCCCAATTGTAGAATGCAGCATACACTTCCATTCGTCGCGCATCAATCATGCTGCACAATATGCTGTTCTCAGTTGGTTTTTGAATGCTGTTGATACCCATTTGCGTAATGATGCGCAAGGTGCTAAGTGCAATTAGAGGTATACCAAAGCCGTATGCTAGTCCTTTGGCGGTCGAAACACCGATTCGCAAGCCTGTGTACGATCCAGGGCCGCCACTTACCGCTATCGCATCAATTTTTAGTTGCAGGCGCTCTGCTTCTTTCAATGCTTCGTCGATAAAGGGGCTAAGCATGGTAGCGTGATTCATACCCTCGGTGTTAACGCGACTGAACACACAGGTGCCATTAGTACCGAGTGCTACCGAACATATATTGGTTGATGTTTCAATACAGAGAATTGTCATTTCGTTTTATTTTTCTACAAAAGTATATCCTTTTTTTTATACTACAATCTGCATTGAGGTTTATACGCTTGTAAAGTTACCAGCGTATTAAGTGATAAAGTTGTAAGCTTTAAACAAAATAACAACGCCAAGTAGGTGACAAGTTCTATTTTGTCGCTCACTTGGCGTGTTTATGTTAGTTGATAATAAGTTAAGCCATTAGCTCACTAATTTTTTTTCGATGGCATAGTGAGTTAGCTCCACATTGTTTTTTACATTTAGCTTTTCGAAAATGCGCAGTCGATAGGTAAATACGGTTGAGATACTGAGACCTAATTCCTCGGCTATATCTTTGGCTTTTATTCCAGAAGCTATTTTTATAAGGATTTCGCGTTCGCGGTTCGATAACAAATCGTGAGGATCGGCATCCGATTCAGGAATCACATCAAACGCTAATTGCTCAGCTAGCGAGGTGCTTATGTATCTGCCTTTGGCATTTATTTTATGAATAGCAATTACTAACTCCTCAAGTGCAGTATCCTTGCATAGGTATCCTGATGCACCAGATTTAAGAGTTTTAAGCGCAAATTTGTCTTCGGGGTGAATGCTTAAGACCAAAATGTGAATTTTGGGTCGTAGTGCTTTTATATCCATCAATAAGTCGATGCCGTTTCTGCCGGGCATGTTCATATCGAGCAACATAATGTCGCACTCTACTTTTCGTATTTTGTCAATGGCTTGCGCGCCGTTTTGTGCCTCGCCTACCACCAAAATGTCAGATTCTTCTTTTAGAATCATTTTAAGGCCTTCTCGAATGATCTCATGGTCATCGACAATAAATACTTTAATCATAAAAGTTTTAATTAGTGTGTGGTTACAAAACTCGTATTTATCGGGATTGAAAAGTGAAAATTTTTATCAAAATTTGGATGCAATGTCAATCAATAAAAATAACAATACTCAAAAATCTCAAACTTGTACAATTATACTATTTGGTTAACTATGAATTGTAATTGCAAATATAATGTTTTTTCTAACTTATTGCAATATTTTGAGACAATTATTCTGTTTATCTTGTTTTAACGTGTTTTTATAGTGAAAATATAATAAATTTAAGGCTTCTAGATTTTCGCATTTAGCCCATAATAATGTTCTCTTTTACATAATGAATCATATCCAAATTGGTATTCAACTTTAAGTTTTCGAATATCTTTTTTCGGTACGTAAATACCGATACAATACTAAGCCCCGTTTTTCTTGCAATTTCTTTTATCTCAAAGCCCTTGTAAAGCATTATCAGTATGTTTGTTTCTAAATCAGAAAGCTTTTGTAATTCGTCTTGTTCGCTGTAAATTGTTTTAAATGCTAGTAATTCAGCATATTCAGGACTAATGTATCTGCCAGTGTCATGCGTTTTTCGTATGGCATTAATTATCTCGTTAATGCTTGCGTCTTTGCATAAATAACCCGATGCTCCTAATTTGTAAGCTCTAAGCGCCGACCTTTCCTCGGGGTTTATACTCATGATAATCACTTTAATCTCTGGTCGCTCTTTTTGTAATTCTACCAATAGTTGATATCCATTTTTTCCAGGAAGGTAGAGATCCACCAGCATTATATCGCATGCTATACTTTCAAGCGAAACTAAAACTTCTTCTGCCGTTTTTGCTTCACCTGTAATATTTACGTCACTAAATTCACGAATTAGTTTTTTAAATCCTTCTCTGACAATTTCATGATCGTCAACTAAAAATATATTTATCATATCACTACTGTTTAATAAAAAGCATTAACTATAAGGTTTTCAGCGATGTTTTATTGTTTCAAATTTACATCAATATTTTTAGTTTACAACAGCTAGCTAACTGTAGTAAATATTAAAGTTCTACTGAAATAAATACGACAATTCGATACTCGGATCTGTTTTTTAGTCAAAGAAAATGGAATTTATATACACAAATGATTGATATTTAATGGCTAGATTGCGAGTGCTCAAAAATGAAGTAATAGAAAATGGGCTTCAAACATACTGTGGATATGCTTGAAGCCCATTTCTGATTCTAGACTTATCTAATAATGGGTTGTTTTTGAATATTTATAAGAATAAATCGACCATTGTATAACATTATTTAACTTTGTAATGAGGTGTTACAAAATATTTAGGCTAACATTTTGTATTTATTGCTACAAAAAATAGAGTAAAAACGACTTTTTTAAATGCAATTTTGCATTGAGTTTAGCTTTTGTTAGTTCGCACCCAACTTAAAAAGAAGCTTACCTCTTCTTTGGTGAGGGCTTCACTTAGCATTCCATAGGCCGAACCAGGTTCGGCTTTCTCCATAATTGTAAGTGCTTTTTCTCTTTTTTGGGGTGATAAAAACGCATTGAGATCTAATTGACCAAGGGCAATATGTTTACCTAAGTGACTGCAAATTGTGCTAGAGGCTAGGTTTCGTATCGTTGCTATTTCGTCGATTGTTTTACCAGCCTTATAAAGTTCATAACTTTCAATATGTGATTGAATTTTTTCTTTTTTTTCCTTCTTTTCTTTCTCTGTATTCGTTTTTTTAGCGGGTTTGCTAGCTACTTTGGCCACCATATTAGTTTCTAATTTATTATCGCTGCAATATTTGCGAATAATAGATAGAAATAGTTCACCGTATTTATCCACTTTTGCAGGGCCAAAGCCATCAATAAGCAATAAATCTTTTTCGGTAAGTGGTAAGTATTCAGCGAGTTCAACAAGTGTTTTGCTACCTGCTACTACATAAATGGGCAGGTTGCGGGGTTCGCATATTTCGTTGCGTAAAGTTAGCAACAAATTGTATAATTTGGGATGACGAATATCCAACTGTTTTTGCGGTGCTGCTGATTTGGCATAGGCATTAACATCGAATTCAGGAGTTTTAAATGCATTTTTGAGTTCAAAATAGTGCTCCACACTAAAGGGATGTACGGTGCCCTTAAATACATGTTGCTTGAGAGCCATAAAAGCATAGATAGCCCGTAGCTGATCGTTGTACTCGCGGGCATTCTCGCGACTATCGGTAGTGGCTGGGGAGTGGAGGATGGTTTCGAGTGCGAATCCAATTTTTTCGCCAAAAAAGGCTGATGCAGCAGTCAGGCGTTCGGCTAAAAAATCTTCATTCACTTCACGCGTACTGAAAATGCCATCGAGTTGCATCTGAAACTTATCGGCCACCTGCTGAATGTTTTGCAGTTGTGTCAATAGGTCTTTTAGGTGGCTTTGGGTGTCGGTGTTAAACGAAGTGCCAGCTTCCTCAACGGTTCGGGTTAGGCGCGAACAATAACCGATGGCCGAACGGAAATCGAACAGCTGACGTAGGGTGTAGGCTCTAAACTGATGACGGCTTTGATCGAGCTGATCTTCGAGTTCGGCAACGGCTTGTTTGTTTTTTTCGAACTCCACAATGACGCGGTCGTTGGCTATGCTTTGTGGGTTTATTTTGCTCCACAATACCAACCCTTCGAGCGAGCGACAGCGGCTGAGTGCTACATAAACTTGCCCCGAAGCAAAAGCGTCGCCAGCATCGATTATGGCTTTGTCGAAGGTAAGTCCTTGACTTTTGTGAATAGTGATGGCCCAAGCTAAACGGAGTGGGTATTGCGTAAAAGTACCCAGCATGTCTTCCTCAATCTGTCGGGTAACTTCGTTGGTGGAATAGCGAATGTTTTCCCACATCATTTTACCTAACTCAATAGGCTCTTCATCATCTGGACATTGAATAATTATTTTATCATCATCAAAGCCTTTAATAACTCCAATTTTGCCATTGTAAAAACGCCTTACTGTTTCGGTATCGTTTTTAATAAACATTACCTTGGCTCCAATTTTCAGTACGAGATCTTTTTCGGTAGGGTAACTTTTTTCGTTGAACTCTCCTTTTATGTCAGCTTTAAATGTTTGGGTTGTAGTTTTTAATTTAACTAATTCCTCGGCATTTATTTTATCGGCTTTGTAATTGTGTGTCGTAAGAGTAATGTAGGTATCGTCGTTGCTGGGTACAAAAAGTGGGTTGTAGCGACTCTGAAGTAGTTCTAAGCCTTGAGCACTTAAGTTGTTGTTGCGCACTTCATTGAGTACCTGTATAAAATTGGCATTGGTCTGACGGAAAATCTTATCAAACTCGATGTAAACAGGCTTTTGCTGATTGATAACTTGACTGTGAAAGAAGTAAGGGCTATTGTAAAATGGTGCAAGGATGCGCCATTCGGAATCGATAGCAACAGGTGACAGCTGAAACATGTCGCCAATAAAAATGACCTGTACGCCTCCAAAAGGTTCGGTATGGCGAAAGCGAATGCTTCGCAGTACGGTATCCATGGCATCGAGCACGTCGGAGCGCACCATACTTATTTCGTCGATTACCAGTAGCTCCAGTTCTTGAATTACTTTACGACGGAAGCCAGCCATTTTTATTTTCTCCATCAGCTCTTTACGCCCTTCAACGGTGGGTATAAAAGGCGAAAATGGCAACTGGAAAAATGAGTGAATGGTTGTACCACCAGCATTGATGGCTGCTACACCTGTGGGTGCAACAATGGCCATCTGCTTGGGTGTTTCGGTACGTAGTTTACGTAAAAAAGTGGTTTTACCTGTTCCTGCTTTTCCGGTTAAAAAAAGACTACGGTTGGTACGCATAGCAAACTCTCGTGCGAGCTCGTAATAAGGCGATAAATTTTGCATCATAGATCAGTGAATTTGTAGTTATTTAGATTTATAGTTTGCTTGCTGCCGCTTTGTCGACGTAATAATCGACTTTGCCTGTAATGTAGGCCATTGGATATTTTTTAGTTTCGGGATGATTTTCGTTTAGTTGTTTCAATAATTCAGCTTTGCCTTCGCCAGTAATCATTACTACAATGTGCTTGGCATTGTTGATGGTGTTGCCTGTAAGCGTAAGGCGTTTTTGATTGCTGTAGGGGTTGGTGTTTACGGCTACCGAAAACTCAGAGTCGATTAACGACAGGTCGTTCGGGAAAATGGAGGCTGTATGCCCATCGGTACCCATGCCCAATAACACGAGGTCGAATACAGGGTAGCCATTGCGTGCCGGAAGCTCTTTGAGTAGGAGGTTGCGGTATCTTTCGGCCTCAAATTCGGGAATTTCTTCGCCCCGCATGCGGAATATATTCTCGCCAGGCACAAAGGTACGTTGCAAAAAAGTATCGTAGGTCATACCGTAGTTACTCTCTACATCGGTAGGTGCCACGCAGCGTTCGTCAACCCAAAACAAGCGTACTTTTTGCCATGCGATGGCTGTTTCGTACTCATCGGCAAGCAGTTCGAAAAGCGATTGTGGCGTAGAGCCGCCCGAAAGGGCGATGTTTACATAGCTCTCAGCGGTAGTGTTTTGCGCTTTTTCTTTAATAAGTTCCGCAACTGCCTGCGCTGTAGTGGCTGCGTTTTCGAAAATATGGAAATTTAAATGCATATAAAATAAATAGTTCGTGTGTTTTTATTATTCTGTTTTGAATTTAGCAAATGGTTCACGCCATTTCATAAATTTTTCGTCGAACAACGCGTTCGATTCTTTGGGCCCCCAGGTGTTCGACTCGTAGAAATACAAGGGAATGTCGGGGTCTGTTTTCCAAGCTTGTAGCACTGGGTCAACAAACTTCCAGCTTGCTTTCACGGCATCGGCACGTGCGTACAAGGTTGAGTCGCCAATCATACAATCTAATATAAGACGTTCGTATGCTTCAGCAATTTTTTTGTCGGCAAGGTCGGAGTAATGAAAGGCCATGTTTACGTTTTGCACTTTGAAACCTGCCCCTGGTATTTTCATGCCAAAATCCACAGCCACACCAGCATCTGGATGGATGCGAAGAATGATCATGTTGTTAGGATCGGTGAGGCATAGTTGTTTGAAGAGCTGCTGTGGAGCAGGTTTAAGGTGTATAACCACTTCGGTAACACGCTCAGGGAGCTGCTTGCCAGTACGTATATAAAAAGGTACATCGCCCCAACGCCAGTTGTCGATAAAAACTTTCATGGCTACAAATGTTTCCGTTTGGGAGTTGGGAGCTACGCCTGTTTCTTGTCGGTAGCCTTTTTGAACTTCGTTGTTGGTTACGCCAGAAATGTACTGCCCGCGTACTACGTAGTTAGCTACTTCGTTTGCTTTGATAGGTCGCAAGGCTTGTAGTACTTTAACTGTTTCGTTACGTATAGAGTCGGAGTCGAAAACAGCGGGTGGTTCCATAGCCACTACGGCCATCACCTGCAACAGGTGATTTTGAATCATATCGCGCATGGCGCCTGAGGTATCATAGTAACCACCACGACTGCCCACTCCAATTTTTTCGGAGGCCGTAATTTCAACTCGATCTACATATTTACGGTTCCAAATGGGTTCGAAAAAGCCATTCGAGAAACGGGTAACCATGATGTTTTGTACCGTTTCTTTGCCCAAGTAATGGTCGATACGGTAGATTTGATCTTCGTTAAATCCTTGATGTAGTTTTTTATCCAAGTCGATAGCCGTATCGTAACTATAACCAAAAGGTTTTTCAACGATAATGCGTTTCCAGCCATTCTCTTCGTTGTTGAGACCGTATTTCACTAAGCTTGCAGCCACCACTTCGTACAAAAATGGTGGTATGGAAAAGTAGTAAACTATGTTTTGCTTGATACTTAACGATAGGGATTTTTCGTCGATAAACTCTTTTAGCGCCCCAAAATCTTCCTCCGTTTGATTGTGTACTTTTTTATAATACACTTTTTCGAGAAAAGAGGGAAGCAGTTCGCCGTTTACACCTACCGATTTGGCAGCAAAGGTATTGAGCGCCTCTTTTACATCGGTGCGGTATGCCTCAGCAGTTTTTTCCTGACTACCTGCTCCCAATACCATAAAGTTATCGGGTAGCAAATTGTCAACGAATAATTGAAATACAGCTGGTAATAATTTGCGGCGGGCTAAGTCGCCATTGGAGCCGAAAATTACCAATATTTGATCTTCGATATTATTTTTCTTCATATAAAAAACGCATTACTTACCAGCCTATAACAAGTATTTTTGTTAAATGTTTATGCGTGGAGCAAGCTTAATTTAGCTCTTCGGGTTTATGTTCGTGTTTAAACGAAATGGCAAAAAGCACGGTTACAACAAGTGAGTAGGCCGCAAAACTATACCAGATGCCTTGCCAATCTTTAGTGTGTGTAATCGGGTCTTCGAACCAGCGAGCAATAACTAAACCGGCAATGATGTTGCCAAGTACAGCTCCAACACCATTGGTCATTAACATAAACACGCCCTGTGCTGAGGATTGAATGCGCGAGTCGGTATTTTTTTCGACAAACAAAGCACCCGAAATGTTGAAAAAGTCGAAAGCCATACCATAAATTAAACACGATGCAATAATAAAGGTGAAACCGATGCCCGAATTGTCGGCAATACCAAACAAAGCAAAACGGAGCACCCAAGCAACCATGCTTAGTAGCATCACATTTTTAATACCAAATCGTTTCATAAAAAACGGAATGGCCAAGATAAATAGAGTTTCCGAAATTTGTGAAATGGATAATATGATGGTCGAGAAGTTGTTAATTAACCCACCTTCAGGAAAAACCGATGCATCTTGTAAAAAGCTATCGCCATACGCATTGGTAAGTTGTAAAGCAGCACCTAGCAATAAGCTAAACAAAAAGAAAAGCGCCATTTTTTTCTTTTTAAACAATACAAATGCCTCCAAGCCTAGTTTTTCGACCCATGTTTTCGAATGTGCTATTTCCTTTTCTTTTTCGACCGTTGGTAAAAATACAAAAGCAAAAAGCGCCAGTACAAATGCCATAATGGCCGATATGAAGAACGACACTTTTATGCTTTGATCAAAACCCCACTCTTTGGTAAAAAGGTTTGTAATCCACATGGCTACAATAAAACCAACAGTGCCCCATACACGGATAGGAGGGAAGTAGGTCGTTGGATTCTTGCCTTCGCTTTTCAAAATGCGAAAGCCGATGGAATTATTTAGGCCAATGGTAGGCATGTAAAAGCTCATAGCTACAAGTAGCACCCAGAAGAAGGTAATAGGGTTATCCACAAAAGGTAATATGCACATGGTAGCTCCAAACAGTAAATGAAGTAATGCAAAAACATAATTGGCCTTCCATTTATCGGCCCAAATACCAAAAAGTGTAGGCATCAGCAAAGAGGCAAAGCCCATTGTCGAAAATACCAATCCAAATTCGGCACCATTCCATAGTTTTTCAACAAAGCCATAATGCCCCAATGTCATCATCCATGCACCCCAAACAAAGAATTCGAGAAAATTTATGATGATTAACCTTAACTTAATTCCCATGATTATTTTTAAAATTGTAAATTGTTATATATTTGATGCTTAAAGTCGCGAAGCAAACATCCCGATTTATCAGAACCTCTGAGCTCTTATTGCTTACCGCTTACCGCTTGCAGCTTACCTCTTACCTCTTACCTCTTACCTCTTTCTTCTACTCCTCTTGGTCCGATTTAATTTTCTTTCTATTAATTGCGTCCCTAATGGTAACAGCCAGTTCATATTTTTCTTCGTGCAAGGCCATTTTCAACAACTCATCCAAGTCAGCATCGCTCAGTAGGTCGAGTTCTTCGGGTGTTAAATCCTCAGCATCCACTTCAATATCTGCTTCAAGTTCCGTGTCGGTAGGTTCGGTTGAGTTTTCAATTTCGGTTCCAACAATAGCCATTACATCGGAGCTAATATAGATTGGTGCATCACTTCGAACGGCCAAAGCCACAGCATCGGAGGTACGCGCGTCAATCACTAAAACCTCCTCATCCTTACGAATGTGCAGTTCAGAGTAAAATACGTCGCTCACCATGTTGTAGATAAGAATTTTTTCAAGCTTTGTTCCAAAAATATTCAGAATATTATTGATTAAGTCGTGTGTTAGTGGGCGTGGCGATTTTTTATTATTTAATTTCATGGCTATCGACTGTGCCTCGGGTTCACCAATCATCACCGAAAATCGACGGTTACCATCTACCTCGCTCATTACCAATCCATATGTACCTACTATTGTTTGATTATATACAAGTCCAGTAATGGATAATTTTATTTCCTTTTCCATATGTCATCGTTTTTGTTTGATTCGACAAATATAAGCAATATTTTAAAAGTAAAAAGAGGCAGTGTAACGAAATTTGAGTAAATCGACTTGAAATGTAAAAAATGCTATTGTTTCTAAGTTTTGAACAATGTTCTTAAATATTGACACCCATCTATTTTATATTATTGGTGTCCGCTAAATTTTATATCAGATAAGAGCCGCCAATAATGCATTGAGATAATGTCGCCCGATGGGGCTTCGGTTTTATTTTTGATTATTATCTACCATCATTTCGTCCCGATGGGACTTTTATTAATAGCTTCGTAGAAGCGACATTATGGTAGTCAATATATTATAATTATCAATAAGCCCCATCGGGGCGACATTATGACCTATTCTCCTTTTACCGGATACCAATGAATTTATATTAATTAAAGGCTTGTTTAGTTGCATGATTATTATTAATTTTGACAAGTTTTAATACAAATACCATTTAATGCCAAAAAATGCTAGTGTTGGTTTTCGAAATGTATTATATGGTATGTATAGTTAAGTAGAATAAATTTTAAACACTAAAAAAAATCTGTATGAACGAACGTTATTTGTCTATTTCCGAATCGTTAAAAGCTGGTTTCCAGCTTTGGAGCAAACACTTCAAAAAAATTATTATCGTTGGACTTTTGGTATACATACCTGTGCAAGTACTTATTGAACTTATAAGTGTGTTGTTTACAGATGGTACTGCTATGGATTTATCGAACGATGATTTTAGTACGATGAATAATCTTTACAATTTGATACGCGGGTTGATAGGTTCAATTGCTACGCTTGCAATTTTAGGATTTACGCTTACAAACTTAGATGACGAGAAGGAATTAAGCATTCAAGATAGTTTGAAGATAGGGTTTAGTAAATGGGGAACTTATATTGTTGTTCGTATTTCTGCGGGTATAAAAGTCTTTTTATATTTACTTATGTTGGTTGTTCCGGGTGTCATTAAATCGGTTCAATATTCTTTTATCGACTGCGTTGTGGTATCAGGTAAAAACAGCATGAAGGACGAATGCGATGAAAGTACTGAGTTGGTTGAGAATAATTGGTGGAATGTATTTGGCTTAGTGATCATTCTTTTTGTAGTACAAGCTGCTATTGAAGCTCTGTTTTTAGTTGTTTTAAATAGTTATGTTGATAATCATATTATTTCAATTGTTGGAGGAGTTATTGTTTGCCTTCTTCAATCGTATACTATTGTTGTAAAAGCACATTATTTCTACACCCTTCGAAGTTTAAAAACTAAACCACTTGAAGAAGTTGAGAGTATCGGTGAACCAATGGCTGTAAAATCTGTGTAAATTAAAAAAAATAAACTCAATGAAACGATTACTGCTTGTTGTTTTTGTACTCTCTATTTCTTGTATATATAATGTTCTTCATACCACAAATAATTCGAGCAGCACGAAAGGTGTTTCGACAGCAGTTGATGTTCCTGCTGATGTTTCATCGTGGATGGATAGCAAATTGCGAAAGGCTAAGCGAAAAAACGTATTGACCAATGAGCAGTTTTTTACCAGAGATTCAGCTAAGTTGGTTGGGTATATCAAAGGCTATCAACCCTCGTTGGGCTTTCGTACCATGACCGTCAATGCTGGCAACTTACTTACTCGCGAGGAAAGACCTTTGACCTTTGAAATTGATGCGAGTGGGAAATTTAGTTGTACTTTTCCTATGATTCATCCTCGAAAAGTAACACTCTCCTTTGATAAAGAGCTTTTGAGTGTTTATGTTGAGCCCGGGCAAGTATTAGCAATATGCTTTGATTGGAATGTTATCAAAAAAAACAATGGTTTCAAAATAGCTAATAATCCATCTGATATTCTTTATCTAAAAGGGCCTTTGGCTAAATTAAATTACGAACTTCTCTCGTTTAAATTGAAAAGCATTGGATATCGTCATTATTCCATTAGAACTTCCCATCAGCCCGAGCAATATCTTGCTGAGATGGATAGTATTTTGCGACTGAATGAAACACTTGTAAAGCAAGCTGAAAAGGATGGGATAATTTCATCCAAAGCCATTGCGATACAAAAAAATGAGGCCTTGCTGCAACATGGTTTCTATCTGATTGATTATGCTATTACTAAAAATGAAGAAGGAGTACAACTGCCCGCTAATTACTATAACTCACTCCAAAAGTTACCTCTGAATGATCCTACTACGATAGTCTCGGGCATTTATGGTGCTTTTATTAATCGTTTTGAAGAAAACCCAGTGACCATGAAGCGCTTCAAAAATGTTGGAAAATACAACTCGATGGGCGATTTTTATATGAAAGTTCAGAATAATAGAGATTCGTTGTTGAAAACGGACTTAAAGCTTTCGACGAGTTTTAATTATGATGTTACAAAAATCAGGCGGCTTGCTGTCGACATAAAAAAACTTGGTAAAAATGAAGCGTATGCTTATTATGCAAAAATAGCTTCGGGCATTCAGCATCCTTTTTTAAAACAAGAGGGCCTAAGGATTCTGAAAAGTCAATTTGGTACTGAAAACACACTCGCTACTGATAGAGGGGTGAGCACGCCTGCATTGCCCGATAAGCCGCTTCAGCAATGGGTGCCGCTTTCACTTCCTGCAAATAAAGAAGCCGAGCTGTTCAGTAAGCTGATTGCGCCCTACAAGGGGAAGTATTTGTTTGTCGATTTTTGGGGTACTAGTTGTGGGCCCTGCCGTTGGGGCATTGAGGATAAAAAAAGTGTTCGTGACAACTATAAGAATAACCCAAAATTTGAGTTCGTATTTATTACTTGTAACACTTGGTCGCCCGATATGGCTGCTTACGAAAAATATGTTGCGCAGCAAGGTCTAGTCAATTCGCATTATGTGTCGAACGATGACTTTAATTATTTTCAGCAGCTTTTTCGATTTACAGGAGTGCCTCATTATTTGTTTATCGACCCCAATGGCAAAGTGCTTGATTTGGACTTCGAAATGTTTGTAGGATTTGAAAGAGCGCGACAATGGATAGAAGATAAGAAAACGGAAAAATAGAATGTAGTTGTTCATCTATCACTAGTAGGCACCTATTTAACACTTAGCGCGCACAACCGAATAGATAATCTATTTCGTGTTGTGCGCGCTGTTGTTTTATACTACTTCGGCTTTGGCGGTTCGAGGGCCCAAATTAGAGTTGCGTATGGCTTTTACTAACTCGCTAAGCTCGGTGTGCAATTCCGTCCAACCAGCAACCGATTTCATGCTTTCGACCAAACCCAAATAATTGCGAAGCGAATATTCTACTTTCGAGCGGATGCTACTTGCCGATGGCGACAAGCGGAGCTCCGAGTTCAATGCAAGTTGTTTCTTGTTTTTTTAGAAGACTATTTAAATATTTATCAATTTAGTTGCATATGTCAATTAAATCGTGTTATCTTTGTCGAAAATATTTATTGCGCAAAATGGAAAACGAAAAATTACCTATCGGAATGGTGGTGGTTGGTATGTTGAAGTCGATATTTCGAGTAGTCGAAAATAGAGCTTTTGAACAAACCGGAATTAAACTAACTATTGCTCAATATGCCTTGCTGCACACCATTAGTCAAGAGCATGAAGAAGTGATATTAAAGGATGTGGCCGAAAAAATGGGAAAAGATAAGTCGGCTATTGTCAGGATGGTAGATCAGTTGGAGAAAAAAGAATTGCTCCGTAGGGTGGTAGATCAGAACGACCGCCGAAAGAACTTATTGTTTGTTACCAAAAAGGGTGAACGCTACATTGCCGATTTTACGGCCATTGATTTAAAGCTCAATCAGGAGTTGGAGGCAGGGTTGAATGAAGCGGATTTACAGGCTTTTTATCGAACAGTAGCACATTTTAAACTAAAAGCAGAGCAATTAGTCTGAGTATAATTGTCATTATCAATTAAAATAAATTAATAGAATCATTGGTGTCTGGTGAAAAAATATTATATTCTTCACTACGTTCAGAATGACAATGAAATAAGGTGAATTTGGGTGGTTGTGGGTTGGTTGGCGGCTTTGCCGCCAACCAACCCACAACCGAAAGTCTAAACGATTGAATGTCATCTCGAACGAAGTGAGAGATATACGATTTTTGTAATAACAAAACCTTTTATTGGACAATAAATTAATAGAATATATAATCGTAATTTTAAGGTGTAAGTATGAAAAAGAATAAGATTTTATTCGGAAGTGTAGCTTTCATTTTGTGTTTAGCTTCGTGTAGCAAAAAGCAGGCTGATACGCATGGAGCAGGTGAGGCGAAAGCCTATCGGATGTTGACTTTAACAACGCAAGATGTTGAGTTGCAAACTTCGTATCCGGCTGTACTGAAAGGGTTGGAAGATGTGGAAATAAAACCACGCGTGGATGGTTACATCGAATCGATTTTTGTTGATGAAGGAGCGGTGGTACACAAAGGGCAACTGTTGTTTAAAATAACGTCGCCATCGTCGGTACAATTAATTGAAAGTGCCGAAGCAAATTATAATACGGCCAAACTGGATGTGGAGCGTATTCGTCCACTTGCCGAAAAAGGCATTGTCAGTGATGTGAAATTGGCAGCTTCTATCAATGTAATGGCATCGGCCAAGGCGGCTTACAATCAAGCCAAAGCAACCCTCAGTTGGGCATCGGTAACTAGCCCTGTGGATGGGGTAGTGGGGACTATACATTTACGTAAAGGTAGTTTGGCTACCAATACCACGGTGCTTACCACGGTTTCGAATAACTCGAAAGTGGTGGCTTATTTCTCGGTTAACGAAAAAGAATTGCTTGCTCTACTCAAAGAATACGAAGGCAACACACAGGCTGCCAAAATTATAAACATGCCTGATGTACGCTTAATACTTTCGGATGGATCGGAATACGAAGAGGCCGGCCGTATCGAAACCATCTCGGGCGTGGTGGATGCTACTTCGGGTTCGGTTAGTTTTAGGGCTGTTTTTAATAACAAACAAGGGCTGTTGCGTAGTGGGTCGAGCGCGCGTGTGCTTATTCCTGAATTCGAAAAAGCAGCCATTGTTATACCTCAGAGTGCTACTTTTGCGCAGCAAGATAAGGTATTGGCTTATTGTTTGCAGGGCGATTCGGTGCAGCAACGTGTGTTGCGTGTACAAGCTACCCCCGATGGCAAAAGCTATGTGGTGACTGAAGGTTTATCTGTTGGCGATAAAATTGTACGCGAGGGTGTGGCATCGCTTACCAACGGACAAAAAGTGAAAGAACAAAAGTAAAATAAGTAGTTAGGGGTTTTGAGTTTCGAGTAGTATTCTCTGAATTCAATTCTTAGATCAACTTTCAGTAATTATTTTAATATAAAATCATTGGTGTCCGATAAAAAAATATATTCTTCACTACGTTCAGAATGACAATGAAATACGTTGAATTTGGGTGCTTGTGGTTTGGTTGGCGGCTTTGCCGCCAACCAAACCACAACCGAAAGTCTAAACAACCGAATGTCATCTCGAACGGAGTGAGAGATATACGATTTTTGTAATAACAAAACCTTTAGCGGACAATTTTAATATAAAATCAAACAAAATAAAAATGCTAAAAACATTTATTGAAAGACCCGTTTTATCGACGGTTATTTCCATCCTTTTTGTAGTGCTGGGAATGATTGGGATTTTTACATTGCCCATTGAGCAATATCCCAATATTGCACCACCTACTGTCAGGGTTTCGACCAATTACAGTGGAGCTAATGCCGATGCTGTTTTAAAGAGTGTGATTATTCCGTTAGAAGAACAAATAAATGGAGTAGAAGGGATGACTTACATGACTTCTACAGCTACCAATGGCGGTGGGGCTACCATCAATGTGTATTTTAAACAGGGTATGAATCCTGATATGGCTGCGGTGAATGTGCAGAATCGTGTGGCGCAAGCTAGTTCGCTTTTGCCATCGGAGGTTACGCGCAATGGGGTTACGGTGCAAAAACAACAAAGTAGTAATGTGTTGATGATTATGATAAAATCGACCAATCCCGATTACGATGCAAAGTTTGTACAGAACTATACCAACATCAATATTTTGCCACAAGTAAAACGTGTAATGGGTGTAGGCGATGCCATGGTGTATGGTGCCAAGGATTACAGTATGCGTGTGTGGTTGAAGCCCGATTTAATGAAATCGTACAACATTTCACCTGCCGAAGTGATAGCTGCCTTGCAGGATCAGAACATCGAAGCTGCTCCTGGCGAGTTAGGTGCGAATAGCAATCAATCGTTTCAATATTCTTTGAAATACACGGGTCGTTTAAAAGATACGGAGGAGTTTTCGAACATTGTGGTTCGTTCGAAAAATGCACAGGTATTGCGACTAAAAGATGTAGCCGATGTGGAGCTTGGAGCTCTAAACTATTCGGTATTTACTAAGAATGGTGATTCCGATGCGGTAGTGATGGCGATCAGTCAAACAGTAGGATCCAATGCTAAGGATATTATTGCCGAAGTGAAAAGTGTGATGGAGCGCGAGTCGAAAAAATTCCCTACGGGCATGGTTTACCTCTATCAGTCGGATGCCAGCGAGTTTCTCGATGCCTCTATCAAAAAAGTATTGCATACCCTTGTGGAAGCATTTATACTGGTATTTATTGTGGTATTTGTGTTTTTACAAAACTTTAGAGCTACGCTGATACCGGCTATTGCAGTGCCTGTAGCCATTATCGGTACCTTCTTTTTTCTCCAGCTCTTTGGGTTTTCTATCAATTTGCTTACCCTCTTTGCCTTGGTGCTGGCTATCGGTATTGTGGTGGACGATGCCATTGTGGTGGTGGAAGCGGTGCACGCTAAAATGGACTCAGGCGTTAGCAATGCCAAGGAAGCATCCATTGCTGCCATGACCGAAATTGCGCCTGCTATTATCTCCATAACGCTTGTGATGGCGGCGGTATTTATTCCGGTAAGTTTTATTGGAGGTACCACAGGGGTGTTTTTCAAACAATTTGGACTCACACTTTCGGTGGCTATCCTTATCTCGGCTATTAATGCATTAACACTGAGCCCTGCCTTGTGTGCTATTTTTCTGAAAACGGAACACAATCCGGATGTACACGATAAGAATCTGCTTCGTCGGTTTTATTATTATTTCAATCTATCCTTTGATAGCATTACCCGCAAGTACAAAAAAAGCTTGGAGTTTTTAGGAAAGAAAAAACACCGTTGGATTACGGCTGCTATCATCGTAGTGTTTTCGGCCATTATGGGACTTACCATGAAAATGATTCCGTCGGGTTTTGTGCCCAACGAGGATAGTGGTAACATCATGGGGATGATCACACTTGCTCCGGGTGCATCGCTTGAGCGTACAAGTCAGATTGTGCAACAAGCAACTTCCATTACCGAGTCTATTCCTCAGATTAAAAGCACAACCAGCTTAACGGGTATCAACTTTTTAAGTGGTTCGGGTAGTTCGTATGGTTCGCTTATCATCAAACTCGATCCGTGGGACGAACGTGAAATGACATCGTCGGATATTGTGAGCATGCTCAAACAACGCACAGATACTATTCGCGATGCTAGTTTTATGTTTTTTGGTACACCTACCTTGCAAGGATTTGGTATGAGTAGTGGGGTTGATCTTAAAATGCAAGATAAAACAGGGGGCGATATCAATAAGTTTTATGGAGTAACCACTGCTTTCTTGGAAAAACTTCGTCAACGTCCCGAAGTGATGATGGTGATGAGTAGCTTTGACCCTCGTTTTCCTCAAAAACAAATAGAAGCCAACATACCTAAAATAAAAGATGCTGGCCTTACGCTCAATGAGGTAATGGCTGTGATGCAAGCCTATGTAGGAAGTATGTATGTGTCGAACTTTAACTCCTACGGTAAACAATATCGCGTGGTGGTTCAGGCGGCTCCTGAGTACAGAGCCAAACTCGAAAATCTGAACGGGCTAACCGTCAAAGCATCGAATGGTGTCATGACGCCAATCACCGAGTTTTTAACCATCAAAGACGTTACAGGGCCTCAGTCGCTTACGCGTTTCAATTTGTTTACGTCGATGGATGTGACGGTGATTCCAAACTTTATGAAGGGCTACACTACCAGTGATGTAATCACAGCGTTGAGCGAACTGGAATTGCCCGATGGCTATGGTTATGATTTTGGTGGTATGACGCGCGAAGAGGCCAATAGCAGCAATCAAACTGTTTGGATCTTTTTGCTCTGTATTATTTTTGTATATCTGTTGCTTGCAGCGCTTTACGAAAGTTATATATTGCCACTAGCTGTTATTTTGTCCTTGCCTATTGGCTTGGCGGGTGTGTTTGTATTTGTGCTGGTAGCCATGATGAGTGGTTCGGGTATTATCAATAATATTTATGTGCAAATATCGCTTATTATGTTGATCGGTTTGTTAGCTAAAAATGCCATTTTGATTGTTGAATATGCTTTACAACGCCGTCAGCAAGGTATGAGCATCGTGAAAGCGGCTATCGAAGGAGCAACGGCTCGTTTACGCCCCATTCTGATGACCTCCTTTTCGTTTATCTTCGGACTATTGCCCTTGGCCTTGGCTACAGGTGCAGGTGCGGTAGGGAATAAGTCGATTGGGATAAGCTCTATTGGTGGTATGTTGGTAGGTACTGTGTTTGGTATTTTGGTGATACCATCCTTGTTTATCATTTTCCAAAACCTGCACGAGCGTTTTAGTAAAACAAAAATTACAACCATCGACGAGCAAGTGAATCAATAAATAGATTACAAACCGGCATTTATGTTTGATTTTTCGAACATCAATGCTGGTGATAAAAAATGAAACATCATGTACATTAAAAATAATAAATACACTCTTCAGATAGTTTTGATAGTGATCATTGCAGCTGGATTTGTATCGTGTAGAAACTACAAATCGCTTGCTGAAGTGCCACAGACTGATTTAAAAACCGTGGTCCGTGAGCACAATCAAACCAATGCCGATACGCTTGCGCTCGATTCTATTCCTTGGAAAATGTATTTTGTGGACCCAAAGTTACAAAATTTGATTGCTGAAGGTATCGAAAATAGCTACAACATGAAAGTGGCTCTATCGCGTATTCAACAGGCCGATGCCGCATTGTATCTATCGCGGTCGGCTTTATTGCCTTCAGTAAGTGCTACAGCTCGCATCAGTCATACGCGTCGGAGTACGGGTGCTGCTGGAACTGATGTGTTTGGCTATGCATCGAACATCAATTCCTTGGGTTTGGTTGCTAGCTGGGAAGCCGACTTGTGGGGAAAGCTAAGCAATCAGTCGAAAGCGAAATATGCGAATTACTTAAATACCATTGAATACAAAAAGTTGATTCAAACCAATCTGGTAGCTTCCGTAGCCAAAGCCTATTACAGTTTGATGGCTTACGATGAGCAACTAAGAACGACAAAAGAGAATCTAATATTGTTGAACAAAAGTGTTGAAACCATGCAAGCGCTTAAAAATGCGGGCCTTCAAACAGCTGCCGCAGTTGAACAATCGAAAGCCTTGCTGTACAATACGCAATTGTCGGTTTACGATCTCGAAAGCAAAATTCGTCAGCAGGAAAATGCCATCAGTGTACTCATTGGTCGTGCTCCTGGAGCTATTGAACGAAATGTCATGAGCAGCATGCTTGTACCAGCTACGATGAATTCAGGGGTGTCGCTTCAATCCTTGGCCAATCGACCCGATGTAAAACAGGCTGAGCTTTCGTTGCAATCGGCTTATGCACTTACCGATGCGGCCCGAGCTTCGTTTTATCCATCATTTAGCATCAGCTCTTTGTCGGTTGGTTTAGCGGCAGGAGGCTTTGCTAGCTTTTTCAAGCCCGAAAATTTAGCTGCCGAAATCATCGGTGGTTTAACGCAGCCTATCTTTATGAAAGGTCAGTTAAAAGCCAACCTTCGAATTACGCAAGCACAACAAGAAGAAGCTTTGATGACTTTTACCAATTCCTTACTCGTGGCTGGGCAGGAGGTGTCCGATATATTGTACACCTACAAAGCGTTGGTAAATAAAAACGAATGGCGCGAAAAGCAGGTAGAATCATTAACTAAATCAGTTGATTATACCCAAGATTTACTACGTGCCGGCGAAGCCACTTACACCGAAGTACTCAATGCTCAAAAGGATTTATTGTCGGCTCAATTGAGTAAAACAAACGATAAGCTGGATCAGTTAATTCAGAGTGTAAACCTCTACAAAGCACTCGGCGGCGGTATCGAGTAAATTGATTCGTTCGTTGTACAAAGTCACAAAATTGGCTACTAACTAGTGAGCTTATTTTGTGACTTTTTTTTGTGTCCTTACTTTGGTAGTTGCGGTTGATAGAGATCTTTTTGAACTAATTGCAAGTTATAATTTACATGCTATGGACTAAGTATTGAAAATTATGTGTAATTTTGCAGGCCAATTTTTTTTATGACAGAAAAAGCAATTTGTAAATGAAATTTTTTATTGAAAATATAGTTTCCCGTAGCTGGGGACTAATGATGTCGACCTCGCAAACCTGGGAAGGTATAAAGGCCGAAAAAAACTCAAATAGTGCGTTTAAAAGCTTCTATGTGCCTTTTGTACTTATTTGTGTGTCGGTAGTGTTGGTTTTTAAAATGCTTTATGCCGACTCCAATAGAATTGAAGCTGGAATAATTTTTGCTGTTATAAGCCTGCTTGCATATATGGGCTCATTTTATTTAACCCGATATTTTACAACTCGATTTATTCGCACTAATCATCCCGACAAGAATGATGCATCCAGTATCGAAAAAATTGTAGTATATTCCTATGCTGTAGTATTTGTTTTAAAAATTGTGACTACCATTATTCCTAGTCTGTTTTTTTTGCAAATACTCAATATTTACACTGTTTATATTGTGTGGGAGGGATGTCGAATTATGTTTGATCTGGATGAAGATGAACGTGGTAAAATAATGCTTATTGTTGGTTTGTCGGCCATGTTTGTACCTGCATTGGTAAGTAAAATTGTGCAGTTGATGTTGCCTGGCTTTTAATTTATTATCTAAAAAACGAAGAGAATGTATATTAAATCAAATGTATTGATTAAAAATAAACGCGCCACTTTCGATTACGAAATCGAAGAGCGTTTTGTGGCTGGGATGCAGTTGTTTGGTACCGAAATAAAATCGATACGCGACAGTAAAGCATCGTTGGTGGATACGTTTTGCTCGTTTATTAATAATGAATTGTGGGTGCGTAACATGCACATTGCTACCTACTTTTTTGGTACCTACAATAATCACGATGTACGCCGCGACCGCAAATTGCTACTTACTGCTAAAGAGTTGAAAAAACTCATGAAAGCGACCAAAGAAACAGGCTATACCATTGTTCCCACCAAAATGTTTATCAATGATAAAGGCTTGGCGAAAATTGAAATTGGCCTTGCAAAAGGAAAGAAAAACTACGACAAACGTCAAAGCTTGCGCGAAAAAGAAGATAAGCGGATTATGGATAGAGCGATGAAGAAGTAGATAGTTTGCAGTTTGCAGTGAGCAGTTTGCAGTAGATAGTTTACAGTTTGCAGTTAATAGTTTGCAGTTTGCAGTTTTAAGAATTAAATACTAAATACTTCTTCTGATTAATGCAAACTGCAAACTTCTATATCTTCACTGCAAACTGCAAACTGCAAACTGCCCACTTCTTTATCTTCACTGCAAACTGCCCACTTCTATATCTTCACTGCAAACTGCCCACTGCAAACTGCTCACATCTTCCAACTATTTATCCGTGTAATTATCCAAAATAGCTTTTACACCTTCGGGTGATACGCGTCCATATACTTTTTCGCCTACCAAAATTACGGGAGCTAATCCACAAGCACCTACACAACGTAAGCAACTCAACGAAAACTTACCATCGGCAGAGGTTTGCCCTACATTAATACCCAATTGTTTCTTAAACTCTTCAAGCACTTTTTCAGCGCCACGTACGTAGCAAGCTGTTCCTGTACATATTGATATAGGGAAACGACCTTTAGGCGTCATGGTGAAGTAGGAGTAGAAGGTAACAACTCCATACACATGGGCTGTAGATACATTCAGGCGATGCGCAATCACTTCCTGCACTTCGGCTGGCAAATAGCCAAAAGTGTGTTGCGTTTGATGCAATACATTGATTAGTTCGCCTGCTTCGTTGTTAAAAGCTTCGCATATCTCGTGTATCTTTGCTATTTTATCTTCCGATAATTTAATTTTTACTTTCACTTTTCCCTTATCGGCTGCTGCGTAGGTGTACAATGCCGATTTGTTCTCCAATTCTTGAATTATTTCGGCAGCCACAGGCTTGCTTACAATCTTTTCGATTGGTTTTGTGGGTGTATTATCTGTTAATGATTTACTAATCATATCCATTATTTGTTTTGAATGTAACTTACTGTTTAATTAATCATGATGAATGTTTACCTCATCGCTTTTATCAAAATAATGCGTGTGCAAAAGTTCGTGCGACTTATGTCCCAATGGTTTGCCTAAAAACTCATCGTATAACTTGATAATTTGAGGGTTTTCATGCGATTTACGAATAGTTTTGCTAGCATCTTCGTTGTAGATAGAGGCAGCGCGCTTCATTAGAATTTCGCTATTGCCGAAGTGGAAAGGTTGACCACCACCACCAATACAGCCGCCTGGGCAGGCCATAATTTCAATAGCGTGGTATTTCGATTTTCCAGCACGAACTTCGTCAAGCAGGGTACGGGCATGAGCCAGTCCGTGTGCTATTCCGATATTGAGTGGTAGTCCATCAAAATCAATGGTTGCTGAGCGAATGCCCTCCATGCCACGTAAGGCGTGAAAATCTACTTTTTCGAGCGTTTTTCCGGTGTGAAGTTCATAAGCAGTACGGCAGGCAGCTTCAATTACTCCACCTGTATTACCAAAAATAACGCTAGCTCCTGTCGATTCGCCCAATGGATTGTCAAAATCCTCGTCGGGTAACTCCATAAAGTCAATGTTAGCTTGTTTTATAAAGTGGGCTAATTCACGTGTCGATATGGAAAAATCGACATCTGGATTGCCATTTACTTTAAACTCGTCGCGTTGGCATTCGTATTTTTTAGCCAAACATGGCATAACTGATACCACCACTAAGTCTTTACGGTCAACACCAATCTTATCCGCAAAATAAGTTTTAGCTATTGCTCCAAACATTTGCTGTGGCGATTTAGCGGTCGATGGTACATCCAGCAAATCGGGGAAGTTATGCTCAAAAAAGTTCACCCAACCCGGACAGCAAGAAGTAAGCATCGGTAATTTTACATTTTCATCGCCTTTGAGGAATTTTCCCAAACGATCCAATAGCTCAGCACCTTCTTCCATAATGGTTAAGTCGGCAGCAAAGTCGGTATCAAATACAAAGTCGAAGCCCAAACGACGTAAAGCCGCAGCCATTTTTCCTGTAACCGATGTGCCTGGCTCTAACCCAAACTCTTCGCCAAGAGCAGCACGCACGGCAGGAGCTGTTTGTACAATCACTGTTTTGCGTTTGTCCGATAGGGCACGTAACACATCGTTGGAGTGATCCACTTCGGTAAGCGCACCTGTAGGACATACTGAAACGCACTGACCGCAATAGGTACAAGGCGATTTCTCAAGGTCCATTTCAAAGGCAGGAGCCACAACCGACATAAAGCCACGGTTAACAGCCGATAAAGCACCTACTGTTTGTACCTCGTTGCACATCATTTCGCAGCGGCGGCACATAATGCATTTATCAATATCACGAATGATAGATGGAGAAGTATCTTTGCGGTAAGTTGATTTTTCGCCTTGGTACGGAATGTCGCGTATACCAAACTTGGTAGCCATGTTTTGTAGCTCACAATTTCCCGATTTTGAACACACCAAACAATCGAATGGGTGATCGGAAATGATGAGTTTAAGCACCGTGCGACGAGCATTTAATACTCTTATGTTGTGTGTGTTAATCACCATGCCATCTTGGGCTTCGGTGGCACAAGAGGGGGCTAGGTTTTTACGTCCTTCAACGTCGACAACACAAATACGGCAACCGCCAGGTTTATTTTCGATGTGCATATCACACATTTCAAAATGACATAAAGTAGGAATGTCGATGCCTATTTTGCGGGCTGCTTTCAGAATGGTTGTTCCTTTTTCTACTTCTACTGTTTTTTTATCGATGGTGAGCTTAATCATTTCCATTTTCAACAATTTTTGGAGTGTGTTCTAATTTAATACTGATAGCGTCGAATGCACATTTCTCTTCGCAAGCGCCACATTTAATACAAATATCTTGGTGAATATAATGAACTTGTTTTTTATCGCCTGTTATGGCATTTACAGGACAGCTACGTTTACAAGCGGTACAGCCTACGCATAAATCTTCGTCAATTACGTAATACAATAGGGCTTTACATTGGCCAGCCCTACATTTTTTATCCTCAACATGCTCTACGTACTCATCCCAAAAGTTCTCGAGGGTCGAAAGCACTGGGTTAGGCGAAGTTTGACCTAAGCCACAAAGTGAGGTGTCTTTGATTACTGAACACAAGTTTTTTAATCGTTCCAAATCTTCCCATGTTCCTTTTCCTTGTGTTATTTTGTCGAGTATCTCGTACAAGCGTTTGTTTCCAATACGGCAAGGAGCACATTTACCACAGGATTCTTCCACAATAAAATCCAAGTAAAATTTAGCTACCGATACCATACAATCGTCTTCGTCCAGTACAATCATACCTCCAGAGCCCATCATAGAGCCCACGGCAGTTAAACTATCGTAGTCGATTGGTATATCTAGGTGTTGCTCCGTTAAGCAACCACCCGACGGACCACCAGTTTGAACAGCTTTGAATTTTTTACCGTCCTTGATGCCACCGCCAATTTCAAAAATAATTTCGCGTAAGGTAATACCCATAGGAACTTCAATAAGTCCTACGTTGTTGATTTTACCCGCTAGTGCAAATACTTTTGTACCTTTTGATTTTTCGGTACCTATTGAAGCGAACCACTCTGCACCTTGATTGATAATAGCAGGAATGTTGGCAAATGTTTCTACATTGTTCACATTGGTTGGTTTACCTAAGTAGCCTGATACCGATGGAAATGGTGGTTTAAAAGTAGGTTCACCGCGATTACCTTCCATGGAGTGAATAAGTGCAGTCTCTTCGCCACACACAAAGGCACCTGCACCAAAGCGTAGTTGTATATCGAAGTTGAAGGTGCTACCTAAAATACCATCGCCTAGTAAGCCCATTTCGCGAGCTTGTGCAATGGCTTTTTGCAAGCGTTGTATGGCTAGTGGGTATTCGGCGCGGATATATACCAGTCCTTTGGATGCACCAATAGTATAACCGCAAATAGCCATAGCTTCTATTACCGAATGTGGGTCACCTTCCAAAATAGCGCGGTCCATAAATGCTCCTGGATCGCCTTCGTCGGCATTACAAACAACGAATTTTTGGTCGGCTTCTACTTTGCTGGTAATTTCCCATTTCAAGCCTGTCGGAAATCCACCACCACCACGGCCGCGTAATCCTGATTTTTTTATAATGTCTATTGTCAATTGGGGATTGGCGTCGGCTAATACTTTGCCTATTGCTTGGTACCCATCTCTTACAATGTATTCGTGAATGTTTTCAGGGTTGATAGCACCACAATTGCGCAGTGCAATACGGTGTTGTTTTTTGTAGAAATCCATGTGTTCCGAGTCACTCACACGCTGTGTAGTTACTGGATCAAGAAATAGCAAACGATCTACTTTTTGGCCACCTACAATGTGGTGATCAATAATTTCGCGTGCATCGTTGGGTGTTACTTCGGTGTAAAAGGTGTTGTCGGGTAGGATTTTTACAATGGGGCCTTTTTCGCAAAACCCAAAACACCCAGTTGATGTTACACTTACTTTTGAACTTAGTCCTTTGTCGTTAATAATGCGCTTTAGTTTTTCGTCTAAGGCAATACTTTGAGCTGCGTGACATCCTGTACCTCCACAAACATGTACATGTTGTTCGAATTTGGCCATGTCGGCTTCAAGTTCTTTCTTCATGTAAACAAGTTCTGGTAATGACTTGATTTTTGCCATAAAAAATTTAATGTTTACGTATAGTATTATTGTTAATTATTTCTGATTGTTCTTGATGTGATTGTGTGTAATTTGAGATTGTGTTATTAACCTAAATTAAGCTGTATGAAATTTTTACAAATTGTAATTATTACAATATAAGTCTGTTTTACAGTGAAATAGTGCTATTTCAATTCGACTACAAAAGTATAAAATTTTGTTGTAATACAGAAATAATTCTTTAATTGAGCGCAAAAAAAACGATTAACAATTCAGTGTTCTAGGTGAAAAGAACGTTAACTGAATTATTAATCGTTATATATGCATTTTAGCAGCACAACTTGCTGCCTATGCTTGTATTATTTGGTTTTGTACAGGCGCTCGCGTATTGCTTTTATGTCATCAGATGTAACGTAGTCGTCGTAATCCATCTGCTTGTCGATTATTCCATTTGGTGTCAACTCAATAATACGGCTACAAACGGTTTGTATAAACTCACGGTCATGCGACGATAGCAGGATATTTCCTTTGAAATTAATCAATGTATTGTTAAATGCCTGGATAGATTCCAAATCGAGGTGATTGGTAGGTGAATCGAGCATCATCAGGTTTGCATTACGAAGCATCATACGCGAAATCATACAGCGCATTTTTTCGCCTCCTGATAATACGCTAGCACTTTTGAAAATCTCTTCACCAGCAAAAAGCATTTTACCTAAATATCCACGTATAAACGATTCGAGTGTGTCGTCAGAATACTGAGCTAGCCAATCGATCAAGTTTAAGTCGGTGTTGAAAAATTCCGAGTTGTCAATAGGGAGGTATGCATGCGTAATGGTTACACCCCAGTTGTACGTACCTTCGTGGTTCGTGTCGTGGCCATTGATAATCTCAAAAAAGGCAGTCATGGCACGAGGGTCGCGCGATAGGAATGCAATTTTATCGTTTTTCTCAACGTTAAAGTTCACATCTTTAAATAGTACGGTTCCATCTTCAAGTGTTTTGCCCAAGCCGTGAATTTCGAGCACCATGTTACCTGGCTCGCGTTCGGGAGTGAAAATAATACCTGGATACTTACGTGTCGAAGGTTGAATTTCTTCGATATTCAATTTCTCGAGCATCTTTTTGCGGCTAGTAGCTTGTTTCGATTTTGCCACGTTAGCACTAAATCGACGAATAAACTCTTCAAGTTCTTTCTTCTTTTCTTCGGCTTTTTTGTTTTGTGTTTGTGCCTGACGAAGTGCTAACTGACTCGACTCGTACCAGAAGGTGTAGTTTCCGGCAAAAGCTTGTACTTTACCAAAGTCAATGTCTACGGTATGTGTACTTACTGCATCCAAAAAGTGACGGTCGTGCGATACTACCAATACTGTGTTTTCGTAGTTTGCCAAGTAATTTTCGAGCCACATTACAGTATCAACGTCCAAGTCGTTGGTAGGCTCATCAAGCAATAAGTTGTCTGGTTTGCCAAACAGTGCACGTGCAAGCAGTACGCGTACTTTTTCTTTACCGCTTAAGTCGCTTAGTAAACTATAGTGCGAATCTTCTTTAATTCCTAGACCACTTAAAAGTGCTGCAGCTTCATTTTCGGCATTCCAGCCGTTTAGTTCTGCAAATTTGTCTTCCAATTCCGACGCACGAAGGCCATCAGCATCTGTAAAGTCTTCTTTTAAGTAGATAGCATCTTTTTCTTCTTTAATAGCCCAAAGCACAGTGTGTCCCATCATTACCGTATCAAGTACTGTAAGGTGGTCGAACTCAAAGTGATCTTGTTTAAGTACCGATAAGCGTTCGCCAGGACCGAAATGGATGGTACCGCGTGTTGGGTCGAGATCGCCACTGAGTATGCGAATTAATGTTGACTTACCGGCACCATTAGCGCCAATAATACCATAGCAATTACCTGCTGTAAATTTCAGATTCACATCTGAAAATAATACACGTTTGCCAAACTGAATGGCAAGATTTGAAACTGTAATCATTTATATCTCTCTTTTTTATATTTTAAAAAACTTCCCAAAAGTGGGTTCCTAAAGCAACTAAGCGATATTTAATTAATGCCTATTTCCCTTAGTTTGTAAAGAAGGGTAGAGGCTCTAATATTAAACAAAGAATAGAACAAATCTGTTTAAAGATTGGCTCTATTCTTTTTTAATAGTATTGATATTTAAGTATTTTATTCAATAATTCCGATGGCTTTAGCTGCATTCGAAATTTTCTCAATTGATTCATCAATCTGGTCAAATGTATGAGTTGCCATTAGCGAGTAACGTATCAGCGAATCCTCCGAAGGTACTGCTGGCGAAACTACAGGGTTTACAAATACACCATCATCCATAAGCATTTTAGTAAGCAAAAATGTTTTCGTATTATCACGTATCATCAATGGGATAATGGGCGATTCTGTTGGGCCAACTTCAAAACCGGCTTTTCTAAAACCTGCTGTGGCGCGGTTTGTATTCGCCCACAATGCATCCATTCGCCATGTTTCCTTTGCCATCACATTTAGTGCTGCTATTACACAGCCTGTTGATGCAGGAGTTATCGAGGCACTGAAAATTAAAGTGCGTGAGTTGTGTTTCAAGTAATTGATAACACTTTCGTCGGCAGCAATAAATCCACCTACCGTACCTAGCGATTTACTAAAGGTTCCCATTATCAAATCTACATCTTGCGAAGCATTAAAATGTTCGCAAATGCCAGCACCCGTTTTACCAAAAACACCTAGCGAGTGCGCCTCATCGACCATAATTGATGCGTTGTATTTTTTTGCTAACGCAATAATATCTGGTAACTTGGCCATGTCCCCTTCCATGCTAAAAATACCATCGGTCACAATTACTTTTACTTTGTCAATTTCGCATCGTTGCAATTGTTTTTCCAACGAGTCCATGTCGTTGTGTCGGTATTTTAGCTGTTTGGAGTATGTTAGGCGTTTGCCTTCAAAAATCGAAGCATGGTCGTATTCATCAAATAGCAAGTAATCTTCGCGACCAGTAATGCATGCTACTACGCCTGAATTAACAGTGTAGCCGGTGGCATAAACCAGTGCCGATTCTTTTTTTACTAACTTTGCTAAACGGTCTTCGAGCTCCAAGTGGATATCCAACGTGCCATTTAAAAAGCGTGAGCCTGCACAACCAGTTCCGTATTTTTCAACTGCTTTTATAGCACCTTCTTTCAATTCGGGGTGGTTTGTGAGGCCTAAATAACTATTTGAACCAAACATCAACACGCGTTTGCCAGCAATGGTTACTACAGTGTCTTGATCTGATTCAATGGGTCGAAAGTACGGATATACGCCCAATTCTTTGTATTTTTGAGGTACATCGTATTTTGCCAGTGTTTCAGTGAATAAACTCATAGATTAATTGATTTTTTTAACGCTCGCAAAGATACAAATTTTATCTGGTTTTTTCACGTATATTTTGGTTATAACTAGTTTATTAGTTAAATTTGCAGACATAAAAAAATACATAAGTTTCTAATGGATAATAAAATAGATTATCGTGCTTTGCCTGAATTAGTTAGCAAAAATAAAGCGGAGTGGATTCATTTTTTTAAGAAAAATAGAAAAATGATTGAAGTGTCGGATTTGCGCATTCACGAAGTGCATTCAAAAATAGTGGAACGTACTGATTGCTTGCAATGTGGTAACTGTTGCCGTTCGTTGGGGCCACGCATTACCGATAAGGATATTGAGCGAATTTCTAAATCGCTTCGCATGAAATCGGTTGATTTTATCAAAAACTATTTACGACGTGATGAGGACGACGATATGGTGTTCAAAACCATGCCTTGTCCGTTTTTAGGTGCCGATAATTATTGCTCGGTCTACGATGTTCGTCCTAAAGCATGCCGCGAATACCCACATACCGACCGCAAAAAGTTTTATCAAATCTATTTATTGTCAGTCAAAAATGCCGAAACTTGCCCCATTGTGTACGAGGTGCTCGAAGAAGTGAAGCAGTTTGCTGTAGGGAGAGGTGAGAGGTGAGAGGTGAGAGGTAAGAGGTGAGAGGTGAGAGGTAAGAGGTAAGAGGTAAGAGGTAAGAGGTAAGAGGCCCCGATGTATCGGGATGTTCGCTTCGCTGCCATAAGCGGTAAGAAACACGAAACACAAAACACATATGTTTTTTTCAAATTATCATAGTCATTGTACGTTTTGCGACGGACGTGAGCACATGGAGGAGTTTATTAAGTACGCTATTGCTAAGGGCATAACGCGCTATGGCTTTTCGTCGCATGCTCCATTGCCTTTCGAAACGCATTGGACGATGAAAGCTGACGACTACAAGGATTACGAATCGGAATTTTTAAGACTCAAAGCTAAATATGCGCATCAGATTGAATTGTTTTTAGGCCTCGAAATTGATTATGTGGTGGGTTGTAGTAATGCTAAAAGTGCTTTTTTTGCGGATAAAAAACTCGACTACAGAATTGGTTCTGTTCATTATCTGGATCAATTGGCTAATGGCGATTATTTTTCGGTGGATGGTTCGTTTAAAGATTTTAGAATAGGGATGGATGAGCTTTATGCTGGTGATATAAGGCTTGTTACGGAACGTTACTTCAAGTTGTCGAAAGAGATGGTGTTGTTAGGTGGTTTTGATATAGTGGGGCATTTGGATAAAATAATGCTACATGGAATGCGCTTTGTCGATTTTGATATACATGCACAGTGGTATGTCGATTTAATGACCGACTTTTTAACGTTGATAAAGCAAAGAGGGCTTATTGTTGAAATAAATACCAAATCATTACTCGAAAAAGGAATAACTTTCCCCGATAAATCATTTTATGACTTAGTGTACGAGCTTCAAATCCCCATTACGGTTAATTCCGATTGTCACTATCCCTCTAAAGTAATCGACGGATACCACGAAACCTATGCTGCACTCAAGCATGTTGGATTTCGTGAACTGCAACAGTTAATTGATGGGCGCTGGCAGGGAAGGGAGTTTTGATTTTATAATTTTAAAGAGCTTTTAAACGCTAACATCTCAATTGCCGTTTGCGAATGAAACGATACTTGATTAAATAATAAATACGTTTTTAGTTGTTCAATGGCTGCATCAGCGGTTAGAATACCTTCTTCGTACAATGTGATGGTCGCAAATAAGCGATCGTTAGCAACTGGTCCAAAAACTATATCGTAAAGTTCACACTTTAACCCTTTTCGGTTTGCAAAAACAAAATCTAACCACTCTTTGTTTGCATGTGTAAATTTCAATACATTGCAGTTCGTTGACTGGTTCAATAGCTCATCATCAATTTCATAAACTGACACAACAGCATATGCTGAATCTTCTCTTTGTTGTTTTAGTTTCGACCATTTTTCAGCTTGTTCTTGACTCGTAGTGGTATAAAATCCTTTCCCGAAATCTGTATTCGAGCGACATTTTAATAAGCTTGGATTTTCAACTTTTACAGTAGATCCGTGATAAAGTATCATTTTTGTTTCTGATTTTTTATATAAGCACTTATCTCATTTAAGATATAGTCTTCACCTTGTGAGTGTAAAACATCATAATTATTTTTTAGAAAACTGTAAACATCATATTTTTGAAAAAGGGCGTGAACTTCTACCGCATCCAAATTTTTCAACACTCTATAATTTTCAACACAGAAAACTGAAAGTAATTTTTCTTTTTTGAATTCAGTATCCACTTTTTGAAGTTTGCGTTTTTCTTTCTCCAATTCGAAGTACAAATTTAAACCGCTCATATACCACCATTTGCTTTCGGCGTCAAATAATTTCTTATAAAAATTTGATGTGTAAAGATAACTCATTGCATCAGCAGTATCAAGCTTTTTTTTTGCTGATATTAAGGAAACTAACTCGTTAATTTTAATCGGTAAAATAGCTTTTTCGATAGACATAAATTCATATCTTTTGATTGGTTGTTTTGTAATTACAAAGATAAACTTTTCGTATTTAAACTACAACTTGGCTTTTGCTTGGCTCAATACTTCGTTTTCAGCACTTCTTCCAACTTAATCAGCTCGTCGCGGTACTGTGCGGCTTCCAAAAATTCCAGCTTCTTGGCTGCCTCTTGCATCGCTTTTTTCGTTTTAGCAATGGCTTTTTCGAGCGCTGGCTTGGTCATGTATTGCACTATAGGATCGGCAGCCACGTTTTGATTGCTTTCAGGCTCTATGTAGGCATTTGGTTCCGCTTTGTTGAGCGAGTTGCGTTCGCCTTTAATAATTGCTGTTGGCGTTATGCCATGCAACTCGTTATAGGCAAGTTGTTTTTCGCGTCGGCGCGTGGTTTCTTGTATGGTTTTGGCCATACTGTCTGTTATCTTGTCGGCGTACATTATAACGCGACCGTTGAGGTTACGAGCCGCACGACCTGCTGTTTGTGTGAGCGAACGGTGTGAGCGGAGAAAGCCTTCTTTGTCGGCATCAAGTATAGCCACCAACGATACTTCGGGTAAATCAAGTCCTTCGCGCAGTAAATTCACGCCAATAAGCACATCGTAAATCCCTCTACGTAAATCCTCCATAATCTTAACCCGATCGAGCGTATCCACATCGGAGTGTATGTAGTTACACCGTACATTCATTTTGGCTAAATAGTCGGTCAACTCCTCGGCCATTCGTTTGGTTAGGGTTGTAATTAAAGTACGTTCGTTTTTTTCGGTTCGCACAATAATTTCCTCGAGCAAATCATCAATCTGATTTAAACTTGGACGCACATCAATAATCGGATCAAGCAAGCCTGTAGGCCGAATTAGTTGGTCGATAATAACGCCCTGACTGTTTGCCAACTCGTAATCGGCTGGCGTGGCACTCACATAAATGGTTTGGGGAGTGAGTGTTTCAAATTCCTCAAAACGAAGCGGACGGTTATCTTTGGCCGATGGTAGGCGGAACCCATATTCCACTAAGTTGAGTTTACGTGCTGCATCGCCACCAAACATGGCGCGTATCTGTGGTATGGTTACGTGGCTTTCGTCAATCACCATCAAGTAATCGTTAGGGAAATAGTCGAGCAAGCAAAAAGGGCGCGATCCAGCTTCACGGCCATCAAAATAGCGTGAGTAATTCTCAATACCCGAGCAATAGCCCAGCTCCTTTATCATCTCCAAATCGTATTTTACGCGTTCAAAAATGCGTTTGGCCTCGTAGGGTTTACCTACCGACTTAAAATATTCCACCTGCAAATCCAAATCGCGCTCAATATGCTGCATGGCAGCTGCAATACGTTCTTTGGTGGTTACAAATATACTTGCGGGGTAAAGCTTGTAAGCATCAAAATGTTCAATAATGCGTAAGTTTACAGGCTCTACGGTCATTATCTCATCTATCTCGTCGCCCCAAAACACCACACGAACAATATAGTCGGCATAGGCCGGAAATATATCTACTGTTTCGCCTTTTACCCTAAAGTTGCCACGATTAAGTTCTATCTCATTACGGCTATACAAACTATCAACCAACGATCGAAGAAATACATTACGCACAATTTTCTGCCCACGGGCTATCTCTATTACGTTACTCGTAAAATCGTCGGGGTTACCTATACCGTACAAACACGAAACCGACGATACCACCAACACATCGCGCCTGCCTGATAGGAGGGAGGAGGTAGTTGATAAACGCATTTTTTCAATTTCCTGATTGATGGATAAGTCTTTTTCGATGTAGATATCACTTACAGGCAAGTAGGCTTCGGGCTGATAATAATCGTAATACGATACGAAATATTCAACCGCATTATCGGGAAAAAACAGTTTAAACTCGCTGTAAAGCTGAGCTGCCAAGGTTTTGTTGTGACTCAGTACCAAGGTTGGCCTATCTACTTTTTCAATTACATTGGCTACTGTAAAAGTTTTACCCGATCCAGTTACACCAAGCAGGGTCTGAAAAGGTATTTCACTATTCAAACCATCAACTAGCTGACGAATGGCCTCGGGCTGATCGCCTGTAGGTTTATAATTAGAAACGAGTTTAAATGACACTTGCTTTTTTTTATTGTGAAGATACTTTATTGACTCTTATTCTTGTACTTGCTGCGGTATAATTAATGCCATCGCAATATACAGAACTAAACCCGGAAAGCCGACCGAGAAAATAGATATAGCTACATATCCGATACGTACCATGCTAACTTCTAAACCAAAGTATTCGGCTAATCCAGCACATACACCTGCTAGCATTTTGTCATTTGAGCGACGTAATTTCTTTTCCATATGTTCATTTTTTGCAAAGAAACAAATTTTTGATGATACTACCATCATTTAAACTAATAACGTTCGGCTGTTTTGATTGTTTATTGAAATTCTATTTTCAGTATAGGAGTCGATAGTGCATCTTTTTACCTCGTATGTCACGATGGGACATTTATTAACAGCTTTGTAGAAGCGACATTATTTTATATCTTCTTTTTTATCCGACAACAATGATTTTAAAAATCTTAATTGATTTTTTTTAAGTTTATTTTTAAAGTGTGAATAATTTGTATATATTTGCGCTTAGTTTTAGTTTTAAGCCAATTTTAATTAATAGTATTTTTTGTTTTTAGAACCGATATGATTTACAATGCTTGCCTTAACGGTAAGTAAATTATAATTAACAGCGGTAGCCGAAAAGCTTATAGAGTAGGTAAATTAATTAATTATTTTTTTATGAAAAAAGTTTTGTTTTTATTTTTTGTTTCTGTGTTTGTGTTAGTAGGTAGTTCAAATGCCCAGTTTAAATTTGGAGCAGGCTTAGCTCTTAATAGCAAGGCAGCTATTAACGACAATTTGGAAGAGACCGTTGGTTTTGGTTTAAACTTACGCGGTACTTATTTAATTAACAATTTAGGTTTTTCGCTCGGTAACACGGCTTATTTACCTAGTAAAGTATCAATGAATTTAGTGGGTGAAGCAATGGAAATGTCATTTTTTCTTGATCAAATTAATCTTGATGTAATGTATAAATTTCTTAATTCAAATGATTTTAGTTTGTATGGTTTAGCTGGGCCTGTATTAAGTATTGCTAATGCAAAAGCAACGATTTCAGGTGAATCAGTTACTGAGAACGAATCTAAAGTAGGAGTAGAGTTAGGTTTAGGTACCAATTACAAAAAGCTATTTGGTGAACTTAAATAGGTAGTATTCACAGAACTGTGTCTAATATTATTTTTTCGAAAAGAAGAATTATACCTGCCCTTTAAGATATTTACTAGCACTTGGGCAAGGGTGGCAAGGTACGCTGCCACATGTTTA
>Ga0114938_1000176_pt1 | contig 51160 bp, 49 predicted proteins | sample AshMeaBigSpring_FD_88675 | JGI IMG/M metagenome (GOLD analysis project Ga0114938, IMG submission 88675) | Groundwater microbial communities from Big Spring, Nevada to study Microbial Dark Matter (Phase II) - Ash Meadows Big Spring | ecosystem: Environmental > Aquatic > Deep subsurface >...
AGCTGTAAAACAAGCTACAAAAATTATCGATATTCATTTTACAGAAAAAGAAATTGATACTTTACTAGAAGGTGTTCAAGAAAACCTAAGCAATTTTAAATTGCAACATAAACTTAGCTTAAATAATAATGTGCCAAGTACTTTGTGGCAAAGCCCATTATTACCAAACATGCAGTTTAATCAAAAACAAAAGCCCATTCAGTGGCAAATTCCTGCTAATGTTGAATTGCCAGCAAACAAAAACAATCTAGCATTTTATTCTATCTTTCAATTGGCTAGCTTAATTAAAAATAAAAAAATTAGTTCTGTAGCATTAACTCAATTTTTTATTGAACGATTAAAAAAATACAACGATTCTTTATTTTGTGTAGTAACAATTACAGAAGATACTGCTTTAATGCAAGCCAAACAAGCAGATGCCTTATTGGCAAAAGGTATTTATAAATCGGTTTTACAAGGCATACCTTATGGATTAAAAGATTTATTTGCAGTAAAAGGTTATAGAACAACTTGGGGGGCTGCACCTTATAAAAATCAAGTAATTGATGAAGATGCTTTTGTGTATAATCAATTAAAAAAAGCAGGTGCAGTATTAATTGCCAAGTTTACTTTAGGAGCTTTGGCTCAAGGTGATAAATGGTTTGGTGGACAAACGAAAAATCCTTGGAATTTAAGATTTGGCTCGTCCGGATCATCAGCAGGGTCGGCATCTGCAACTGTTGCAGGATTAACGCCTTTTGCTATTGGTACAGAAACTTGGGGAAGCATTGTATCGCCTTCTGCAACTTGTGGTGCAACTGGTTTAAGACCCACTTTTGGAAGTATTAGTAGAAGTGGAGCAATGACTTTAAGTTGGAGTTTAGATAAAGTTGGCCCGATTTGTAGAAGTGCAGAAGACGCTGCAATTGTGTTTCAATATATTCATGGAACAGATGGTAAAGATTTAAGTGCAGTAAATATGCCTTTTAATTTTCCTGCAAATAAAAAATTATCTGCCATGAAAATTGGCTACGCCAAAAATTATTTTGATAGAATAAAAGACACTACTCGCTCTGAATGGAAGGTATTGAACGAGTTTAAGAAAATGGGTGTAACATTAATTCCTGTTAACTTTCCTGATAGTGGTGTTTACAATTTTAATATAATGGATGTTGTAATTAGTGCTGAATGTGCAGCTGCTTTTGATGATTTTACACGTAATGATATCGACGATCAATTAACTGCTCAAGGTAAATATGATTGGCCAAATACCTTTAGAGTTGCCAGATTTATTCCTGCTGTTGAATATATAAATGCTAATAGGCATAGATACTTGTTGATGCAAAAAGTAAATGAAGTGGTAAATGAATTCGACGCCATTATTTGTCCAACAAGAGGAAGTGGAAATCAAACTGCAATAACCAATCTTACTGGTCATCCTGTTGTAGTTGTTCCTACAGGTTTTGATGCTAGAAACCAATTGCCAACAAGTATTACATTTATTGGAAAATTATTTGATGAAGCTACCATTTTAAGTGTTGCAAAGGCTTATCAGCAAGCTACAAAATGGCATCAAACACATCCACCAAAATTTCAGTAACACTATTGGTTTTTGGATGCAGCCAATGTTTGTAAAACAGCTGTAGCGTTTTCATCAGCATCAACATGATTGCATTGAATAGTGCAAACTTGTTCATATACATTGTTTCGTTTGTTCAAACCAATATTGTATAGTTTATCGTAGTAGTTTAATAAAATTTTAAAACAATTGTGTACATCATCTTCTAGTAAAAAGTGAATTGCTTGTTTGGCATCTACACCACCTAGTTTTTTCTTTATTCTAACAATTGCATTCACCAAATCGCTTTGTTGGTGTTTGCCATAATCACTTACAATGTATTTTAATCGTTCTTCAAAAGGAATATCTAAGAATAAAACCTTTTGTTGACGCATTTGTTCGAATAATGGTTTAGGAATATTTACCGAACCAATTCTTTGGCTTTCATCTTCTATAAAAATATAGGATAGCGATTTGTTTTTGGTATTTTCTTTTGCCTGTAACAGAGAATTTGCCAATATATTTTCAAACATTTCTTGACTAGGTTGTGCAGGTAAACCAATGGCTCCAAAAGTAGATCCTTTATGATTGGCAATGGCTTCTATGTCTACTATTGAGCATCCTCTTTTTTGAAGTTGATGCAACATTTTTGTTTTACCGCTACCTGTAAAACCGCCAATAATTTGAAAAGAATATGGTTTGTTAAATTGTTGTAAAACCCAGTTTCTATAAGCTTTGTAGCCGCCAACAAGGGTATATACTTTAAAGCCATATAAATCTAATAACCAAGCAACACCTGCACTACGCATGCCTCCACGCCAACAATGTACTAATAGTGTTTCTTTACCAGTGTAAGTAGTGTTTCTTTTTTTACAAATGCTTTCTACATTTTGTAGCATGGTAAGCATTTTAGGGCCGAAATATTGGAGCCCAATTTTAATAGCCTCTTCTCTACTTTGTTGTTTATATGTAGTACCAACAACTTTTCGTTCATCGTTATTAAACAAGGGTAATGAGTAGGCTTTTGGAATATGTGCATATTCAAATTCGCCTTCGCTACGAACATCTAGTACAATGTTGTTGGCAGCAAGTGCCATAAATTCATCCACAGCAAGTTTTATAATAGCCATACCTGTAAATGTACTGTACGTTTTGCTAGATAGAAATGTTTACGTTAGTATATATTTTTTGAAAGAAAAATAATGGTTGCTAATCTTTTGAAAAAAGTAGTTATTTTCTAATTATTACTTTAGTGCCAACAGGAATAGCCGTAAATAAAGTTTTTACATATTCGTTTTTGGTGCTTACACAACCTTGAGTCCAATTTTGAAATAAGTCAACAGCAAATTCTTCATGTGGCCAAGTGCCATGAATGCCAATTTCTCCACCAATTTTTGCATCTTGAGGAATAATTCCTTTTGCTTTTCGATCGTTGAATTTTTGAATACTTTCTTCTGTTGGATAATCTAATGCAAAAAATTTATTCCATTTAGCATGTGGTCTTTTAGCAATAATATGAAAAGTTCCTTCAGGTGTTTTTCTATCTCCTTGCATCATTTTATCTCCTAAATCTTTACTTCCAAAAACACAAGGATAGGTTACTTGCCAATTATCATCTTCATCATACACCAACATTTCATAGTCGCTTTTATCTACAACAATATAATAATCGTCTTTACTTGGTAAGATTTTAAATGAGGTATTTACAAATAAAATAATTGCTATTGCGAAAATGAAAAAACGTTTATTCATAAATATGCTTTGCATTATAACGAAAATTACAACAAAACATTTTATATACAGATTGTTTTTTTGTTACATCTAGATGTAAAACAAAAGCCGCTGCAATTTTGCAGCGGCTTTTGTTTGTTTGGTGAATGAATGCTTTTAAAACCAACTACCTGTAAACGATTCATTTACGGTTGAAACATTTTTAAGCTTTCTTTCTCTATTTTTTCTTTTAACTCGATGGCTGATTAATGAAACAACCATCAATGGTAAAAACAAGATTGTAAGTGGTGGAATACCCATAAAGCTAATCCATTTTCCTCCAAACATATTACGCATTGGTCTACGTAAACGTTCTGCAATTAAATACATAGCAGGAACAATAATTAAGGTCATGAAGAAAGCAAATGCTAAACCAAAAATGATTGTCCATGAAAGCGGCTTCCAGAATACTACATTGTCACCACCAAAGAAGATACGTGGATTTAATTCTGAAAACAACGTTACAAAGTTAATATTGAAGCCAACAGCAATAGGTATAAAGGCTAAAATAGCAGCCAATGCAGTTAACAATACTGGAATAATACGTGTTTTACCAGCTTGAATTACAGCTTCTCTTGTTTTCATTCCTCTTGCTCTTAATTCATCTGCAAACTCAATTACTAAGATACCATTCTTCACCACAATACCTGCTAAGCCTACAATACCTAAACCTGTCATTAAAACAGATACTTCCATACCTGTAATTGCAAAACCTAAGAACACACCAATTACGCTAAATATAATTTCTGTTAAAATAATTACTGGTTTACTTACACTGTTAAATTGAATTACCAATATAAACAAGATGGCAGCTAAAGCGATAATTAATGCAGAGAATAAAAATGCACCTGTTTCTGCTTGTTGTTCGCCTTCACCAGTTTGTTTGATAGTAACACCATCGGCCTTATTTTTAAAGTTAGCAATATGACCTGCTAATACAGTATTTACGGCAGTTGCATTGTAACCTTGAGTAGTTAATACATTTGAGCGTAAACTAATTAAACGTTTTTGGTTTTTACGTTTTACACTACCTAATGTACTAGATGGCTCAACTGTAACCAACGTACTGATAGGAATGTTTTTGAAACTACCAGTTGCAAAATCTCTGAAGTAAATTTTCATATTCAACAACTCTACTAAATTCTTTCTTTGAATTTCGTTGTTGCGTAATTGAATTTTATATTCTTCTTTTCCTTCTTTAATTTTTGAAACCTCTCTACCAAACAATGCGGTACGAATAGCCATACCAATTTGAGCAGTTGAAACACCTTCTATCAAAGCTCTTTCTCTGTTTACGTTTAAAGTAATTTCAGGATTGGTAAGGTCTACATCCATCTTTAATTCTTCTACGCCAGGCACTTGAATAGAGTCTAGATAGTTTTTTAAATTAGTAGCCGTTTTTATTAAACCATCAAAATCTTCACTAGCAATTTCTATATTAATTGGTGGATCTGTTGGTGGACCAGAACTTTCTTGGTCTACTGTAATTTGTGCACCAGGTATGCCTTTCATTTGTGCTCTTATTGAATCTAAATAAGGTCTTGTGCTTACACCATGTCTGTGTTCAAATTCAACAAAAGAAATCTGAATTCTACCCAATTCGCTTCTTGTACTTCTATCACCTGCACTTGGATCGTTTGCACCCAAAGCAACGTTACTAATTACACTTTCAACAACTGGATTTGTTTTTCCATTTTCTAATCCTAAAACAGTATTTACACGTTTTTCAAGAATTTGTGTTACGCTATCAGTAAAACGAACATCGGTACCAACGGGTAACTTTAAGTATACATAAATTTGATTGGGATCGCCTTTAGGGAAAAAGCTAATTGGAATTCTTCCAGAGCTTACTGCTGCTATAAAAATGAATAACGAAATAAAGAATAAGCCAATGGTTCCTAATAATAAATGTACAGGTCTCCATCCGTTTAATGACCAACGTAATAAACTTTCATAATGATTCATAATCCATGGTAAAACCCTGTTTTGGAAAGCATGAATAGCATCGTCTAAAACATAAATGTTTAATAAAACAAGGAGCATGAAAAATATGAGAAGATTACCCAAAAATGTATAGCCTGTTATGTCTAGAATTATACCAATACCAATTACAATCCAAAAAATTGGTTTTTTGAAAATGTCGCTTTTTTTCTTTGTGTGTCCATCTTCTGCATGATTCATAAAATCAACCGCAAAAACAGGATTCATTACAAATGCAACCAACAATGAAGCAGCTAAAGTAAAAATGAGCATGGTTGGTAAATACACCATGAATTTACCGATAATACCCGGCCAGAATAAGAGTGGAAAAAATGGAGCTAATGTAGTAAGTGTACCTGCTAAAACGGGTACAAACACTTCACCTGCAGCCATACGAGCAGAAATTGCAGATGAAATTTTTCCTTTTCCTTCCACGAAAATTCTATGCGTATTTTCAATTACCACAATAGCATCATCTACTATAATTCCTAATCCAAATAGCAAGGCAAACAATACGATGAAGTTTAGGGTAACGTGTGTACCAACAATTAAATCTGCTGCTGGTAAAAACAAGAATGCTACAAACATACTTAGTGGAACAGAAAGTGCCACAAAGAAGGCATTGGTAACTCCCATGAAGAACATAAGAATAATTAATACCAATGCAAAACCAATGATAATTGAGTTTACTAAATCGGTAAATGATGTTCTTGTTTTTACACTTAAATCACCTGTAATTACCGCTTTTAAATCTGTTGGATATAAAATGCCTTTTCCTTCATCTACAATTTTTTTAACACCTTCACTTGTTTCAATCAAGTTTTCGCCACTACGTTTGATAATGTTTAGTGTTACTACGTTTTTACCATCTAAACGGGCATAACTATCTTTTTCTTTTGTGGTATCTTTAATAATAGCAATGTCTTTTAAATAAATGGGATTGCTTTGTCCATTCTTTAAAATGATTTTCTCAATATCATATTTTGTTTTTAGTTGTCCTTTTAGTTGAAGGTTACGTTTCATGTTTCCTACTTCTAATAAGCCACCAGAAATATCTAAGTTTTCTCTTTGAATAGCATTGCTGATATCATCGAAAGTTATACCTGATGCTTGCATTCTGTAGTTATCTACATTAATTTGAAACTCACGTTCAGGAGCACCAACAATATCTACACGATTTATTTGTGGTAAATCTTCAAGCTTATCTTTTAAATCGTCGGCATATTTTTTTAAACGTACCAAATCGTAATCACCACTAAGATTTACATACATAATAGGTTGTTCGCTAAAGCTAACTTCTAATGCTGTCGGTTCTTGTGTAAGATCGGTTGGTAAATCTTGTTTTGCTTTATCAATGGCATCTTTTACTTTTTGCAAAGCAATATCTGTTTTTACATCGGTATCAAATTCTACCATTATTGCACTAAAATCTTGTTGAGATGTGCTGGTAAATTTTTTAATTTTTGCACCTGTAATGCCCTTAATTTGTTTTTCAATGGGTCTTGTTACAAGGTTTTCGATGTCTTTGGGCGAATTACCTACATAAATAGTTTGTACATAAATAGTAGGAATTACAATATCTGGAAATTGTTCTTTTGGTAAGGTTACAAATTGCCAAATACCTGCTAGCGATACAAATAGTATTGCTAGGTAAACGGAGGTTTTGTTTTTAATACTCCATGTGGTTGGTCCAAATTCTTTGAACTTGCCCACAATATTTTCTAATACACTCATAGTTGTTTGTTTTGCCACATTTTTTGTGTGGATGATGCAAAAGAGTTAGCTATACAACAATACACGAAGCTTTGTGTGTATGTAAATAGCTTACGTTCACCATTGTTATTAGGTAATAATGGTTGTGTTTATTTGGTAGTAATTAACTGTCCATCATACAACCCTTGAAAGCCTTCAACAATAATTTGATCTCCTATAGATAGGCCACTTTTTATTTCTAGTCTATCTCCATAAAAGTCACCGATGGTTATTGCTTTTTTCTTTGCTACTAGTTTGTTACCTTCTTTCACTGCAACCATTACAAACTTGCCTTTATCATCGTTTTGTTGGGTGTTTACAGGAATGGTAATAGCTTTATTGTTGTTATAATCTTGAATATTTACAAGAGCAATTTGATTTGGACGAATTGCATTGTCAGAAGGAATTTTTCCCTCTACATAAAATGTTCTACTATTTGCATTAATTAATTTATTGGCTACACTAATGGTAATGTCATAGGTTTTACCAATATCGGGTAAGCTTACCTTCATACGGCTACCTACATTTACTTTACCAATATAGTTTTCTGGTATTTCTGCTGTTACTTTTAAGTTATCGGTATTTACTACTTTTATTTGTGCACCAATGCCTTGAATTACACCTGTAAAAAATTCGCCAACACGTACGTTTACATCTTCAGCAACACCACTAACATCGCTGTAAACATTGCAAAAACTTAGTTGTTCTTTGTAAATTTTTACTTGTTCTTCTTGTGCTTTTAATTGTGCTTCTAATGTTTCTACATTATTTTTTGCAGTTAATAATTGTACTTCTGTACCTATGTTTTGCTCCCATAAATTCTTTTGTTTTTGATAAATGGTTTTAGCAAAAGATAGTTGCGATTTTGTTGTTTGTAAGCTTTGTTCAGAGGCTATTAAACTCTGCTTTGCAATGGTATTGTCTAGCTGTAATAATAATTGTCCTTTTTTTACAGCATCGCCTTTTTTTACGAACAATGCTTTTACTTGTCCACCACCATTTTTTGGAGTGATGTAAGAAATATTTACTGCTTCAATTTTTCCTTGTAAATCTATAAAGTGTGCAAAGTTTTCTGTTGCAATAGGTGCTACAGCTACCAACTTTGTATTTTCTGGTCTAGAAGATGGGTCTAATTTAAAAATTTCTGCTTCTAAGCTAGCTATTGTACTTACAAGTTTGGTTTGTTCTGCCTTTAGTTTTTCTAATTCTGCTTTTTTCTTTGCAATGGCATTATCACCTTTACTACCACAAGCAGCTAAAGAAACTACTGCAATAGTTAGTACCATTAATTTGTGTATTTGTTGCATATTGTTGATTTGATTGTTATGGGATATTTTTAAAGTTTACCTATTGCTTTTAAATAATCTATTTTGGCAATAATTGCACTATATAATGCATTTACATAGTTGGTTTGTGCACTAATTAAATCGGTTTGTGCCAATGTAATTTCGGTATTGCTTCCTGTACCAACCTCGTATTTTTTCTTTGTTTGATTATAAACCGATTCTGCCAAATTCATGTTTTGTTTTTGGCTATCCATTGCATTTAAAGCTGTTTTTAAAGTAATGGTTGCTGTAATTACTTCATTATCAATTCGGTTTTTATAATCGGTAATTTGATTATCGGTTTGTTGTAAAGCTATTTTTGCTTGTTGAATTTTTGCATCTTTTGCAAAGCCACTAAATATGGGTACAGAAATATTTAATCCTATTTGTGAAATGGTAAACCAATCGCCTCTTCCAAAAAAGTTAAACTTATCTCGTTGAGCATTTTTTGCATAACTACCACTTAATGCAATGGTTGGTAACTGACTAAGTTGATAACGTTTTACATTAAACTCGTTTAGTTTTTTGCCCAAAAAAGCATACTGAAAATCTTTTCTGTCTGTATATTGATATGCATCTACCAACACACCATTTTTAATATCTTCTTCTTTAATGTTATCGGTAAGAATAAGAGTGTCTTTAACAGGCATTCCCATTAAAGTTTTTAAACCCAAATAGCCAATTTCTACACTGCCTTCAATATTGGTTTTTTGTGTATTTAGGTTCGCTAATTGAACACTTATTTTATCTACATCTAATTTTTCGGCAAATCCATTTTGGTATAATGCCCTTGTATCGGATTGTAATTTTTTTAGTCTAGTAATATTGGCATCAATTAAGTCTATTTGTGTTTTTGCAACAACTAATTGGTAGTAAATTTTATGGATGTTTAGTTTAATGGCTTCTTCGGTTACTTCAATATTTTTCTGTTGAAAATCTAAAGAAGTTTTCCTTGCTTGTAGGCCAATAAATACTTGTCCATCAAATAATAATTGTTGTAAAGCAATAGATCCTGTTGTGTTCCATTTTCTACCAAAAGCTGCTTCAATAAATCCGAAGTTATTTGGCATTGTAATGGGTTGCCCACTTCCATTTCTTACACCCTCATCTACCAATACGGCATACGTAGCAGGTGAAATAAAATTGGGAATAGATTGCACAGCGATATTTGGACTAAATGATGAGTTGATGTTTGCTGAAACACTAGGTAATGCAGCCGCTGTTATTTCTCTATTTTGCTGTTGTTGATTTTTAAAATTGAGTAACGCGTTTTTAACTTGTACATTGTTTTTGGTAGCGTACTCTACAGCTTGTTGAATAGAAAAGCTATGTTTAGAATTGGTTGTTACAGTTGTTTGAGCAGTTGCTACAAAACTGAATACCAATATACTAAACAACCATCCTATTTGCAAGGGTTGTTTTTTTATCATATTGTTGTTGTTTTTGTTTCTCTTTGATTTTGGTATTGAAGCACTAATTTTTGACCATTTTCAGATACAATTCCGTGTAAAAAATGCTTGGTTATTTCATTACAAATATTGGCTAGTTGGTATTTACCTTGAGGAAAGTAATCGGTATTAAAAATCGAAAACATAGATGCTAATCTAAATCTGGCAATTATGTCTGTATTTAAGTCTTCTCTATATATTTTTTCAGTTATACCTCTTTCAAGATTTTCTTTAATTACGTTGTACATGAATTTATTGTGGTGATCCATGAAACGCTTGTATGTTTTTGGATGATATTTTTCTAAATCATAAATGATGGAAGGATTTAAGTTGGCAAACATTTCTTGCAACATATCCATGGCTAAAAATATTTCATGAACAGCATTCTCACTTTTGTCTTTATGATCGCCACATTCACATTCGGTATTGTTAATTTCAATATCTACAACAGCAGCAACTAAAGCATCTTTATCAGCATAATATTGGTAAATTGTTTTCTTAGAAATACCTAAATGTGCTGCAATTTCATCCATGCTTACACTTCTAATACCGTACTTCATGTACAGTTCATGCGATTTGTGTAAAATTCTTTCTTGGGTTTCCATAATTGTATAAAATCGAGAGCAAAACTATGGAAACTTTTTTCGTAATTAGAGTTTCCATTCATTATTTTTTTTGTTAAATAATTGTGAATACATCCGTTTATTTTCTTAAATAATTGATAATGAATGCGTTAGATGAGGCGTTTTTAATTATCTCCAGCTTTAAAAAATTCTAATTTATTTTACAGTATATTTCTAAACTATGATGTTTGATAGAGCAAGTCGTAAAGCAGCCACCAAAAGTGTGTTAGCTAGAATATTACAGTTTTTTTTACAGGGTTTAATTGTAATTGCACCAATCGGAATTACCATTTGGGTTGTTTTAGGTTTGTTTAATGCTGTAGATAATATTTTGCCTAATATCATTCACAGTATTGCTCCTAAATTGGTGATTAGAGACGAAAGCGGAAACCTTGAAAAAATTCCAGGTTTAGGTTTTATTGTAGTAATCAGTTTGGTAATCATTATTGGTTGGATATCATCTTTGTTTGTAGTTGGGCGTTTGGTAAATGTGTTAGATAAAGTTTTAGAAAGCACACCTGGAATAAAATTTATTTATTCTTCGGTGAAAGATTTTTTAGAGGCTTTTGCTGGAAATAAGAAAAAATTTGATAAACCCGTTTTGGTAAATGTAGATGGAGAAAATGTGTGGAGAATTGGTTTTATTACGCAAGAAACAGTAATTGATTTTGGACTAGAAAATCATGTAGCTGTTTATGTACCACACTCTTATGCAATTAGCGGAATTACTTATTTTGTGCCACCGCAAAAAATTAAATTTATAACAGAAGTAAGTGCAGCAGATGCTATGAAATTTACCGTTAGTGGCGGTGTAACACATGTATAAAAAAATACCCTTTTACAGGGTATCTTTTCTTCTAATTTTTATCTGAATAGCATTTTCAATTGGTTTGTCTGCAATCATGGTTAAGTAGCCGCCACCGCCAGCACCGCTTAGTTTCCAACCAAGGGCAACATTTTTATACAATTCTATTTGTTCAAAAATAGAACTATCTGCCATATTTGGAAACATAGCAATCTGAGCTTCAAAAGAGGCCTTAAAAGCAGCACCGAAATCTACCACATTTTTTGCTAAAATTGCTTTCCAGCAGTTTTCGGTTGCATCTGCTAAAGCTTTAGCATTGGCTTCGTTAATATTTGTATTGTCTAATACAGAATAAGTTGAATTTCTTGGTCCAAGTGTTACTAAAAAAATATGCTGTTCTATCCAAGATAAAAGACTTTCATCATGAACTGATTCTATTGAATTTGGCCAATAATCGCCAGCATAATTTAGTTTATTTAACCCTGGTAAAACAATACCCAACGCATCTTGGGAACCGGCTACTTCTTTTGTACCAGGAGGGTTTTCATACGTAAATAAAATTTTGGCTAATTTCTCTTTATCGCCAACATTTGGTATTTCTGTACGCCAAAGTTCTATTGCTTTTTTTCTAGTGCTAGAAGCCATTCCACTTCTATTGTTAAACTCTAAAGTTGGTTCAATCGAAATAGTTAAAACTGAACCTGCATAATGTTTCGAAACAAAAGGTTGATCTAGCCAACCACCTGCTAAATCTACTCTAAAAGGAATTTGACATTCGGTTCTTAAACTTGTAGTAGAACGAGTTGGTAAATTTTCATGTGGTAAACGTTTAAAAATTTGGTATTCAATACCTCTTTCTTTACACAATGCCGCTTTTGCAGGTGTAGCTCCATCCTCATTTACTAAAAAAATGTCTGGTTTAATTTCATCCATTTCTTTCACAAAATCAATAATTCCCATGCCACTGTTTATTCGTACTTCCTTTACTGCTGATAACGCCTCTAGCATATATTTACGCTCATCTTGTGGCGTTACAGGATATCTGCCTTTTAACTGAAAAACGTTTTCATCGTTTCCAATGCATGCATACACTTCTCCCAATGCTGCTGCTTCTTTCAAAAATGCTACGTGACCACTATGCATTAAATCGAAACAGCCCGTAACCATTATTTTCTTTTTATTTTCCATAGGTAGAAGAATGTAGTTTATTTAAAAAATAATAAATATATTTTAAGCCATAAAAGTAACATCAATTGATATATAATACATGCAATCGATAAACATATTATATATCATTATTTGTTTCTGCCAATTCTATGGCTGCTTTAAAGCGAAATCGTTTACTTTGCGTTTTCTTAAGCAATCATAGATGAAAAAGCATAATTTTAATTCAGGTCCATCCATTTTACCTACAATAGTTTTACAACAAGCGGCACAAGCCATTCAAGAACTAGACAATACAGGTTTATCAATTTTAGAAATAGGGCATCGTACGCCTTTTTTTATTGCCATAATGGAAGAAGCAAAATCATTGGTTAAAGAATTAATGCAGTTAGATGATGCTTACGAAGTTTTGTTTTTACATGGAGGTGCAACTACACAGTTTATGCAAGTACCGATGAATTTACTAAATCAAACTGCTACGGCTGCTTATTGCGATGACGGCGTTTGGGGAAGTAAGGCTATAAAGGAAGCTTCTCTTTTTGGTAATGTATCTGTGGTAGCAAGCTCAAAAGATAAAAATTACACTTATATTAACAAGCAGTTTTCTATACCCGAACAAGCTGCTTACTTGCACATTACAACCAATAATACGGTAGAAGGTACTCAATGGCATTCTGTACCTGAAACAACTGTTCCTATTGTAGCAGACATGAGTAGCGATATTTTTAGTAGACCAATGAACTTTAAACAATTTTCGGTTATTTATGCAGGTGCTCAAAAAAATATGGGTGCAGCAGGTGTAAATGTGTTGGTGATTAAAAAAGAAATTTTGGGTAAAGTAAATAGACCAATTCCTGCAATTATGGATTATCAAAAACACATGGAAGCAGGTTCTTTAATGAATACTCCACCTGTATTTGCTGTATATGTTGCTTTACTTACTTTACGTTGGATAAAAGCAGAAGGTGGCTTAGTAGAAATGGAAAAACGAAGCAGAGAAAAAGCAAATTTATTGTACAGTACCATTGATGCATTATCTGATACATTTACAGCCCATGTTGCAAAAGAAGATAGAAGCTTTATGAATGCTGTTTTTTTCTTAAAAAATCCTACTCATGAAACACCTTTTTTAGAGTTGTGTAAAGAAAATGGAATGGTGGGGGTAAAAGGTTATAGAACAGTTGGTGGGGTTAGGGTAAGTATGTACAATGCTTTACCACTGGAAAGTGTAGCCACTTTTACAGGGCTAATGAAAGATTTTGCACAAAAAAATAGCTAATCATTTGTTCGGTAATTTTTGAGTTTATATCATTTATCAATATTTATATTTCTAACATTATTATGAGCATTATTCAACCATTTAAAGCTTTACGTCCACAAGCTAGTTTAGCAAAGCAAGTAGCAAGTTTACCTTATGATGTACTAAATAGTGCAGAGGCTAAGGTAGAAGTTCAAGGCAATCCCTATTCTTTTTTATACATCACTAAAAGTGAAATTAGCTTACCCGAAACTACAGATATTCACAGCACAGCTGTATATGAAGCAGCGAAACAAAACTTAGATGCTTTTATAAAAAGAGATACGTTATTTAGAGAGAATAAAGCATGTTACTACATTTATCAACTTGTAATGAATGGTAGAAGCCAAACAGGTTTGGTATGTGTAAGTAGTGTAGATGATTACGAAAATGACATTATTAAAAAGCATGAGTTTACAAGACCAGAAAAAGAACAAGACCGAATTAACCATATTAAAACAAGTGGAGCACAAACGGGTAATGTTTTTTTAGCATATAGAAATGTAGAAACAGTTGATACTTTAATTGAAAAATGGAAATCTACCAAATCTGCTGCTTACGATTTTACAGCAGACGATGGAATACAGCATACCATTTGGATTGTTAGTGATAATGATACAGTTGAGCAAATTACCCAGCTGTTTGCAACACAAGTGCCATGTACTTACATTGCTGATGGTCATCATAGAGCTGCATCTGCTGCTAAAGTAAGAAAAGCTTTAGGTGATAATGCAACAAAGGGAAGTGATTATTTTTTAACTACACTTTTTCCATCGAATCAGTTGTATATTATGGATTATAATCGTTTGGCTAAGGATTTGAATAATTTATCTGAACTTGAATTTTTAGCCGCTGTAGCTCAAAAATTTGATGTGCAAGTAATGGGAAAAAATGCTGTAAAACCAAGTGTTTTGCATGTTTTTGGAATGTATTTAAGTGGTACATGGTATCAATTAACTGCAAAAGAAGGAACTTATACCAACGACCCTATTGGTGTTTTAGATGTTACCATTTTACAAAATAATTTATTGGATGAAATTTTAGGAATTAAAGATCCTAGAACAGATAAGCGTATAGATTTTGTTGGTGGAATTAGAGGCTTGCAAGCATTAGAAAAAAGAGTAGATAGCGGAGAAATGGCAGTAGCATTTAGCTTGTATCCTGTAACGATTGATCAATTGTTTGATATAGCCGACAGTGGAAATGTAATGCCTCCTAAAAGCACTTGGTTTGAACCAAAATTGAGAGATGGATTACTTACACATTTGATTTATGAGTAGTCGTTTGCTACTTTAGTTTTTATTGCCGATAGCTGTTGCTGCTGTACAAGAGTGCGACGCCTATGCAGTTGAATAAAGTGATACAGCTGGTTACATAAAAGTTACTGCTACACTGTTTTGATTTTTATAAACTGAAAATGTATTTGCATGAAATGTTTATGGTTGCTTTTTGTATTAATGAGTATGAATTGCTTTGCACAAACGGGTGAAGAAAATTATCAACAAGCAAAAAAGTTGATGCAGCAAGGCGATTTTGAAAAGGCAGCCATTGCTTTTAATGCAGCTATAAAACAGTTGCCTAATAATAATGATATAGCTAAAGATTATGTGTATTTATTGTGTTTGCAAAAAGAATATGCACAAGCTATTGCAATTGGAAAAAAAATAGTGGAGCAGCCTGATGCAGATGTACAAGCATACCAAGTTTTAGGAATTGCGTATAAAGGTAAGGGTGAGTATGCAGCAGCAGAAGACTTGTATTTAAAGGCTTTGAAGAAGTTTAGTACGAGTGGTTTGTTGTATAATGAATATGGAGAATTATTGGCTTTGTGGAATAATTTGCCCAATGCCATTTTGCAATGGGAAGCTGGAATTGAAGCCGATCCAAATTACAGTAGCAATTATTACAATGCTGTAATGTATTACAACAGGTTTGCATTGAAGCCTTTTTGGCAAATTCAATATGCTGAGATATTTGTTAATTTAGAAAGTTATAGCCAAAGAACTTCTGCTATTAAATCTGTATTAATAGATGCTTATAAAAAATTATTTAATGTAGATGCTTGGGAAAAATACAGCAGTTATGTTAAGAATAATGCATTTGAAAAAGCTTGTTTTAATACAATGGCAAAGCATACAAGCATTTTTAAAACAGGTATTGGTGTTGAACAAATTACCGCCTTTAGAACTCGGTTTTTATTAGAATGGTTTTTCACAAAACAAAATGAGCAATTTCCTTACAGAATGTTTGACCAACAACAATACTTAGTAAGAGAAGGTATGTTCGTAGCGTACAATCAATGGATGTTTGGTGCAGCAAGCAGCCCTGCTGCTTATCAAGTTTGGTTAAATACACATGAACAAGAAGCTGCTGCGTTTAAACAGTTTCAACAAGGTAGAGTGTTGAAATTGCTAACTGGTCAATATTATCAGTTATAGTTTTCTTATTTAATTTCTTGTTTCTGTAAAATAATTACATTATTCGTCGTTCTTCAAAATTGAGGTACATTGCTAAAAAATAGTTTATTGTGCTAAAAGAAATCATTATATCTATACAAGCTTACTACAGAGCTCACCAGTTTATCAAACATCACCAATTGTGGAAGTGGATTTTAATTCCAGGTATTTTGTATACTATCTTATTCATGATAAGTATGTACTATTTTGGTCAAACTGCCAATAGTTTTATAGAATGGCTTAGTTTAAAAACAGGATTAAAAAACTGGCTCGATACAATCAACAGTGGTTTTCTAGGGTTTCTATTCACCTTTGGCACTTTCATTTTATGGATAGCCATGATGTTGTTCTACTTCTCTTTTTTTAAGTTTATTTTTTTAATTATTGGTTCACCCATTTTTGCATATTTGAGCGAAAAAACAGAAGCTATTTTAGAGGGTAAAGATTTCCCTTTTAGTTTTATTCAGTTGGCAAAAGATATTTTTAGAGGTATACGTATTGCTGGAAGAAATGCCATTTGGCAAAGTGTTTATAGTTTCTCTATTTTAATTTTAAGTATTGTGCCTGTTGTAGGTTGGTTAACACCTTTTATGGGCTTATTAGTTGAGTGTTATTATTATGGTTTCTCCATGTTAGACTATAGTATGGAACGTAATAAAAAAACTGCTACAGAAAGTATTTTTTTTATTGGTTCACACAAGGGGTTAGCAATTGGTAACGGTTTGGTTTTTTATATCATGCATTTTCTTCCGTTTATCGGATGGATTCTTGCACCATCATATGCCGTTGTGGCTGCAACACTTTCATTAATCGAGGTTAAAAAAGCGAATTCGTAAAACCAATTTTATTTATCTAAAACTACTTCTTTTAAAAACAATCCTACGCCAAAACCAATTAAAATTAAGCCAGAAAGTTGGTTAATGTGGTGCATGTTTCTAGTGGTTAATTTGGGTCTGAGTATGTTTGATAATTGTACTTTTAATACATCTGAAATAAATACAAATACCAAGCAAGTGATGTACACAATAAGTCTGTATTGAAATGGATTTTCATGGGTTAATGAGTCTGCTAGTATAGTAGTACTCCAAAGCAACCAAAACAAAAAAATGCCAGGGTTTAATATGTTCATAAAAAAACCTCCCATTGCAATAGCCACATAATCTCTCTTTCTATATTGTTTCTTTAACACATCATCTTCATACAATTGTTCCTTCTTAAAAAAGAAAGTATAAATACCAGCTATTAATAAAAAAATACTTCCTACAATGGCAATAATCGTTTGATGTTTTAATGCAGCTTCGAAAAGATTGGTAAAAACATTACAAATACAAACTACCGAAATATCACTAAGAGAAACGCCGATTATAAATGCATATCCAGCCTTATGGCCATTGGCTATACTCTGCTTAATGATTGCAAAAATTATTGGTCCCATCGATATGGCTAATAAAAAGCCCAATCCTAATCCTTTTAATAAAGCCGTTAACATGTTTTCTTATATAAATGAAACGAAAGATAATACTTTACTCGTTAATTCAATCTAAACACAGTGCGTCTAAAATCTACTCGAAAATCAATAGGATGAGTATATTTGTGTATTCTCTTACTCAAATTCCCCCTACTTTGAAAAAATTATCCTTTTTACCAAATGAAAAATGGGCCGTCATTCAGCTTCCAGAGGCCAACTTAACAAAGCAATATGCTGTTTCTAATTTAGGGCGTATTGTAACATTTATTGATGATATAGAAAATGGCTCTTTGTTAAAAACACAAAACAACGATAAGCGTCAACCAAGGTTCTCCATTCGTATCAATGGAAAAAATACAAATAGAGTTGTTAGCGTTGAAGTAGCTACTCATTTTTTACCTAAACCCACAGAAGATAGCAATTGCATTATCCATATAGATGGTAATATAAACAACAATCAAGTTGATAACTTAAAGTGGGTTACAGAAGGTATATATAAACAAAATATGTTGAATCGTATTTTCAGTAAACCACGTAAAGGTGCAAGCGGTAAAAATGGCGATCAACAAGTTGTGAAAATTTTTCCTACCGAAGAAGTACGAATTTTAGAAATACCAGATCTTACAAGAAAATATGCAGTAACAAGTTTCGGAAGGCTGATTAGCTTTTTTTCAGACATCGAAAAAGATGGCATTGTTATGGGTTTATCTATGCATGAAGAAGGCTATAAAATTTGGCGTTATAAGCAAAAAAATAAACCATGCCATATGTTGCTGCATCGTTTAGTGGCCACACATTTTCTTCAAAAACCATCAGAAGATCACAAGTACGTAATACACAAAGATCATAATAAACTAAACAACGTAGCTACCAATTTAAAATGGGTAACGCTTGAAGAAAAAACAGAGCATATCAATCAATCAGAACACATTGTCAAGAATAATATTCGTAATGCAACAGCAGAAGAATTAGCAAAAAGAGGCTACAAGCTTACAGAGAGTAAAGTAAGAATAATTAAGAAAATTTTGTTTGATAGAAAAAGAACTACTCGTTTAAAAATGATAGCCAAACAATTCGGAATTACGCCAATGCAATTGAGAAGAATACAAACTGGTGAAAATTGGGGTTGGGTAGAGGCTTAGTGTATTTACATTTTTACTTTTATTTGCAGATAATTTAAAAATATGAACGTTGTTTTTGATGTACAAAAGTTAATTGCTATTGGTTGCGACCATGCTGGAATTGAATATAAAAATGTAGTTAAAGAATGGTTGCTAAATAAAGGATTTTTGGTAAAAGATTTTGGTACATACAATACCGATAGCGTTGATTATCCTGATTTTGCACACCCTACAGCAAGTAGCGTTGAAAATGGTGAATCTGCTTTTGGTATTCTATTTTGTGGTAGTGCAAATGGTGTTGCTATTACGGCTAATAAACATCAGGGAATAAGAGCTGGATTATGTTGGGAAAATGAAGTAGCTAAATTAGTTCGATTGCATAATAATGCCAACATCATTTGCATTCCTGCAAGATTTGTTTCTTTAGAAGCAGCTATACAAATGATTGAAACCTTTATGACCACAGCCTTTGAAGGTGGACGACATGCAACTCGTGTTGCAAAAATTAGTTGCTAGGTTTTTATGGAAAAATAAAATCTACACATCTGTTTTATAAAACAGTTGTATGGCAGATATTCAAGTAAATAATTCAGCTAAGAAACATGGCGTTCGTTGCAGCATTAAAAAATCTACCAAAGTAGATTTAACCCCAATGGTAGATTTGGGGTTTCTGTTAATTACATTTTTCATTTTTACAACTACGCTTTCCGAATCAAAAGCCATGGGCGTGGTTGTGCCGACTAATGAAAAAGTAAAGGATTCACTAACCATTTCAGCATCAAAAACGCTACAACTCATATTAGGTGAAAATGAAGTGTTTTACTATATGGGTAATCTAACTCATAGCATGCAGCCTACTTCGTATTCAGCCAGTGGAATTCGAACAATTATTCAACAAAGGCAAAAAGAAATTGCCGAAAAATATGGTTCAGCAAGTGAAATGATTGTTTGTATAAAACCACTATAATCGTCTGCCTACAAGCATTTGGTAGATGTTTTAGACGAAATGACTATTAATAATATTGGTAAGTATATTTTAATGGATGCAACAAGTTACGACGAACAATTTGCTTTTCAAAAACACAATTGAAAGTTTAAAGTATTTAATTAGTTCAGAGCAGCTTCCTTTTTTTCAATCGTAAATTTTTCTTTTAATTCTGTTATCGCTTTCCATCCACCCATAATATTTCTGATGTTATGAATGCCTTGTCTTTTTAATAATGATGCTGCAATTACACTTCTATATCCACCTGCACAGTGTAAATAAATGTTGTGATTATCGTCTAAGTTTACCATACTTGCAGGATCTATCATTTCTTCTAATGGAATATTAATCGATTGTTTTAAGTGACCTTCTGCATGTTCTACTTCTTTTCTAACATCTACTACAATTAAGTTATCGTCAAAAGGAATATCCATGGCAAGTTCATCTACTTCTACTTCAATTAATAGGTCTATTGGCAAATTCTTGTTTTTCCAAGTGTCAAATCCTCCATCTAAAAATCCTTCAATTTTATCAAATCCTACTCTTGCTAATCTGGTAATTGTTTCTTTTTCTTTTCCTGATTCTGTAATCAATAACAACGATTTATCAAAGGGTAAAATACTGCCAGCCCATTCTGCAAATCTGCCTTCTAAGCCTATAAAAATAGAATCTGGTACAAAGCCATCAATAAATATAGATGCTGGTCTAGTATCTACAATAATGCAGTTTTCTGATTCTATTTTTTCTTTAAATGTGTCAATCGATAATGCTTGTAAACCTTTATCTATGATTGTTTGTAAAGCCACATATCCTTCTTTATTCATTTTGGCATTAATAGGAAAATAAACGGGGGCATTTTGTAAACCTTCTGTAACAGCTTTAATAAACGATTCTACTGTTTGTTCTTGTAAAGCGTAGTTGTTTTGCTTTTGCTCACCAATGGTACTAAATGTAGCAGAGCCAATATTTTTGCCACAACTACTACCTGCACCATGAGCAGGATATACCAATACATCATCTGCCAATGGAATAATTTTCGATTGTAAACTATTGTATAACAATGTTGCCAAAGTAGTTACTGTATTTTCCCCATCTTCTTGCGATAAATCTGGTCTGCCTACATCTCCCACAAACAAAGTATCTCCTGTAAAAATTGCATGATCTTTTCCTGATTCATCTTTTAGTAAATAGCAACTACTTTCTATTGTGTGGCCAGGTGTATGTAAAACTTGAATGGTACAATTGCCTAAACTAAAAGTTTCAGAATCGTTTGCTACATGCACATTGTATTTAGTACGAGTATTTGGGCCAAATACAATAGTAGCACCTGTTGCAGCTGCTAAATCTAAATGACCACTTACAAAATCGGCATGAAAATGTGTTTCGAAAATATATTTAATGGTTGCTTTTCTATCAGCAGCAAGTTGTATGTAGGCGTCTATATCTCTTAATGGATCTATTACAGCAGCAATACCATTACTTTCTATATAATAAGCAGCTTCACTAATGCAAGCAGTATATAATTGTTGTACAAACATCACTAATTGATTTAAAATTTTTACAATAATCAACCATTAAGCCACAATTTGTATAAATGGCAGAACGTCATGTTTATTGTTGTTGCAAATAAAAAAGTGTATAAACATTTTCACTTTTTTAAAAGCTGTGCATATTAATACACCGAAAATTGTTTATACACTTTACTTGTATAGTTATTTAAAACTATGCAACTAAATCCTCAACATATTTTGTTACTTCTGCAAGACGCTCATAGTTTACACTATAAAAGATAAATTTACCTTCTCTCTTAGTGCTAACGATGTTTGCACGACGTAAAATTGCTAAATGCTGTGAAGCAACCGATTGTTCAATACGAAGTTTTACATACACTTCAGTAACTGTCATTTTTTTAGAGTCATTCAACAACTTCAACATTTGTTGTCTCAACTTGTGGTTAATAGCTCTTAAAATTGCAGCAGCTTTCTTTGATTGAACAAAGTCAATCTTCACAAATGTTTCACCGTTGCTTAAAGACAACGAAGAGGGAGTGGTTTGTGTCATTTAAAAAAAATTAGGGGGTTAAAAAATTGTTTCCGGTATAAAAGTAATAAATACTTCAATATGTTCGATAAAATATGTAAATAAAATTTATTCTTTAATCTTTTTGTATTTGTTTAACCTGTAAAAAAGGCTTTCAAATAGGTAGGTTCGGTATATGATAGATCTGAAAATGCTTTCTTTTTATAATGGTTATCTGCCAAAATAGCAAGGTGTTTTGCATTGTGTTGAATAGAAGAATACATTGCATTTTGATGGGTAATTACTGCTTTTATTTTTTCGCTACCGTTACCACAAAAAATTATTTTATTGGAATTTAACTGTTCTAAAAAACTAGTTTCTGTAATAATGAATGGTTTTTCTTCTTCTACAATATGTAGGTTTTTATCGTAAATGCCTGTAAAAACTTCCATTCTTCTAGCGTCTATCATCGGGCAAAATAATGCATTATTGGCTAAAGCATTTTCGCTGCAGTTATCAATAACTGCTTTGGCAATTACTTGTAAAGTGCTAACAGTAATTAATGGAATATTTAAAGCATAACAAAGTCCTTTTGCAGATGATAATCCTATTCTTAAACCCGTATAACTTCCTGGTCCATTTGCTACTGCAACAGCTTGTATTTGCTGTATTTCAATGCCTGCATCTTTACAAATTTGTTGAATGGCTGGTTGTAAAAAAGCACCATGATTTTTCTGATGTTCATGCGATGTAAAGCCAACTATTTCTCTATCTTTTGATAAAGCAACACTAGCAAATTCGGTTGATGTATCTATGTTTAAAATAATAGCCATAATTATTTATACAAGTTTATTATTTGCGGCAATAAATGCAGTAGCTGGTAAATACATTTTATTTTCTTCACCCAATTTATTAAGTAGTTGAACTACGTTGTTGATACCAATTTTTTCAGCCCATTCAAATGGTCCAAATGGATAGTTGGTTCCTAAACGCATAGCAATATCTATTTCTTCTTTGCTACTTACATTTTCAGATAGTGCAAAATAGGCTTCATTAATAATCATACTCACTATTCTTGCTCCAATCATTCCATAATTATCAGCACAGTTTACATATTTCCATCCTAATAACTGCGTAATTATATCAACACTTTTTTGCATCGATTTATCAAAAACCATTTCAATGGTTTCTCTTTCTAAAAAAGTATTCCATGCATTTATTCGAATATAATTTGGGGGTAATTGAGCAGAAAGTTGTGAAAGTGAATGAATAAAAACAGGTTTATCTAAATGCTTAAATGAATTTGTTTCGCTTTCAGTATTAAGCAAACTAATGTAAGCATCTGCAACCACATCGGTGAAAGAATCAATCCAACTCAATTGTACAGCGTTATCAATTGGTTTCGATAAAACAATTTTTTGTTGATGTGGTAAAGCAATAATGGCAATATGCATGTGCAAATAAAAGTTTTGGCAAATTTAGGTTGGTGATATGAAGGAAATAGATTTATTTGCCAGTCTAATTTTACAACAATGAATAAGCAAATTATCAATACAAATAATGCACCTGCACCAATTGGCCCTTATAATCAAGCAGTTAGAGCTGGTGATTGGTTATTTATTAGTGGTCAAGTTGCTATAGACCCTGCAACTGGTAATTTAAAAATGGATACCATACAAGAAGAAACTACGTTGGTAATGCAAAATTTGCAAGCCATTCTTACTGAAGCAGGAGCAACATTTAGCAATGTGGTTAAAACAACTATTTACTTAAGTGATATGGCATTATTTGCTCAAGTAAATGAAGTGTATGGTTCTTATTTTACAGCCGATTATCCTGCAAGAGAAACGGTAGCCGTTAAAGGATTACCCAAAAATGTAAATGTAGAAATTAGCATGATTGCAGTTATGGGTAAATAAAGTAGCCTTTATTCTAAAATTGTACAATGGCAATAGGTAGTGTTTATTTAATTCCAACTTTTTTGCATGAAGATGCAATACGAACTATTCCATCGTATGTAGTAGATGCGGTAAAAAATTGCACGGTATTTTTTGTAGAAAACGAGAAAACAACCCGTAGATATTTAAAGCGTTTATGGAAAGAAATGGTTATAGATAATTATGAATGGCATACTATTCATAAGGCAGAGGAACAAGTAATTTCTAATTTTATAAATGCATTACAAGCTGGAAAAAATATTGCTATTATAAGTGAAGCTGGATGTCCTTGTGTTGCTGATCCTGGGCAAATTTTGGTAAATAAAGCCCAACAATTGGGGGCAATTGTAAAGCCTTTTGTTGGGCCTAATTCTATATTGCTAGCATTAATGGCTAGTGGAATGAGTGGACAACAATTTAGGTTTAATGGGTATTTACCCATTGAAGCTAATGAAAGAAAACTTGCTATTAAACAATTAGAAAACGAATCAGGCAAAACTAACTGCACACAAATATTTATAGAAACACCTTACAGAAATAATCAACTAATAAAAGAGTTGTTACAAACCTGTAAATCAACCACACAGCTTTGTATTGCTGTTGATATTACTGCTAGTACAGAGTTTATTACAACCAAAACTATTGCACAATGGAAACAAGAAACAATAGACATTCACAAACGATTGGCTATTTTTTTATTGCTGGCATAACACCATTTATTTCGGACTAATTACGCTTTCTCCATTTTGATTTTTTATGGCATAAATACTATCTACAATGTATGCATTGTTTCCACGCCAAGGTAAAGTGCCTAAATAACGTTGATAGTGAAGCTCTACTTCTTTACCAGAATTTTCTAAAAGTGTTTTAGCAATTTTTTCATCTAACACACTAAAATCGAATTCGTTGCTTTGAACGTTTGCTCTAAAACCACTTTGAATTAATTTTCCTTCCCAAGTTTTAAAAACAAAACCTTTCTTTTGAAAGGTATTTAATTGCCCTGCTTTTGTACCTTCTGCATACACAAAAAAGTATTTCCAATAAACAAAAATCAATAGCGATACAATAACAATTGCAGCTGTAGTTTTTAGTATTTTGCCTGTATTCATAATTGTAATGTTACACTAAAAAATTACAATCCATATTTATCAATTAAATAAATAAGAGCAGCCATATTTACAGCACCTAAATGCAATTCTCTTTTGTTTACATTTTCAAAAACATCTGTTCTTGCATGGTGTAAGTCAAAATATCGTTGTCCATCTGGGGTTAATCCTGCCAATGGTGTTTTAAATATTTTTGCTAATGGTCCAATATCTGCACCACCACCACCACTTGTAATATTATCGGTGCCATAAGGTTTTAACAAAGGAATCCAAGATTGTAACTTTTTTAGTTGAGCATCACTCATAGTACAGCTAAAACCTCTTGGTGTAAAACCACCTGCATCACTTTCAAGAGCAAAAATGTGTTCTTCTTTATTCTTTGCAGCTTCTTCAGCGTATTTATTGCCACCTCTTAATCCATTTTCTTCGTTGGCAAATAAAACAAAGCGAATGCTGTGTTTGGGTTTATAGCCTAATACTTTTAATGTTCTTACAATTTCCATGGTATGTACAACGCCTGCACCATCGTCATGTGCACCTTCATTAACATCCCAACTATCTAAATGTCCACCAACTGTAATGTATTGATTGGGAAATTCAGTACCTGTAATTTCTGCAATTACATTATGACCAATTGTATCGGGTAAAAATTGACCGTTTGTAGTAAATGAAATTTGAACATTGGTAGATTGCTTGCATAAATTGTATAAATAATCAGCATCTTGTAAACCCAAAGCTGCAGCAGGAATTTTTGGAAAACTATCGTTGTAACTTGTAGAACCTGTATGAGGATGATTGTCTGTAGCTTCTGTTAATGATCTGGTAAGTACAGCTACAGCACCATATTTAGCAGCACGGCTTGGACCACCACGTCTGTAAGCTCCTGCTTCTCCATAAGATTTTCCTGGAGAAATATATGTTGGGTTAAATGGATAATTGAAGAATACAATTTTACCTTTTATTTTATCTTTTAAAAGTTCTAATTCGTTAAAATTATTAATTGCGATTACTTGTGTAGTAATTCCTTTTTTACCTGTTCCAATAGAGTTGCCTAGTGCCAACGCATCTAACTGTTTTAATTGTTTTTTACCATTTACAGATACAATGTTTACTACATCTTTTCCTCCACGTATCCAATGTGGCATCATACATTCTTGTAAATACACTTTATCGGCTCCTGTAGTTTCTAATGTTTTTTTACCCCATACTACAGCTTGTGCAAATTGTGGTGAACCTGCTAATCTGCCACCGATATTTTTTGTAAGTTGTTTTAGCCATTCGTAAGCTTTTCCGTTACGCATTATTTCATCGCTAATTTGTTTGATGAAAAGCGAATCTTGATTTTGTGCGGAAACAATTAGGGGTAAACAAAAAACTAAAAGCAGTAACTTTTTCATGTTGAATGATGTGTTTTGGTAAAATTCTATCGCAATAAAGATAATTGGATTGATGTTACGAAATCATGTATAAATGATGATTGGATGAACTAGGTCACAAATTAGTTGTTACTTCGTTTAGATTTTGAATAAAATGATTATTTAGTAACATTTTGTTTCAATGGTTTGAAGTATTTTATCTCGGCTCTTTGTTGATGGATGTTCTACAGTACAAGAGTGCGACGCCACTGAAGCTGAACAGAGATAAAATGCTGACTACAAAATAAAAAAAAGAGTATGAAAATAGGTATTGTTTGCTATCCTACGTTTGGTGGTAGCGGTGTTTTGGCTACAGAACTAGGTAAAGCTTTGGCCGATAAAGGACATCAGGTACATTTTATTACGTATCAACAGCCAGTAAGATTGAATGTGTTTAATACCAATATTTTTTATCATGAAGTAAGAGTACCTACCTATCCTTTATTTGATTATCCACCTTATGAAATTGCTTTGGCTAGTTCGATGGTTGATGTTATAATGAATTATGATTTAGATTTATTGCATGTACATTATGCTATTCCACATGCATCGGCGGCTTTTATGGCCAAACAAATTATTAAGCAGAAATTGGGTAGAAATGTTCCTGTAATTACCACTTTGCATGGAACTGATATTACTTTGGTAGGAAAAGATAAAACGTATGAACCCGTTGTTACTTTTTCTATTAATGAAAGCGATGCAATTACGGCTGTATCTGAAAATTTGCGTCAAGAAACGTATAACAGTTTTGCCATAACTAAAGAAATAGAAGTAATTACCAACTTTGTAGATGTTGCAAGATTTAATATAAAACCAATTGATGCTTTTAGAAAAGTAATTGCACCAAATGGAGAAAAAATTTTGGTACATGCTAGTAATTTTAGAAAGGTAAAACGTGTAAACGATGTAATGTACGTTTTTGCAAATGTGCGTAAAGTATTATCAGCCAAACTATTAATGGTAGGTGATGGACCTGAAAGACATGTATGTGAAGAATTAGCAAGAGAATTGGGAATTGTAGATGATGTTCGTTTTTTAGGAAAACAAGAACAAATTGAAGAAATATTGGCTGTTAGCGATTTATTTTTATTGCCTAGTGAATATGAAAGTTTTGGATTGGCTGCTTTAGAAGCAATGGCTGCAAAAAATGTAGTTGTAAGTACCAATGCTGGTGGATTGCCAGAAATAAATGTGCAAAATATTACAGGTTTTATGGCCAATGTTGGTGATGTAGATGCTATGAGCAATTTTGCTATAGACATTTTGAAATATGATGAAAAACTCGCAGTTATGAAAGAGGCTGCTTATGGACATGCTAAAGGCTTTGACATTGTAAACATTGTACCGTTATACGAAAAATTATACAGCCGTTTTTGTAGAATGGAAGTGCCTTGTATTGAAGGTATTTAAGGTTTTACAAAAACTTTGATAATAGCTTTTAGAAGCGTAGCTATACCAACATGTTTGATAGTAGATACAATGGTTTGTTTAATGGCACTATTACTACTATTGGTAAATATTTGAAATATACTTTTAATAGCTGTTTGATATAATTTGTTGGCAATGCTTTGGTTTATTATTGCAGGAATTAAACTGCTAATAGTAGCTTTTGCTATTTCGTTCGGTAATTTTTGCCAACAATTGTATAATGCTGCTTCACTAATTTGTACCTGCTTTTTTGTTGTTTGTATTGCAGTTTGTAACTGTTTAAGCGTTTGTATGTTTGTATTACTATGCATGGTTATCGCTATTGTTGGTTGTGCTTTCATAAACAACTTTTACTATCAAATCGGCAATAAAAGGCATAATGAGTTTGTTTTTTAACTTTAATACAATACCTAGCAAAACCACATAAAAACTTGTAACAATAGCAAAGCCTATATATAAACTATTAAAAAAGGATGCAAAAAAATATCCTGCCATAATACTTACAAACAACAATATAAAAAACACAAGCAATGCAATGCATAATCCAGTACATAAAAGTGCAATTAGGGTTGACATTTTTTCAACCAATTGCATTTTAAACAATGATAATTTTTGTTGAATATATTGTTGTAATTGCTGTTTGCTTTCGTTAAAGAAATTATCTTGCTCTGTAGCGTTTACTTGCATGGTTTAAGCATTGTTTTGTGAGGCTTTCTTTTGTTGTAACTCTTCTAGGTAGGCTTTTCCTTTTGCAATTAAAGTATCTATATCATCATCTATATTATCTACTTTATTTTTAACATTGTTTCCAAATGAATTTGCTGCATCTTTCACTTCTGAAATCAGCTCTTTTCCTTTATCGCTTTTTAAAAACAATGCAATTACAGCACCTGCTGCTGCACCTAATAATAAACTACCAATAAATTTTTGATTGTTATTCATAACCACTTTTTAATAATATTATTGTAATACTTTTATATAACTAACTTACAATAATAAAGCCAAATACAATAACATGGAAAATAGACAAGATTACAAACTAAATAAGCATGTTTTTTTAGTGGTGATTATTTTATTTGGGCTACTATTGTTGTGGACTTTAATTCAGTTTGCTACAGCCTTTTTAGCTGCCATTATGTTTTATGTTTTAAGTAAACCATTAATTAATTATTTATTAAGAAAAGAATGGGGGAAAGGGTCAATTGCTGCTTTAATTATTGTTATTTCTTTCTTTATTATTTTATTACCGGTTGGCTTAATTGCTACACTGTTGTATGGTAAAGTGGTAAGTGTTGCACAGCATCCCAATATCATTATCGACCCAATTAAACATTTTGGAGAAACAGTGCAACAGCGGTTTGATATTAATTTAATTACGACTCAAAATTTAAATAAAATTCAAAAGTTTGCAACCGATATCTTATCGTCTGTAGTAAACAGTGGATTTAACTTTTTTACCACCATTAGCATGATGTATTTCTTTTTGTATTTCATGATACAAAAAACCAATAGAATGGAAGCTGCCATTATACTTTATTTACCTTTTAAAAGAAGTAAAATTGAAATGTTTGGTAGCGAATTAAAAGCACAAACATTTAGCAATGCTGTTGGTGTGCCTGCAATTGCAGTAGCTCAAGGTATTTTATCTTATATCGGATATAGAATTGTTGGGTTAGATGAAGCAGGGTTTTGGTCAATCATTACAGGATTAGCATCTATCATTCCAATTGTTGGTGCAAGCCTTATTTGGATGCCTGTTTGTGTATACCTTTTTGTAACACATCATATTTGGCAAGGAGCATTTACAATAGGTTGGGGCTTTTTGGTAATTGCTTTGAGCGATAATGTAATTCGATTTTTATTGGCAAAAAAAATGGCAGATATTCACCCCATTGTTACTGTTTTAGGTGTTGTTATTGGCTTAGATTTTTTTGGAATTACTGGACTCATTTTTGGGCCATTAATTATTTCTTACTTTTTAATTTTACTTCAAATTTATTATGTTGAATACCAAAAACCTTATCTAGAAGAACGCAGCATTTTACCAAGTTATTTACAATTTAACCAAACAAATACTAAGAAAAGAAAAAGACGTTAGTGCACAACTTCATTGATACTCTGTATAATTAAGCTGCACATTTTTTTAAGTTCTTCTTCCGTAATAATTAAAGGTGGAGCGATACGCATACTTGTATTATTGAACAGAAAAAAGTCGGTGATTAATCCATTTTTAATACATTTTTTAATGACTGCAATATTGGTTTCATAGCTGTCAAATTCAATAGCCATCCATAAGCCAGCAGTTCTTATGCTTTTGATAGCTTTATGTTGCAATTCTTTTTTTAATATATTTTCATTTACTTTGATACTTGAAATATTGGTTTCGGTTAACAAAACTTGAAACGCAGCCATTCCTGCTGCACAACTTACCGGATGCCCACCAAATGTTGTAATATGCCCTAAAACAGGATTATAAGTTAGTGTATGCATCAATGCCTTATCTGCAATAAAAGCACCCAATGGCATGCCTCCACCCAAAGCTTTGCCAAGTAGTAAAATGTCTGGTACAAAATTGTATTGTTCAAAAGCCCATAAACTACCAGTTCGTCCAAAGCCTGCTTGTATTTCATCTGCAATTAGCAAAACGCAACATTCGTCGCATTTTTTACGAATAGCTTGTATCCAATCTTTATTTGGTTTTACAATTCCAGATTCTGCTTGCACCGTTTCCATAATTACACAAGCCGTTTCTTTATCAATAGCATCTATTACATCCCAACTATTATAATCGAAATGATGAATATTGGGTAATAATGGCCTGTATGCATTTTTAAAATATTCATCACCCATTACACTTAATGCACCTTGAGTGCTACCATGATAGGCTTTATTAAAAGCAATGATTTTACTTCTATTCGTAACTCTTTTAGCCAACTTCATAGCACCTTCTGTAGCTTCTGCACCACTATTGGTAAAGTATACACAATTGAGCGATTGAGGTAAATGTTCAACTAAAAGTTTTGCGTATTGTACTTGTGGCTGCTGAATATATTCTCCATACACAATTAAATGCATGTATTTTTCTGCTTGCTCTTTAACTGCTGCTATAACTTTTGGATGGCTGTGACCAATATTTGCAACACTAAAGCCACTAATCATATCTATGTATTGCTTATTATTTGCATCATAAATATAAATGCCTTCTGCTTTTACCATTTCTAAGTTTATGGGTGCATCAGACGTTTGAGCAATATGCTGTAAAAAAAATTTTCTATTGTCGTTTATTGGTTTCATCATTTCAATAGCAAAATTGATAAAAGAAAATGAGATATTTGAATGAAATAAATTTTCAACAAAATGGCTTGGATATTAACTGTAAACGAAAAGCATCCTCAATTAGGTAATAACTGTTTTGTAGCACCTAATGCAACAATTGCAGGAGATGTGGTAATGGGAAACGATTGTAGTGTATGGTTTAATTCCGTAATTAGAGGAGATGTAAATTTTATTACAATGGGTAACAAAGTAAACATTCAAGATGGTGCTGTTATACATTGTACCTATTTAAAAAATGCTACTGTTATTGGAAATAATGTATCTATTGGACACAATGCTTTAGTACATGGATGCACTATTCATGATAATGTTTTAATAGGTATGGGAGCAATTGTAATGGATAAATGTATTGTACACAGTAACTCTATAATAGCCGCTGGTGCTGTAGTTTTAGAAGGAACGGTGGTAGAAGCTGGTAGCATTTATGCAGGCGTACCTGCTAAAAAAGTAAAAGATATTTCGCAAGAATTAATTCATGGAGAAATAGATAGGATTGCTAACAATTATATTAAATATGCAAGTTGGTTTCAACCCTACAATGAGGCACCTAATAATACTTTAAATAATCAATAACATGCGATTACACAATAATTCAAATTTTCAATTGCTCATTGGTTTTCTCTTCTTTCTATTGGTATCTTGTTCTGGTTCAAAACAATATGGACAACCAATTGGTGCAGAAAAACTATTAGCACTTACACAACCTGGTTATAAACCAAAGAATAAAAAAGAAAGAGCCGAACAAAAAGCAGCTTTAGCACAAATAAAAAAAGATATGCAGCAAGGTAAAAAAGAGACCAAAAAAGCAGGCTATAGCGATTAATATTTAATGTTGATTACTGTAGTTGTTTCAATAAAAAACTTATAGTTAAAAGGCTGTTTCTAAAAACAGCCTTTTAACTATATCACTCAAAATACTTTTCAAACTATGATTAATTAATTTTTACTAGCAAATCTTCAACATATCTAGAGTTGATTATAATTTCTTTAGAAGAAATTGCTTTGTCTTTATAAGAAATAATGCTGAAGGTTAATTTTTTGTAGTCTTCAACTTGTGGTATTTGTACTTTTTTAGTAAACACTTTATTGGTAAAATCTTTATCATATAAAACGTCTCCGTTTTCATCTTTAATTACAAATGCAAATTCAGAACCTTTTACATTGTTAAACTTTACGTCAAATTCTAGCCCTTCATTTGTATAACCTAAATATTTTACTTCTAGTTTATTATTTGTTTTTGTAGAATCTACCAACTCGTCTTTTGTATTGTTAAAGCTGTAGCTGCTTGCTTGCACTTGAGTAGCAAAAAATAAGCTTACTATGAATATGTTTACTAAAAAAGCATTTTTTACGATTGTACTTACTGTGTTGTGTTTCATAACTGTTTGATTTAAAATTTTATAAAAATTTTTCATTCATACACCAAGCAAAACAGTTAGAGTAAAATGTGTTATTACGTAATCAAAAACATTTGAAAGCAGGAGGCTTTTCATTATGCAGGCAAACATTCGTTGGAGTGTGTGATTATGGTTTTTTTACCTGCTTACAATGTTTAATACTAAGTAGTGATAAAAAGTAACCCTAAGTTTACGCAAATTTTATGCAAACGGTTACGAAATAATTTGTTAACAAGACCGTATAGCCTCAATTTTAGGTGTAAAAGAGCCTAAACTTATGTATTAATTAAATTTAAATGGGTTTATTTAAAACCTCCCAAAGAGCATCTTTTAACTCTACCAAACCTTTATTTGTAACTGATGAAATAAAATAGTGTGGAATATTTTCAGGTAATTCTTTGCTAATAGCATCTTTTAATTCATCATCTAGCATATCACTTTTACTTACTGCAATTACAATATCTTTTTGAAGCATTTCAGGGTTGTATTCTTCCAACTCATTCATAAGAATATCAAATTCTTTCTTATGATCATTGCTGTCGGCAGGAATCAAAAATAGTAAGCAAGCATTTCTTTCTATATGTCTTAAAAAGCGATGGCCTAAACCTTTACCTTCTGCTGCACCTTCTATAATTCCGGGTAAATCTGCCACACAAAAACTTTTTCCATCTCTATATTCAACCATGCCTAATTGTGGAATTAGTGTTGTAAAAGCATAGTTGGCAATTTTGGGTTTTGCAGCTGTAATTACAGAGAGTAAAGTAGATTTTCCTGCATTTGGAAAACCAACCAAACCTACATCTGCCAATACTTTCAATTCTAAATTCTTATATCCTTCAACACCAGGTTCTCCAGGTTGTGAGTGTTCTGGAGCTTGATTGGTGGGTGTTGCAAAATGTTGATTTCCCCAACCACCTCTTCCACCTCTTAACCAAACAATTTCTTGTCCATGTTCTAAAACCTCTGCTTCAATTTCATCTGTTTCTTCATCTCTAGCAATTGTGCCAAGCGGCACTTCTAAAATAATGTCTTCACCATCTTTTCCTGTACAGTTGTTTTTACTTCCATTTTCACCATTTTGAGCTAAAACGTTTTTGTAATATCTCAAGTGTAGTAGCGTCCAAAGGTTTGCATTTCCACGTAGAATAATATGGCCACCTCTGCCACCATCTCCACCATCAGGGCCACCCATGGCTGTAAGTTTATTACGCATAAAATGGGTTTGACCTGCACCACCATGACCACTTTTGGCAAAAATGCGGATATAATCTATGAAGCTATTTCTATCAGACACGTACGAAATGAAGTTTAAATGTATAAATAAGCAATTGCAAAAGTAACAGTTTAGGGGCTTATTGCTGTTGCTTGTTTTTATGCCATGCTAAATAGCTTTCATCTAAGTTTGTATTTTCATAATTAGCTTGGCTTAATGGTTCACAAATTTTCCAATTTGTATGCATTGTGGCAGGTAAACTTTGGTACAGTTGTGTTCCTTGTGTTTTCCAAGCAATCATTTCATCACTAACTTCTTTTATTTTTTTTGCAGGATTACCCACTATTAAACTTCTATCTTCAAAATGTTCGTTGGCTTTTATCATCGATAAAGCACCAACAATACATTCATTACCAATTATTACATCATCCATTACTACACTATTCATTCCAATTAAAGTGTTGCAACCAATTGTAGCTCCATGAATGATGGCACCATGACCAATATGTACATTTTCTTTCAATAAAACTGTTGTTCCAGGAAACATATGAATGGTACAATTTTCTTGCACATTACAGCCATTTTCAATAATTATCTTACCCCAATCGCCTCTAATGGCTGCAAAAGGGCCTACGTATGCATTTTCTCCAATAACTACATTGCCTGTTACGGCTGCTTGTGGATGAATAAATGCAGTTGGATGAATAACTGGAATATATTCTTTGAATTGATAAATCATAACAGCAAAGCAACAATTTAAAAGCCCATAAAATTTGGTTTTCTTTTTTCGATGAATGATTGAACACCTTCTTGATAATCAGCTGAGTTGGCTGCAATTTGTTGTAGCTGATCTTCTATTTGTAATTGATTTTCTAAGTTATTTTCAAGACTTGCATGAAGGGCTTTTTTTATCAACGATAAACTTTTGGTTGGCATTGCAGCTATTCGAGTAGCTAATTCTAAACTTGTTTCCTGTAGTTCAAAATCAGGAACGCACTTGTAAATCATTCCCATTTTTTCTGCTTCTGTAGCAGTAATCTTATCGCCTGTAAGCATTAAAGCACTTGCTTTTTGATAGCCAATTAAACGGGGTAAAAAGTAAGTGCCACCACTATCTGGTATTAATCCTATTTTGCTAAAAGCTTGAATAAATGTGGCTGATTCAGCTGCTAACACAATATCACAGCATAGTGCAATATTGGCACCTGCACCAGCAGCAACACCACTTACAATTGCAATGATAGGTTTTTGATTGTTGAAAATTTTAGTAACAATTGGATTGTAATGGTTAGAAAGAATTTCATTAAAACTTGGTGGATTTTCACCAATAAGTTCCCCCAAATCTTGACCAGCAGAAAATGCTTTTCTTGCACCTGTAATAACGATGCAACGCACCATTTTATTTTCACTTGCGTCGTCTAAAATTGCTTGCAGTTGAAATGCCATTTCTTTATTAAAGGCATTCATTTTTTCTGGTCTGTTTAAGGTTATGAAACAGATATTATTTTTTATTTCTGAAAGTATAAACGACATGTGTTGATTTGTTTATGGTTGAGTTAATGGCATTTAAAATAATCAAATGGTTCTAAACAATTGTTGCATTTATATAAGGCTTTACAAGCGGTAGAGCCAAATTGTGAAACTAAAATTGTATTGGTTGAAGTACATTGTGGGCAAGCAATATTTTCAACCAATACATTATTTTCAAAATTATTTTGATTTACAGGAGGAGCAATGCCATAAGCTAGCATTTGTTGTTTGCCTTTTTCAGTAATCCAATTGGTAGTCCAAGCAGGACTTAATATTTGTTCTATAGAAAAATTATAAATGTTGTTTTCTAGCATTGATAATCTAATTTGAAACTTGATGGCATCAATAGCAGGGCATCCTGAGTAAGTTGGTGTTATACCAATTTGTATAGTATTTGTTGATGGTATTAATTCTACTTTTCTCACAATTCCAAGATCAATAATAGAGATTACAGGTATTTCAGGATCATGAATTGTTTGTAAAATATGCCATACTTTATTTATTTGTTCATCAATCGAAAGCATATCTACCATTGTTGCATTTATTTTTTGAATTACCAAGTTGCATTTGGATATGTTTTTTGTAAAAACTGCATTTCTGCTAAAATAAATCCTAAATGTTCGGTATGTTTTCCTTCTATTCCACCAGTTTGCATCCATTTATTTTCAGGAATGTGTAACGTAGCTTCTTCAAAAATTGCTTTTGTTTTTGCCATCCATTGTTGTTCTAGAATAGTTGCATTTGTGCCAAACATTGCATGTAATTTTTCTTCAAAAAATTCTCCTGTATAACTCCACCAATTGTTAACTGCTTCCACCATTTTTTGTTTGCTTTCATTTGTTCCATCACCTAATCGAATCATCCAATCACCACTCCATTGTACATGATAATTCAGTTCTTTAATTGATTTTTCTGCAATGGCTGCAATGTTTGAATTTGTATGAGTAAGTAGTTGTGTATAAAAATGATGTTGATAATTACTGATGAAAAAAATTCTAGCAATCGTATATGCCCAATTATTATTTGGAAGTTCTACAAGCAACAAGTTTTTAAAGTCAGTTACATCTCTTAAATAAGCCAAAGTATCTTCTGTATGTGTATTTGTACCTTCCCTTTTGTTTAGTGTTTTTGCAATGAGTTGATACCAATTTCTTGCCTGACCAAGATAATCTAAAGCAATGTTACTAATGGCAATATCTTGCTCTAAAATTGGTGCATGACCACACCATTCGCTTAATCGTTGAGCCATTATGAGAGATGTGTCTGCCAACACAAGTAGCTTTTGTGTTTCAACAGATGATAATAGAAGCAAATCAGAATTTTGCATATGGCTAAATGGTTTAAATCACGTATAGAACCTTACATGTGTGTTATGTTTTCTGGTAAATTGTAAAAGGTTGGATGTCGATATACCTTATCATTTGCAGGCTCAAATAGAGAGGTAGCTTCATCAGGGTTAGATGCATGAATATACTTGCTTTCAACAACCCAAATACTTATTCCCTCCATTCTTCTAGTATACACATCTCTTGCATTTGTTAATGCCATTTGTGCATCGGTTGCATGTAAGCTTCCTACATGTTTATGATCTAAACCTTGTTTACTTCGTATAAAAACTTCCCAAAGTGGCCATTCGTTTTCTGATTGCATACGGTATTTTTCGGTTTAAAAAGCCCCCAAAATCAGAGGGCTTTATTGTTATAAAGGCAGGAGAGTTGTAGCAAGCAAGTACTGTTAGAGGTCTAGTTGAACTCTCCTCATATTTAGGCTGCATTAGCAGACTGTTTGTTTTTCTTTTTAGTTGCATGAGCAATTGCAGCTTCTCTTACCCATTCTCCATTTTCCCAAGCATTTACTCTTGTTTTTAGTCTTTCTGCATTACATGGACCATTACCATTTACCACATTCCAAAATTCTTCCCAATTAATATTTCCATAGTCATAATGCTGCTTTTCATTATTCCATTTTAAATCTTTATCGGGTAAAGTCATACCTAAGATTTTTACTTGCTCAGCACAAACGTCAACAAACTTTTGTCTTAATTCATCATTTGTAAATCGTTTAATTTTCCATTGCATACTTGCTATGGTATTTGGGCTTTCATCGTCATTAGGGCCAAACATCATTAAACTGGGCCACCACCATCTATTAATAGCATCTTGACACATTTTTCTTTGTGCATCTGTACCTTTACTAAGTGTAAGCAAAATTTCAAAACCTTGACGTTGATGAAAACTTTCTTCTTTACAAATTCTAACCATTGCTCTTGCATAAGGACCATAAGAACAACGACATAATGGAACTTGATTCATAATTGCAGCTCCATCTACCAACCAACCAATTACGCCAATATCGGCCCATGTAAGTGTTGGATAATTGAATATAGACGAATATTTGGCTTTGCCTGTATGTAGTTGTTGGTACATTTCTTCTCTACTAATTCCTAATGTTTCAGCAGCACTATATAAGTATAAACCATGACCAGCCTCGTCTTGTACTTTTGCTAATAAAATAGCTTTACGCTGTAAAGTTGGAGCTCTTGTTATCCAATTTCCCTCTGGTAACATACCTACAACCTCACTATGTGCATGTTGGCTAATTTGGCGAATTAATGTTTTACGATATTGATCAGGCATCCAATCTTTTGGCTCTATCTTAATTTCTTCTTCAATTTTTTTTACAAATTGATGTTCAAAATCATGTACCTGCATAAAATTGTTGTTTGGGATTTTCAAAGTTAAGTAGAACTAGTTTAAAAACTAACGATTGTTAGGTTTTATTTTATATCCATCATAAATATATTTTATTGCCAATAATTTGAACCGTTGATATAAATGCTGCACTTTTATGCTATTTGAATAAATATCTTCACCGCTATGAGGCAAGTTTATTTACTATTGGTAGTGTGTATTTGTACGGTAAGTGTAGGATTTGGACAGCAGATACTAACACTTGAAAAAGCAATTAATACTGCATTACAAAAAAACTTTGATATACAAATTGCAAAAAATGCAGTAGAGTTAAATACGGTTAACAACCATATTGGTGTAGCCGGTGGTTTGCCAACAATAACAGGTACAATTACCGATCAAGAATCGGTAGTAAATATTAATCAACAATTAAATACGGGTACAAAAATTCAACGAAATGGTGCTGCAAGTAATAATTTAAATGGAAACGTAACAGCAACCATGCTTTTGTACAATGGATATAGAGTTGTAACCATTAAAAAAAGATTAGAGGCTTTACAACAACTGAGTGAACAGCAGCTAAATGCCCAAATTCAAAATACGGTTGCTACAGTAATGCTTCGTTATTTTGATGTAGTAAGACAAACTAGTTATTTAAAAACGACGTTACAAAGTATTGATGTTTCTAAAAAAAGATTAGAAATTATTGACACCAGAAAATCGGTAGGACTGGCTAATGATGCAGATGTTTTTCAAGCTCAAATTGATGTAAATACACGTTTACAAGATTATCAAGCACAGGAGTTGGTGTTAAAACAAGCTACCGTTGCCTTGCTTGCATCGATGAATGTGAATACAGATTCATCTGTAGTCATAAAAGATACCATTGTTGTAGATAGACGTGTGGCTTTAGATTCAGTATTAAAATTTGTGCAGCAAAATCCAGAAGTATTGGCTGCAAAACAACAAGTTGTTATCAATGAATTATTAGAAAAAGAAACCGCAGCTTTAAGACAACCCTCAGTAAGAGCAAACTTAGGAACAAACTACAATAGAAACCAAAGTACAGGTGGACAATTGTTACTGAATCAATCATATGGACCGTTTGTTTCTGTAGGTGTTGGTTTGCCTTTATACAATGGTGGTGCATTTAAACGTCAACAGAAAACAGCTGCTATTAATACACAAACAGCTAACTTACAAAAAGACAGATTATTGCAAGATTTTTCTGCAACAATTGTACGAACCTATGAAGCCTATAAAAATACCTTGCAACAAATAGAAACGCAACAACTTACTTTTACTTTATCGCAACAATTGGTAAACTTAACCTTACAACGTTTTCAATTGGCACAAGCCACAATTGTAGAGGTAAGAGAAGCACAAAGAAGTTTTGAAGAAGCAGGTTATCGCTTAATTAATTTAAGCTACGCAGCTAAGTTGGCCGAAATTGAATTAAAGCGATTATCTAGTAAACTTCAGTTTTAAAAAATTTGTTCTAACTCTTGTAAATGCTTTATTTCATACGTTGGTTTTACGTGTGGAATTGCATTGATATGGTTTACAAAAATGGTATCTAAACCGGCATTCTTTCCACCTTGAATGTCAGCGTCTAAATTGTCTCCAATCATGATGCTTTCTTTTGTAGTTGCTTTTGCTTTTTGTAAAGCATAATCAAAAATTTCTTTTTGTGGTTTAATGCTATTGCTAGCTTCTGAGGTAATTACCTGTTGAAAGTATGGTTTTAGATTGCTATTCATGAGTTTGTGGTGCTGAACTGCTTCAAAACCATTGGTAATTAAATGGAGGTGATAATTTTTTGTTTTTAAGTAATCTAATATTTCGTAAGTGTAAGGAAAAACACTTTTTTTAGTAGGAAGTAATTCTAAGAATTCTACGGCTAATTTTCTAGACAATGGTTCATCAGCAATTTTATATTCCAATAAAGTAAGCCACATTCTTTTCCATCTTAATTCATCTTGTTTTATAAAACCTTTGGTATATCTATCCCATAAACGATGGTTATGAATGGTATAATGGTTAAAAAAAGAATCAAAATCTGCTACTCCTCTTTCTTTTAATTGATATTGATAAAACAGCTCTTGTATGGTTTCTTTTGAATTGGTTTCAAAATCCCAAAGTGTATGGTCTAAATCGAAAAATAAATGCTTGTAAGTCATAAATATGTTTGAAATGCTTGAGGATAGAAAATGAAATAGCAATCGCTATAAAATGGGTAAATAAATAATTACTGTAGTACCTTTTGAAGAGTTGGCATTTAACTGTAAACTGCCACCATGTGCTTCCATAATTTGTTTACAAATGGTTAAACCTAAACCAACAGATTTTTCTCCATTTGTTCCTATTCTTTTTTCTAGATTACTAATATTATTTGTAAAATCTGTGTTTGTTGATGGTAAGCCAATTCCTTCGTCTATAATACGAATTTCAACTTGTTGTTCTAGGTTTTTAGCAAGTATTTGAATAGTAGCTTTTGTGTCGCTAAACTTAATGGCGTTGTCTATAACATTTGTAAATACTCTAATTATTTTATCGGCATCAACATTCAATTTTATATTATCTAAACCATTATCGAATACAATGTTTTGCTGTTTTGAATTTGCTTTAAACAACACTTGTTCTATTGCAGTTTCAATAAGATTGCTGATGGCTATTTCTGTTTTTTTAAGTTGAATTACCTGCTCTTGTGGATGATTGGCAACAAGCAAATCGTTGATTAATTCTAAAGATTGATTTGCTGCTTTTTTTACAGCATCAATAATTCTTGTTTCTGATTCGGCCAATTCTTTTTTAGCGATTAACAAATTCATGAATCCAAGTATTGCACCAATAGGATTACGTAAATCATGGGCAACGACGTGTAAAATTCTATCTTTTTCAATGTTGGCTTTTTGCAATGCTTCTTTCTGTTGATTAATTTGTAGGTTAATTCCTTTCGTTTTTAAATAATTTTTATAAACGAGAAAAATTACAATAATGGCAAATACAGCACACAATGCAGCAACATATAGATAAAGCGTATTTAATTCGTTATTCTTTTCTAATGAATCAATTTTATATTCTTGCTCCTTGTCTTTAAATTCCTTAACAATATCTGGTTGAATAGATCTTAATTTGTTTGCTTCTAACGTATCTCTTTTTTGTGTGTAATTGGTTAAGTGTAGAAAAGCTTTTGAGTCGTTTTTTTCTAATGTATAATAGCAATACATTAGCCGCTCAAATTCCATCAACAGTATCTTATCCTTTATATTGGGTAATGCTTTTTGTAAAATTTCTAGGTTTTGCCACATTAATTTTGGCTGGTTCATTTTATAATAAACCTGAATTAATTGTGATCGGCATATTTGTTCATCATTAAAATCTTTTCCACCTATTTGATGAAATGCAATTGCTTGTTTGTACAAAATGGTTGCAGTATCTAATTGATTTTTTTGCACAAAAATTTTAGCCATGTTACCCAAAATAACACCCTTTGAAGTAGCATATCTTAGTAAGCTAGCTTGTTTATTTTTTGCTAAATTATTTTTTTCAACGTCTACAAAATCTGAGGCAGCTTTAAAATAATAATATGCACTATCGTATTTAGCTATTTTAAAATAACACAGCCCAATATTGTCTAAAATCTCTTGTTTCTTGTACAAAATACCCAAATCGTCGTCACTACATTGATCTAAGTATTTTAAACTTTCTATAAAGTAATGGGCTGAGCTTTTGTATTGTTGCTGCTTGTACAATATCATATTAATGCTATAGCCTACGTTCATAATGCCACAATTGTCTGAGTATGCTTTGGCAATTTGAATGGCTTTAAACAAGTCGTCGTAAGATGCAGCATAATTTTTTAGTCTAAAATGTGCGTCGCCTCTTCTTGCTAAAAACTTTGCTAATTCTACTGGTAAAATTTTATTGAGTTTTGCTTTATCTATTAATGCAATGCCGGAATCGGCATATCTAAGGTTTAAATTATAATCTTGTGTTGTTTCGTTAGCGTAAGATTTTATATTGTAAAATGTAATATAATCGAATGTAGTTTTATTGGGAATACTATAAAATATACTGTCGGATAATTTATTAATAGTTTCTGCATTGGCTGTTTCCATTATTTTTTTAACCTTTGTAAAAAGGCTGTCAGAAGTTTGTTTTGAACCCATAGAAAGTTCTGAATAATGGGTATTACATGCATTTATACCAACAAAAAATAGAAAACCAACCAATAAAGTAATTGTATTGAATATTTTTTTTTCAATAAAGGAATATTGAAATGGTAAAAACCAAAAACTTGCTACACTATGTTTTATTGCTGGTAGGTTCACTTATTTACAGATATATTAATTTATATGGAACAATGTTCTAAAGTTAACTTTATTCACCATAAAACATTGTAAAATTTATACTATACTTTGCAAATAAATATACGACAATAATTTTTTTAATTTGTTGATTGATTATTCAACGGTTGCTGATTGTAAAAATTGTTGCCAATCTTGTAACATTTTTCCTTTTAAAACTCTAGGAAATTTATGTTGTCCGCCCATTTTTCCTTTTTGTTTCATAAAATCCATAAACTGTTGTTCCGATAACACATGCACAAAAATATCTTTTAGGGCACTTTTTCGTTCAACAGCATAATCGTCGTTTAGCTTTTTTAAACTGTTGTCAATCACAGATTTTAATTCGTCTTTATCTACTTTATCATCACAAGCAACATACCATTCATGTGCAAAAAAGCTACCAAACGGAACACCTGCAACTGTAAATTCTGGGATAGAAATATTTAATTTTTCGGTAGCAATTTGAATGGCTTTATTCATATTGTCTACACTTAAATGTTCACCTACTAAACTTAAGAAATGTTTTGTTCTTCCAGTAATAATGATTTCACATTTTTTGGCATCAATAAATCGTATGGTGTCACCAATTAAATAACGCCATGTGCCTGCAGAAGTGCTCATGAGCAAAGCATAATCTTTGCCTTCTTCTACTTCATGAATCATATAAGCTTCTGGTTGTTCTACCATTTCACCATCGGCATCAAAATTTTTATCATCAAAAGGTACAAATTCAAAAAAGATGTGCTCATTTAAAATAAGCTTCATGCCTTTGGCATTTTTTGTTGCCTGATAAGCAATAAAACCTTCACTAGCCAAATAGGTTTCAATATAAATAAGTGGTTTACCTAAAAGCTTTTCAAAACTTTTTTTATAGGGTTCAAAACTTACACCACCATGTACAAAAAATGTAAGGTTAGGCCAAATGTCATGAATGGTATTTAGGTCGTAGCGTTTAATAATCATTTCCATGCACATCTGAATCCATGCAGGCACACCTACCAAAAAACTAATATCCCATTCTGGTGCTTTTTCTACAATTTCTTCTAGTTTTTTATTCCAATCTTTTTCTTTGGCAATTTTTTTTCCAGGCTTATAAAATGGCTGAAACCAAAATGGAGATTTTTTGGCCGTAATACCGCTTAAATCGCCAGCATAATAACCAGCAGAAGATTTTTCAAGCTCTGTGCTTCCACCCAAAGTAAGCCAACCTTTACTTAACGATTTTACAGGTAAATCTTCATAATTTCTCAATCCCAACAATTGCTTTATCATGGCTACTTTATTGCCTCTAAGCATATCGTTCGTAATGGGAATATATTTACTAGACGATTCTGAAGTGCCAGAAGAAAGTGCGTAATATTTTACTTTTCCTGGCCAACAAACATCTGGCACACCTTCTAGTGTTTTATGCCACCATTGTTTGTAAATTTTATTGTAGTTATATGTGGGAACTATTTCTTGAAATTTTTTACCAACATGCTTGCTCAACAATATTTCGTCGAAACGATATTGTTGTCCAAATTCTGTAAATCTGGCTCTTCGTAAAAGCTTTTTAAGCACCTTTAATTGTAGACTTCTAGGATTTCTTTCTGGTAAACCCAACGCTTTTGAAATACTAATAGGCACTTTTATATCGAATATGGCCATTGCTAATGTTAAGTTTTTATAAAGGTTTAAACGAAGCTAAACTAAAAGTTGCAAAAATACGCAGGCTTTCGTATTTATAAATATGTAGCTATCAGCCTCCTAAGTAGCTATAGTTTTTAAGAATGATTTTTACATCTATCCAAAATTCATAGTGTTTAGCATAACGCATATTTAACTGCTGCAATGCTTGTGTTGATATATGTTGACTAGCTTTTTCTGCTAGCCCTAAAACTGTTAGTTTATTTGGTAAAATGGGGGGAAGCGATTGTTTGCTAATTGCGTTTGCATAACCTACCCATGTACGTTTACCCATCAATACTTTACATGCAAATACAAATGCAGCAATTGGTTTTTTAATTATGAATATATTTAGTGGAAAACAAATTATTAGAAGGAGGCTTACAGCAATATCTACCAACCTTTTCATTCTTTTTTCATAAGGTCTTGCTATTGCAAAATCGTTTTCGTAGGCATAAATTTTTCCTGATGCCGATTTGTCATCGCTACCAACAATGCTTTTACTGTTGCTTGCAAAAAATCGAAAGTGTATGCCATTCTGTTGTTGTATCCAATGAATAACATGGGTTAACGACCATTCATCTAAACAAAAAACAATCTCATTTACTGCTAGTTCTTTAATAATTTCCTGTAAGTTGTTAATTTCTCCAATTGTATTTTTTTCATTTTTATTATTTCCAATTCTACCAATAATACTATCATTAGTGCCAGTTTGCTTATAAACATGCGATACTTGCTGAAAACTTTTTTCATTGCCCACAACAATGGTTGCCGGTAAATAATTGGCTTGATAAGAAGGTGGAATTAGTTGTAATTGTAATAAAATATATCTACTACAATACACAAATATTGCGGCCATAAACCCACCAATTACAATTACACCTCTTGAAAATCGAAGCGTTTCTGGTAATAATGCGTAAACAGCAATTATGGTTACAATACCTGCAAAACTGGAAAAGAATGCTTTTGAAGGTTTATATAAATTATCGTAGATGCCTGTTATTGCAGCAGCAATAAGCATAATTGCAGTAAACGAAAAAAGGGTAATGTTTACAGTGCTTTGCATAAAAGGAATACCATTTCGTACATATTGTATCCAAACAAAAGCGGTTCCGTTTAATGCTAATAAAATAAGTGCAGCATCAAAAAGCGGCATTCCAATTTTTACAAAAAATGATTTTATAAGCGATGTAATTGCTTTGAAGAAAATAGCAATATTTAACAGCATTACAAAAATGGTAGCTGCTGAGCCTTTGTAGTGTTTGTTTACAAAAATGCTCATAGCAGAATAAAATAATTTTACATAATTTAAACTGCCTTTTTTAGTGCTTTCGCCTTTAAAATGAATAATGTTTACATTGCCTAAATAGTAATTTTTAAATCCTGCTTGTTGAATTCTATAGCTTAGGTCAATATCTTCTCCATACATAAAAAAATCTTCATCAAATCCTTTACATACGTCAATGGCAGCTCTTTTAATCATCATAAATGCACCTGCTAATACATCTACTTCGTGTATTTCATTTTCATGTAAATAGCCCAATGCATATTTGTTGAATAATCTTGATTTTTTGAAAATACTTGATAAGCCAACGATTTTGAAAAATGAAACCATTGGGCTAGGAAAAGCTCTTTTGCTTTCGGGTAAAAATGTGCCACTACCATCAATCATTTTTACACCCACAGCACCACAATTTGGTTGAGTACTAAAAAAAGAAATACACTGTTCAAAGCAATCTTCAGTAACTAATGTATCAGGATTTAGTAGCAATACATACTCACCTTTACTTTTTTGGATAGCCAAATTATTGGCTTTGCCAAAACCAATATTAGCATCGTTAACAATAAATTGAACCCAAGGAAAAAGTGGTTGTAAATAAGCAATGCTATTATCACTTGATTGATTATCTACCACAAATACTTCTGCATTAATATTTATAATAGCTTTTGCAACACTATGCAAACATTGCTCTACAAAATATTTTACATTGTAATTTACTATAATAATAGAAAGCTGCATATGGTTTACAACCGAAGCGTTTTATTGTTAATGGGTGAAAAGTAAAACAATAAATGGATAATTTGTTGAAACAAAGGCTTTATAGCTGCTTATATTTGCCACATGACACTAAAACAAACACTTATAGAGGCTACAATGGCTGGTGCCGCCATCATGAAATCTTATTTTGATAAACAATTTACAATATCTAACAAAGAAGGTATTAATAATTTGGTTACAGAGGTTGACCATAAAAGTGAAGAAGCTATTTTTAGTATTATCAAAGCAAATTTTCCAGATCATTTTATTTTAAGTGAAGAGGCAGGAGAAATTATTCAAGACAGCACTTATAAATGGATTATTGATCCAATTGATGGTACTGTAAATTATGCCAATGGTATACCTATTTGTTGTGTAAGTATTGGAATTGAGAAAAATGGTAAAATGGAAATGGGGGCTGTATACAATCCATTTATTGGTGAGTTTTTTTTCGCTCAAAAAGGATTTGGTGCCACACTCAACGATAAAAAAATTCATGTAAGCGATAAAACAGAATTGATCAATAGCTGTTTGGTTACAGGATTTCCATACACTTATTTAGATGCAGAAAATGGGCCCTTACAAATTTTTGAAAAATTTATTCGAAAAGGTGTTCCTGTAAGGCGTTTAGGAAGTGCGGCTATTGATTTATGTTGGGTTGCTGCTGGACGATTTGATGGTTTTTACGAACATAAACTACAAGCTTGGGATAGTGCAGCTGGTTTTTTAATGGTAGAAGAAGCTGGCGGTAAAGTAACCGATTTCGCAAATAATTATTACAGTCCTTATCAACCACATATCATTGCTTCAAACGGAAAAATTCATGATGAATTAGTGAATGTAGTAAATGGTGGTGCTGTGTAAATAAACCCATGTTGCACTAAATTATTTAAATTGGATGTTCTGTTTTTATAAGCAAAACATCCTTTTTTGTTTAATGTATTTGTTATGCGTTTTGTATTTGGTATCATATTTCTAGTTAACAGTACATGTCTATTTTCTCAATTAACATATCCCAATATTTTAATTGAGTTTGATAGTGCATGGACGCATAAAAACCTGCAATTAATTCCTATTCGATTTAAGCAAACATTTTTTGATAACCAGTCTTCTAATTTTCCCCGATTAATCAGCTTACAACAAGCCCTGAAAGAAGGAAAAGTACATATAAAAGAATGGTATTATAATGGTGATGCCGACGTACGTACATTACAAATTAGCAATAAAAGCAATGATTACATTGTACTACAACAAGGCGATATGTTAAAAGGAGGAAAGCAAGATAGAATGATTGCTGAAAGTAAAATTTTGGCTCCTAAACAACAAGATGAATTTATAAGTGTGTATTGTATTGAACGAGGACGTTGGGATAAAAAAGCTACCACATTTTCGTATGCTGGAAATGCAGATGCTTGGTTAAAAAAAACAATGGATAGCACCAATCAGCAACAATATATTTGGAAAGAAATTGAACATAGATTGCCTAATAGTGATGCTGTAATTACCACATGGCCTTATTTACAAGTGTTTAACGATACAACAAAAATAGACACTAGCTATACGAATTTTTTTCAGCAAAAAATGAAGGCATCTGATAGTTTATTTGCTGGCTTTATAGCTGTTACCGATTCTTCAATAATTAGTTGTGAGGTATTTGCAAGTACAACACTTACTGTACAATTTTTTGATAAATTGGTTAAAAGTTGGTCTTATGCTGCTATTATAAAAGGGAATAAACCTGTAGCAACGTACAAACAGCTGAATACATTTGCCAATCTTGTTTTTTCGAGTGAAGAACAACAGAAAAATTATGTACAAAAACATGGCAAACAATACATTTACCAACATAAAACTTTTCATTTGGTAGCATATTAACTCAATAGCAACATGCTTACATTTGTAACATGTATTTGGTAAAAACTCCTTGGTGGCTTAAAGCTTTATATCCACAACTAACTTGGCATATTGAAACAAGTGAAAAAATTATATATCTCACTTTCGATGATGGTCCACATCCTGTAGCTACACCGTTTGTGTTAGATGTACTAAATCAATACAGAGCAAAAGCAACTTTTTTTTGTATTGGAAAAAATGTAAAAAAATATCCATCTATTTATCAAGAAATCATCGCTAATCAACATGCCGTTGGTAATCATACACAACATCATTTAAATGGATGGCATACAGATACTTATAGTTATGTAAAAGATATTTTATGGGCGGCTAACTTTATTCAATCTAATTTGTTTCGACCACCTTATGGTAGAATTACAAAATCTCAAATTAAAGAAATTACAATACCACCTTATACAAATGCTCAAACTTTTTCTCCAATAATGTGGTCGGTTTTAAGTGGTGATTTCGACATTTCATTATCCAATGAAAAATGTTTAGACAATGTACTTAAATATACAACTAGTGGTAGTATAGTTGTGTTTCATGATAGCGAAAAAGCGTTTCAAAAATTGCAATATGCATTGCCAAAAATGTTAGAACATTTCAACAATTTAGACTATCAGTTTCATGCTATAAATGCATAAACCACAAAGGCCGAGGTAGAAACCTCAGCCCATTTAATCCGTACCCTATGAAAACAGTCTTTACAATCTTATTTCCTTACTAATGTGCCTTTAATTTTAGTTGTTGTTATAGTTCGAGATATTAAAACGTGTACCGATTGTTTTTTATTTTCCAATAGCTAAATATTTTTTATTGTGTAAAGGGCATAAAAAATTTTAAAATTTGCAACATGACCATTATAGATACACATTGCCATTTATATGCAGAAGAGTTTAATCAAGATATAGATGCCGTAATTGAACAAGCAAAAGCAGAGGGCGTTACCAAATTTTATTTACCAGCAATTGATAGCGAATCGTTAGAAGCTATGCTTGCTTTAGAAAAAAAATTTCCCAACGAGTGTATAGCTATGATGGGTTTACATCCTTGCTATGTAAAAGAAAACTATAAAGAAGAACTTGATATTGTTTATCAACAATTACAACAACGCTCATTTGCTGCTGTTGGAGAAATTGGTTTAGATTTTTATTGGGATAAAACGTTTACAAACCAACAATACGAGGCTTTTGAACAGCAAATGCAATGGGCTTTAGAGAAACAATTACCCATAGTAATTCATACAAGAAACGCCATGCAAGAAACCATTAATGCAGTAAAGCTTTTTGCAAACAAAGGCGTTAAAGGTATCTTTCATTGTTTTAGTGGTAGTTACGAAAGTGCAAAACAAATTATAGACCTCGGGTTTTTATTAGGAATTGGTGGTGTGATTACCTATAAAAACGCAGGACTGCCAGAAGTAATTGCAAAAATTGGGTTAGAACATTTGGTGCTAGAAACCGATGCACCTTATTTAACACCTGTGCCGTTTAGAGGTAAAAGAAATGAAAGCAGTTATTTAAAATACATTGTAGCCAAAGTTGCAGAAGCAAAACAATGTAGTGTAGAAGAGGTTGCAACAATTACTACAGCAAACGCACAACGCCTTTTTAAATATTGATTTTTTATTGATGAATTAGTGCCGAACCGTTACTTTTGCTGCCCTTAATAAAAGGAGAGTTGTCCGAGTGGTTGAAGGAGCACGCCTGGAAAGTGTGTATACGGGAAACTGTATCAAGAGTTCGAATCTCTTACTCTCCGCATTTAGTATTAGAAAGTTTGATTATTTCGACTTTGCGTTTTTATTCTATAATATTTTTCTTACTACCTTCTTTTTCTGGTAAATACTCATTTCTTCTTAATATCTTTCAGTTTCCCAAAACATGTTTATATGAGAAATTCTCTAGCCATTTTAGTTGGTTGTAGTGTAACTGTAATTGCTGCACTTACAACGCTTCAAAACAATTTTTCTTCACCAAATGCTGCTTTTTTTGCAGACAGTACAGTTAAGAAAGATACAAATCAATACACCGTTTATAAAAATTTACCTTTAAAACCAAGTAGAACAATTCAATTCAATGCAAAAGAAGGTTCTTGGATGAGTGTAGATATGAGTGCTGATGGTAAAACAATTGTTTTTGATTTAATGGGTGATATTTATACAATGCCTGCTAACGGTGGAAAAGCTACTGTTGTAACGAAAGGATTATCTTACGATGTGCATCCAAGATTTAGCCCCGATGGTAAAAAAATTCTGTTTATTTCTGATAGAAGTGGAGCAGATAATCTTTGGTATATTGATACAGAAAAAAAAGATACAGTTCAATTAACTTTCGATCAAAACCAACATTTTCCGAGTGCTTGTTGGACGCCTGATGGTGAATACATTATTTATTCAAAAGGACGTAGACTTCCGAAATTATTTATGGTACATAAAAAAGGGGGTAGTGGCACACAGTTAATAGAAGCACCTGCAGGTTTAAAAACCATTGATCCTGCAGTAAGTGCAGATGGCAAGAAAATATACTATTCTGCAAGAATGGGTGCATGGAATTACAACGCTCAATTACCACAATATCAAATTGGTTTATACGATAGAAATAATGCTAAAACAACTACTATTACTTCAAGATATGGAAGTGCATTTACACCTACACTTTCTAAAGATGGAAAATGGTTGGTATATGGTACAAGATATGAAGATAAAACCGGCTTGGTAATTCGTAATTTACAAACTAGCGAAGAAAAATGGTTAGCTTATCCTGTTCAAAGAGATGAGCAAGAATCTATTGCACCATTAGGTGTTTTGCCTGCTATGTCTTTTACGCCAGATAGCAAATATGTATTGGCTGCTTTTGGTGGTAAAATTCAAAAAATTGCTATTGATGGAAGCGGCATTCAAGAAATTCCAATTGATGTAGATGTAAAAATGGAATTAGGTCCACAGCTCAATTTTAAATATCCTATTTCAGATACTGCATTTCAATTAGCAACTCAAATTAGAGATGCTATTCCTTCTCCTAATGGAAAAAAATTAGCCTTTACTGCATTGAATAGATTGTATGTAATGGATTATCCAAATGGAACACCAAAACGTGTTACCAACAACGATTTTACAGAAGCCCAACCCACTTGGAGTCCTGATGGAAATACTATTGCATTTAGCACTTGGTCTGCCGATGGTGGAGATATTTACACTGTTAATTTAACTACTAATGCTGTTCAACAACTTACTACTCAAAAAGGGTTGTATCAGCATTTGGTATACAATCCTGCTGGTGATAAAATTGTTTGTTTAAGAAGTAGTGCAAGGGTATTTAAAGAATCGTATGGACCAGGTTATGATGGTAATGAAGAAGAAATTATTTGGATTGCTGTCAATGGAAGTGCTACCAAAACAATTGATA
>Ga0114938_1000177_pt1 | contig 51140 bp, 45 predicted proteins | sample AshMeaBigSpring_FD_88675 | JGI IMG/M metagenome (GOLD analysis project Ga0114938, IMG submission 88675) | Groundwater microbial communities from Big Spring, Nevada to study Microbial Dark Matter (Phase II) - Ash Meadows Big Spring | ecosystem: Environmental > Aquatic > Deep subsurface >...
ACTCCCTGCACCAATAATAGCTGCTATACCGAGAAAAGTAAGATCTCTTGCACTTAGTATTTTATTTAATCCATGAGATTCGCTATGATGATCACCACCATGATGATCTTGTATTATTTTTTCTATACTTTTTTTTCTAAAAATTTTCATTTCGATTAGTAATTTATAAAATTTGAAGGGGGGGGCTATATACGATTTGACAATAATACATCACACAAATAAATATTACTATGTGTTTAATTATAAACAATCATAAAAAAATATCTTTTTTTACAAATCTATATAATTTCATCTATTTATGCTTCATTTCATTTAGCAATTATAGTGGATTTATATTGTATTTAGAGTTTGACAGCTGAATTCATCTGTACTTTCTAATACATATAATGTACTTATACCTCGTCCTATATGTGCAGCGAAATGTATTGTATCTAATTTATAATCTATCGATCACTCATAACTAAATACTGTAACAGATGAGGCATATAATATTGTTATGTACAAAAAGCTAAAGTAGTATCAAGTGACCTATTAAGTGCAGAAGCGATTAATATTAAGATAGCAAGAACATTAGTAAGGTGGCAGCCTGTCTTAGTACCTATTATAATTTCTTTATCTTAATTACTTAGACTATCATATTATGTTTATGAATATGGTAAAGGAGTATTCGTATCATTACCAAAGTCATTATATCATAAATTTATATATCCACAAGCAGTTATGATTAAATCGATATATATCATAGGATTCTAAATACACGTTATCTCATTTGTAAAAATAAGTATATGCACAAGATATATGCTTAACGTCTTATTGACTACACTAGCACATGATAAACCTGGATTGGCTATAAATAGTAAGTGGTAATATCAAGGTATATAGAAGTAGGAGTAAAAAGCGTGGAGATATCATTGTCTATATCTGTTAAAGTATTACGAATGGGATAATTGATCATTCCCCAAACGAAACGAAGTTGATATATAAAAATTTAACATGGTAAAAAAATAATTGTAAGTCCTGTATTCATATTTTTTAGGAGTGATTTTTGTATAATTATATATATGATATAAGTACGATCTTTAAGTTTATAAGATTGAAATACTAAATAAAAAAACTAAATTTGCTTAAAATAAACATTATCATTTTTACTAATGAATATTTATAAACACATAAAGATATTGTTATTGACAATAGTATTTGTAAATAATGCTTACGCTCAACCAGAATTAGAGCTACAATTGGCTCTTGCCAAACAATATATGGAGAATCAAGAGTACGATAAAGCCTTACATATTTATCAAATACTATATACAAACGATAGTAGAAATACCACAGCTTTCAATAATTATCTTAATTGTCTTATATTACTTAAAGACTATACAGAAGCAGAGAAAATACTAAACAAACAAATTAAAAAAAATCCAGGTGAAATAATTTATTTATTTACCAAAGCACAACTTTATGAGACCCAAAACAAAATAGCCGAAGCAGACAAATTATTCAATGAAACAATACATGCTATAAACCCCAAATACCCTAATCAAGCCAATCAATTAGCAAATCTATTTATACAAATCGAAGACTATGATCGAGCTATAAAAGTTTATGAAACTACTAGAGAAAAGCTAAAAGACCCTAGTGCCTATTACTTTGAACTAGGCGATCTCTATCAACGTAAGGGAGACTTAGATAAAATGGCGGATAATTACTTTAATTTTATTTCTACACATCCTGAGCAAGTACAAATTGTACAAAACAATCTCCAAGCTCATTTTGAAAAAGAAAATTACACAGAGATCATACAATCGCAATTATTTAAACGCACTCAAAGTGATCCCAATAACATATTATGGCCAGAGCTCTTGATATGGTTGTATTTACAAAAAAAAGATTTTTATGCAGCTCTCATACAAGCAAAAGCACTAGATAAAAAAGGGAAAGAAAATGGAGAGCGAGTCTATTCTATAGCTCGTACAGCATACATAGAGCAATACTTTGACGATGCTATTGAAGCTTTTCAGTATGTAATATCTAAAGGCGAAGAAACACCCCTTTATTTACCCGCCTATACCGAAATGCTAGCCGCTCAAAAAGACAAAGTCTTACTATCCGATTATACTGATAATGATTTATTTCAAATTGAAAAAAGTTATATTGATTTTTTAAATAAATATAAAATTAGTGCTCATACAGCTATCACAGCCAAAGACCTAGCCCTAATCCAAGCTCGCTATCTTGATAAGACCGATACAGCAATAGCACTACTCCAGCGATTAATAGAGCTCCCGAGTATGAATAATAATCTCAAAGCAGAATGCAAGCTAGATCTCGGTGATTATTATGTCATGCAAAATAATATTTGGGATTCGTATTTATACTATGCACAAGTGGACAAAGCCCATAAAGATGGACCTCTCGGCGAAATGGCTCGCTTTCGCAATGCTCGTTTATCTTATTTTAATGGAGATTTTGAATGGGCTCAGGCTCAACTTACCGTACTGAAAGCGAGTACTAGCGAGCTGATAGCCAATGATGCCCTTGATCTAAGTATATTTATACAAGACAATACTGGACTCGATACCGTATTTACTGCTATGCGTATGTTTGCTCGTTCTGAATTATTTTTATTTCAAAATAAAAAAAGAGAAACTATACTTACATTGGATTCTATTGATTTATTGTTTCCCAATCATAACTTGGCTGATGATATCATGATGGTAAAAGCCAAGATTGCTCGTCTTGCCAAAAACTATACCCTAGCAGTAACCCATCTAGAAAATATTGTACAAAACTATGATGATGGCATCTTAAGTGATGATGCATTATTTATGCTCGGTGAAATATACGAATATCAAATTAAGGATATCGAAAAAGCAAAATTACAATATGAAGCCATAATAATAAATAAACCTGATAGTGTATTTAGTGTTGAAGCCCGTAAACGTTTTCGTAGGCTGAGAGGCGACAAAATATAGTGTTACCATTTTCTCTTATTTAATACTAAATGTGTAAGCAATAAAAATATAGCCATGATACTGATAAAATAAACTATATCCCTACTATCTATTACCCCTCGGCTTATACTCTGATAATGATACGCTATGCCTAGTTGCATAATGATCGCATCTAGTTTAGCATAAAATATTTTGAGATTGGCAAGTGACTCAAATGCTAAGTAAAAAAATACACATAAAAAAAAACCTAAAATAAAACTTACTATCTGATTATTGCTAATACTAGATGCAAATAATCCGATTGCAACAAATACGCCCCCCATAAACCATAACCCAATATAAGAGCCCCATGTAGCCCCAATATCTATATTACCCTCAGGAGCAGCGAGATGATATATTGTATAAAAATATACCAAAGTAGGAATCAAGGCTACTAGTAATAAAAACCAAGCTGCCAGATACTTGCTTATGATAATGTGCCAATCACTAAGGGGTTTGGTAAATAATATCTCTATGGTGCCGGTACGGTACTCCTCAGAGAAGGATCGCATAGTAATCGCAGGAACCAAAAAAAAGAAAATAATAGGTGCCCAATAAAAAAAGGAATCTAAGGTAGCAAATCCATATTCGAATATATTATTCTCACCGGGTAAGAACCAACACAATAACCAAGTGCTCAAAAGAAAAACCCCGATAGCTATATAACCAATTAATGATGAAAAAAAAATATTGACTTCTTTTTTGAATAAGGGTATCATGTGCTTGAAATAAAATTATTGTGTTAATGTTTTAAATATGTCTTCTAGTTTACCTTCTTGCTCTGACATTGATAGCAAAGTAAGATTGTTTTTCACTATAAGATTAAATATAATGGGTCGAAGGTCTCTTTGGTCTTGGGAAATGATCATCCATTTACTCTCTGCTACTTTTTTTATACTCACATGGGGTATAGATTGTAGTATAGCCTCAGCTTGAGAGGTATTGACTTCTACTATAAAAACTCGTTGTTTAATAGCATCGTTTTTTATAACTTGGGTTGTATCATCGGCTACAATTTTTCCTTTATTGATAATAATGATACGATCACATATCGCCTCTACTTCTTGCATGATATGTGTAGAGAGCATCACCGTTTTCTCTCTGCCTATATTTTTAATTACTTGTCTTATTTCTACTAGTTGATTTGGATCAAGCCCTGTGGTCGGTTCATCCAGTATCAAGATAGACGGATCGTGCAGCATTGCCTGTGCAAGCCCTACTCGTTGGCGATATCCTTTGGATAACTGTCCTATTTTTTTTTTGCACTCTACAGTCAATCCAGTAAGTTGTATCATCTCATCTATTCGCTTTGCTAGGTTTTTTATTTTATGCACTCTTCCTACAAATTCTAAATATTCTCTTACATACATTTCAATATACAATGGATTGTGTTCTGGGAGATACCCTATAGCTGAGCGCACTCGATCCAATTGCTTATTGACATCATATCCATTTATTATAGCATTGCCACTTGTGGCTGGCAAATATCCTGTAAGTATTTTCATAGTAGTACTTTTGCCAGCACCATTTGGACCTAAAAAACCTACTATTTCTCCTTTATTAATCGTAAAGGTAATAGCATCTACAGCTCGCTGTAAGTTATATACCTTGGAGAGTCCTTGTACTATTATCGACATTACAAAGCGCTAAAATTATACAGAAAATGATGTCCCACAGCCACATGTATTATTAGCATTAGGATTATTATACTGAAATCCTCTATTGTTAAGCCCATTTACCCAGTCGATCTGCATACCTATTATATACATGCCCTGTGCTCTATTCATTATCACCGGTATTTCATTATATGTATATTGCTCATCACCATCTTGTTTATGGTCAAAACCTAATATATATGTCATACCACTACAACCCCCACCCTTAACGCCAACTCTTAATGCCATGGTTTGTATATCTATATTGTGCTTGGTGATAATGCGTTTGAGTTCTTCCATGGCAGATGGCGTAAATGTGACTGGACAGTTTTTTACCTTATCTTGTTGTAATGTTTCCATTGTGAATTAATTTATTTTACCTTTGGATTGTAAAAATACAACTTTATTACGGGATAGAATAATAACTTTATATGAATACCATTTTAGAAATAATTAAATTTACTTTACCCTCTGTTATTGTACTATCGGCGGCTTATTTAATTCTCAAAACTTACATAGATGGTCAATATAAAGAAACTTATTTGACTGAAAAATTTAAATTACAAAAGGATACCATTCAACAAAAGCTACAGGCTTATGAACGACTTATATTATTTCTAGAACGCATCAATCCTATGACCTTAATACCTATGGTGCGATTACCTCAGATGAGCGCACTAGATTTACAACATAAATTACTGCAACAAATAAGAGCAGAATACGAACACAATATAGTACAACAACTCTATGTAGGAGACAATAGTTGGCGTATGATACAAGCTACTAAGGAGCATGTTATTACTATAATAAATAATGCCGCATCACAATTACATAATGATGCAAGCGGAGTGGATTTATCTAAGCGTATATTTGAGATTATTGCTAATCTTGGTATTGAAAACCCTACACAACCGGCAATACAGATACTCAAGGATGAATTGAGACAATTGATTTAATTATAATAATCTGTATTTTTTTTATGCAGCTGCAGTATTTGCAGTATGTAATACATCATTGACTATGCTAGCATTGGGAATATATTTAGCACTATTCAGTATATTGTATGCATCGAGCAACTTGCTATATTCTGCACGTAATTCATCATTTTGAATTAGTTCCTTTTCCAATAGTAATGAAAAATGTGGATCCAATTCGCCATATAAATATTGTAATAAATGTGAATGGGTAAAAGTTGTATTCATTTGTTTGGGTTTTAAAAATTTGGAATCTTTTAATTTACTTAATATACAAATAAAACGTTCTATTTGACTAATTATTGTATCAAATGTAAAAAGAAACATTTTCAAGGCATATTTATTTATTATAATCTGAGCTTATAGTCTCTATTTTGTTTTCAATATTATTATACGAAATAAGATTATTTTTGTTACAATTATTATTATAAATTTATATATATGGCACAAATTGTTGCAAAAAAACCACTTGCGCTACACTGGAAAATACTTTTAGGATTGATAATAGGGGTCTTTATGGGTATAATTGCTCAGAATAGCGCTATAGATAGTAATGTCTTACAAATTATTATAAGCTATGTGAGTATAATAGGCAAATGGTTTCTTAATTTGATAATGATGATAGTAATCCCTTTATTATTTTGTGCTATTATTAACGGCATACAGGAAGTAGGGGATATCAGTAAGCTCGGCAAGCTGGGCATTCGCACGTTAATTTATACCCTTATCGTTACTTCCATATCAGTATTTATAGGAATAGCCTTATTTAGTACTATACAACCTGGCAAAATGATAAGTGAGCAAAATAAACAAAATTTACTTGCTCAGTTTAAGGCAAAAGCAGAGGAGATTACCGATGATATGAATAAAACTCAATCCCTACCAGAAATAGCTAGCAGTATTATACCTCAAAATCCTTTCAAAGAAATGGTGTTTTCTTTTGATAAAGAACCCGCTGGAGGTAAAATCATCGCTGTTATGTTTTTTGCGATTATGTTTGGTGTCGGATTAGTCAATATGCCTAATAATAAATCTAAGCCTTTAATGGATTTTTTTGATAGTTTATTTGAAGTAAATATGAAAATTATCAGCTATGCTATGAAGCTTGCCCCTTTTGGTGTTGCTGCTCTTATGTTTAAACTTACTGCTACAACGGGACTTAGTATAATCGGCGTCTTACTTATCTTTATGATGCTTACTATTTTGGCACTAGCCTTACATCTATTAGGCACATATAGCTTGATATTGAAATTTTACTGTGGTCAAGATCCTTTTAAGTTTTTTAAAGATATTAAGGATGTGATGATCACTGCATTCAGCACGAGCAGTAGCAATGCTACGTTACCTACAGCCTTGATTGTAACTCAAGAAAAAAGGCGTATTCCGAAGCACATAAGTAATTTTGTTCTTAGTATCGGCAGCACCGCCAATCAAAACGGCACAGCTTTATACGAGGGTGTCACAGTATTGTTTTTAGCACAATTATTTAATGTAGATCTGAGTATAAGTCAGCAGATATATGTAGTTGTATTTTGTATTATGGCAGGAGTGGGCACAGCTGGTGTACCAGGGGGGAGCTTGCCAGTTATAGCTATTATACTAGCAAGCATAGGAGTGCCTCCAGAGGGGCTAGCTATCATAGTAGGAGTGGATCGTATATTAGATATGTGTCGTACAGTTATCAATGTAAGCGGTGATATCGTATGTGCTGAAGTAGTCCATAGCTGGGAACTAAAAAAGCCGCTATAAAAAAAAACTCAATTACAAAGCGTTTTTTTTTATAAATAAAATTATATAATTATTTTTCTTTACTCATTTTCATTTTTACATCGGTAATAGGGCGATCGCCTGGGGCAGTCTGCACAGCAGCTATTTTATCTATTATTTCCATACCTTCTATAACCTCGCCAAACACAGTATAAGCATTATCTAGAAAAGGTGTACCTCCTACAGTCTTCAATGCACTACGTTGTTCTGGTGTATATTTCATTTGGTTTTGTAATTGGACTTGATCTAGCTCTGCATCGCTCATCTGCTTACCTTGTACTATATAGAATTGACAATCGCTACTGGCTTTTTCAGGATTATTGTCACGAGCAGCAGCCAATGCTCCTTTACGATGTATTAAATTAGGTTTAAATTCATATGGTATACGCTGAGGAGGATTATTTTTGCTGCCCATACCCAATTGCTGTCCAGCAGCAGCATTGCGACTCATAGGATCTCCTCCTTGTATCATAAACCCTTTGATAACTCTATGAAATAAAAGATCATTATAAAAACCCTCCTCTACATTTTTCAAAAATGCATCTCTATGTTTTGGGGTTTCATCGTATAATGCCACTTTAATAATACCAAATGAGGTTTCTATTTTTACTGTATGCGTATATTTTCCTTGTGGTTCGAGCTTTACAGGGCTAGTAGTAGCACTGGATGGGCTTGTATTAACTGCTGTCGGGGGTGTCTTTTCTACTGCAGCACTTTTATCTTTATTAATAGTATGTTTTTCATTTTTACATGCAACAATACTGAGAGAAAATACAAATGAAATAAGTAAGATTTTTTTCATTTTAAATTTGATTTTGATAAATTTTTACTCAAAAATAATAGAATGTTTCAAATTATTAAGATTATTTTTATAATAATTTGAATTATAAAAAAATGCTGATTATTTTCATAAATAATCAGCATTACAGTTTATTGTATAATTTAAAAAACGTTTATTATTCGTTATCTGCTTTATTATTACAGTAATTCCAAACAAAAGCAGCTAACGCACCTCCTACTAAAGGCCCTACAATATAGATCCATATATTACCGATACTATCTCCCCCACACATCAGTGTATTACATAAATTACGACCTATACCCACTGCAGGATTAAATGCTCCTCCAGAGACAGGACCTAGACCGACAGCCATAGCAAATACAGTAAAGCCAATGGCCAATCCATAAAAGGAATTACCATTATTAGCCTTGGTTGTAGCTACATTTAATACTACATAACATAAAGCAAATGTACCTAGAATCTCAGCCAACAAAGCCGCACCTGCACCTACTCCAGCGCCAGGAGTATGTAAACATGATGCACTGTTACCTGTAATCATATAAGCAGCTATAGCTCCGAGTAATCCTCCGATTACCTGAGTGCCCATATATGAAAGCATCTCATTCATCCCTAATTTGCCACGTAAAAATATAGCCAGTGATACTGCAGGATTATAGTGGGCACCAGATAGATGACCACCTGCGTACACCATAATCATAAGGACAGATCCTATTGCCAATGCAGCTAAAACACTGCCAGAAGCAACAGTACAACCGATAGTGAACACTAAAAAGAATGTTCCGATAAATTCATAAAGGAGTTTTTTCATTTGTATAAAGTTTTAAGGGTTTAGGTTATATAAAAGTAATAAATATTTTGAAAAAATACTTTAAATTACAAACAATAAAAGTGCCAAAAAATCAATATTGCCGACCGGGTAAGGCAAATTTGCCACGAGAAGGGCAATATTTGCGGATATATAGCACTACGATTCAACACACAAGCGATTCTATATATTTTCACGGCGTAAAAACCCACTCATAGCCGCCATTTGCGCAACCTTCGGTATAAGAGCAAGCCATTGCTTTATTTGTAATAGCGTACAATACAATTAAAGAAAGGAAAAGTTTTTTTATTGAATTATTATTTTAATATAGGTTTTTATAGTTGAATTTAGCGTATAAATTTAATTTTATGATTTGATAAATTTAATAAGAAAAATTCATTTTTGGGTAAAAAATGTATTTTTTTTTGATGATTACATTTACTAAATCGTTCACGCAATTTTTATTGCGTAATTTGGGTTTATCATTATAGTATAATGTATAAATCATATTGGTATTATTAGTTTAATTTAGGCTGTGAATAAATACACTGTTGTAGCATTGTATAGATTATATAGTAATATTATAATGCGTCCAATATATACACAATATAGTATTTTATCAATATGGTAATTTTAATATTGCAAGTTTTTTATTATTTTTTATTTTTGTACATGGTAAAATTTAACAAAAAATTCATTGCTCAAGGGCTTACATTCGATGATGTATTATTACTCCCGGCCTATAGCGAAATCCTCCCTCGTGATGTGCAGATCACCACTCAACTAAGCTCCAAAATCAAACTTAATGTGCCTCTCATAAGTGCAGCTATGGATACGGTTACAGAGTATGATATGGCGATAGCTATGGCTAGACAAGGCGGCTTGGGAGTATTACATAAAAATATGAGCATAACGTTACAAGCAGATCAAGTCCGTAAAGTAAAACGTAGTGAAAGCGGTATGATCATTGACCCTATTACGCTATACGAGAATGCTACTGTAGGGGAAGCTTTGCACATTATGAGAGAATTTAAAATAGGAGGCATCGCTATCATAGATTATAATCGCAAACTCAAAGGGATACTTACCAATAGAGACTTACGATTTGAAACCAACAAAAAGCAAACTGTAAATAAAATAATGACCACAGACAAACTTATCACAGTGCCTGTAGGTACTGACCTGTCAAAAGCAGAAAAATTATTGCAAAAACATAAAATAGAAAAATTACCTGTAGTAGACAAGTCAGGCAAACTCAGGGGTCTCATAACCTATAAAGACATACTCAAATCCGGTAAATATCCACAAGCATGTAAAGATTCATTAGGTCGGTTGCGAGTTGGGGCAGCAGTAGGCATCACTAATGATACCCTTGATCGTATTGAAGCATTAGTAAAAGTGGGGGTAGATATAATCACCATTGACACAGCCCATGGTCATAGTAAAAGTGTCATAGATAGCATAATGCGTATCAAAAAAACATATCCAGAATTACAACTCATTGCCGGCAATATAGCAACAGGTAGTGCCGCTAGAGCACTAGCCAAAGCTGGTGTAGATGGTGTCAAGGTAGGAGTAGGACCAGGGAGTATATGTACTACACGTATTGTAGCAGGTGTAGGTATGCCTCAGCTCACAGCGATCTATGAAGTCAAGCAAGCATTACGAGGTAGCAAAGTAAGCATAATAGGGGATGGGGGCATTCGCTATACAGGAGATATCGTCAAAGCCATAGCTGCAGGAGCAGATGCTATAATGACGGGTTCATTATTTGCTGGCGTGGAAGAGAGCCCTGGTGAAACTATAATATACGAAGGGCGTAAATACAAAACATATAGAGGGATGGGGTCTCTAGATGCTATGATGCAGGGAAGTAAGGATCGCTATTTTCAAGATGCAGAGGATGACGTGAAGAAACTAGTCCCCGAAGGTATAGAAGGAAGAGTCCCCTATAAAGGGACACTAGAGGAAGTAATGACCCAGTGCATAGGTGGGCTGCGTGCAGGTATGGGGTATTGTGGTGCAGCTACAATACCGATGCTCCAAAAAGCAAAATTTACTATCATCACAGCGGCTGGTATGAAAGAAAGCCATGTACATGATGTTACTATAACCAAAGAATCTCCTAATTATTCGAGATAAAGAAGCGAAAATGATTACTTCATTGGATCTAATTTTGTTTTTAGTATATACTATAATACTTATCATATTCGGATTATATGTCAATCAACGATTCGTAAAAGACTCGGTTTTACAAGTTTATTTAATTCCTTTTTTGATCTTTAAAATATTTTGTTCTTTGGCATTTTGTTTAATAATGACTTATTATTATCCCGATAAGAACGATACCTTTGGATATTGGAATTTTTCTACTAGTATTTATAATTATTATTTAAGTAGTGATAATAGCATTTCTATATTAGATATTTTATTTGCTCCTACAGACTATCTCAAAACATTACCCAATATACCTACTTATACTTTTGCTTTGGATAAAGGCTATTTGATAGTTGTCAAATTTGCATTTTTATTGCGTTTTATTGGTGCCAATAGTTTTTTAGTTACTAGTTTGGTTTTTGGTTTTATATGCTTTTTGTGTACTATATTATTGTATAAAACACTTCGTAGCATATATCCTGAATACAGCAGAGCGATAGCCTGGATCGTTTTTTTTGTACCCTCCGTTACATTCTGGAGTAGTGGGATTATGAAAGATACCATCACATTTAGCTGTATCTGTTTGCTCAATTGGGCTATTATCAATATATTCTATCACAGACGAAATTTTATTATTTCTCTTATAATTATATCCTTTGCAGTTTATTTGGTTTTTTTTGTCAAAACTTATATTCTTGTTGGATTATTGCCGGCTTTACTTATATTGATCTTTCGTTTATTTTTATTTAAAATTAAAGATTTTCATCTCAAACTATTTGTATTCCCTATAACTTTAGCATTCCTGATAGTTGCTACATTAGCTTCCTATAAATTTATAAATATTTATGCTAGCAAATTTTCCATTGATAGGGTTGTGCGAGCAGCACAAGTCATGCAGAATTGGCATTTGACACTAGCTAAGAGGGAAGACGCCAGCAGCTATGATCTTGGTAAAATAGAAATGACACCAAAAGGCATAGCTACTATGGGATTTAAGTCATATGTAGTTACTTTCTTTAGACCCTATCTCTGGGAGGTACGCAATCCTGTGATGCTGATGACTGCTGTGGAGAGTTTTTTGATATTAATTGCTACGTTTTATATTCTTTTACGTTCTGGGATTATCTTTACATTGCGCAAAATATTAAGTGACCCTTTTTTATTATATGCTATAATCTTCACTATTGTATTTGGTATAGCAGTAGGCTTTGCATCATTTAATTTTGGTGCCTTGGCTCGATATAAAATCCCTTGTGTCCCGTTTTATTTAATGATATTATTGGTATGCCATTATTCTATTCCGATTTCTAAATTAAAATTATAAGACTCGAAACTATGAAGGCGCCTTTGCTGCGTATTGTTTTTATCAATCCTACTCACTCATCCAATATGGGCTATATAACCAATTGCCTTACAAGAGAATTAGCGGATATGGGACATGAGGTACACCTATTGACTTCTACTTTGAATGTAATGGGCAACAAAGAATATTATCAAAAAACATACGCACAATTCCTTGGAGATGCCTATGTCCCGGAGGGAATATATCTAGAAGAAAATTTTACAGTACATCGTATGCCCGCATTAATTTATAAAAAAGAAGAAGTTTATTTCAGAGGAGTATATACTAAACTTAAAGTATTAAAACCCGATATAGTTCATATATATGATGTCAATCATTTTTTGTTTATTCAGGCTGTATTTGCAAAAGTCGTATTACGTTTCAAATTATTTACAGCGTATCATGGGGTACTTTCGGTATTCCCATTACATAATTTATGGCCTAACACATCAATTTATTTCAAATTAAAATGGACTATTTTACATAAGATTACCGGTTATATTGGCAGCTTATTTACAGAACAATGTTACCCTGCAACAGAAGATGGACAATTGATAGTAACCAAATACTATGGTTGGCCTGCTAAAAAATGTAAAGTAACTCCTTTGGGTGTAAACACAGCTCGATTTTATCCCTTGAAAGATATAGCTGCAAAAAAAAAATTGAGACAAGAGATATTTACTGAAATTCATGAAAATGACTTCCTTTGTATTTATACAGGTAAATATACAAACGATAAAAACCCCTTATGTCTAGCGCATGCCGTAAATTCACTTGCAGATAAATATCCCAATATTAAAGCTATATTTATTGGTGATGGACCCCAAAGTCAATCTATAGCTGTATGTAAAAACTGTTATATGATTTCGTTTGTACAAAATCATGAACTGGCAAAATATTATCAAGCGAGTGATGTAGGAGTATGGCCCAAAGAAGAATCGCTGAGCATGATAGATGCTACCGCATGTGGGCTCCCTATTATAGTAAGCGACAAGATGCTTTCTACTGAAAGAGTAGAAGGTAATGGCTTAGTTTATTTTGAAAACCAAGCAGATGATTTAGCATTAAAAATTCTTGTCCTTTATAAAGATGAAGCACTCGCCAAAAAATACAGCGAGCATGGCAGCAAAAAAATAATAGAAAATTATAGCTATAAAAAAATTGCCAAAGAACGAGTATCTGATTATTATAAATCTTTAGGAATAAACTAATGAATTGCCTTATATGTAATGCAAGTACTAATTTATTATTTGAGAAAATAATAATGAATACATATAATGCTGAGTACAGATATTGCGCATCATGTGATTTTGTATTTGTTGCACAGCCCTATTGGCTAGATGAAGCATACTCATCTGCCATTACTGATTTGGACTTAGGACTAGTACAACGTAATCTCATGAATGCTAAACTCAGTGCTCGTATTATTAATTTTTTTTTTCATAATAAAGCTTCCTTCTACGATGCTGCCGGGGGATATGGATTATTTACCCGATTGATGCGTGATAGTGGATTTGACTTTTATCATACTGATCCGTATTGCCAAAATTTGTTTGCAAAAGATTTTGAATTGATAAAGGATAAAAAATATGAACTTGTAACAGCATACGAAGTAATGGAACATATAGTATCGCCATTAGCATTCATTGATTCGATAACCAAACATACGGATAATATACTTTTTTCTACAGATATTATGCCGAGCTTGGATACAATACAAGATTGGGATTACTTATCATTACCTACGGGCCAACATATCCGTTTTTACTCCACTAAGGCTCTCCAAGTAATTGCACAAAAAATAGGCTTACATTATGCATCAAATGGTATTAGCTATCATATATTTAGTAAAAAGAAAATCCATTCCATGGTTTTTAAAATAATATGTTCATATAGATGGAATCAATGGGATATCTTATCTTGGAGAAATAATCCATCTTTATTGATGAATGATTATCAAAACAAACTGAAAACCTTATCATCTCAATGAAAATCTTATTTGATAGCGATATATTTAATTGGCAGAGCTATGGTGGTATTTCACGACTCTTTGCGCATCATATATATCAATTGAGGATACAAGGACATACCCCGGTATTGAGTTTATTACATACTCATAATCAATATTATCATGAACTATTCCCTAATACAAGTCATCAGTTTCTTTCCGATTTTCATTTTAAGGGCAAATGGCATTTGTTTCGTCTCATACATCAATTAAATACAATCTACACTAAGTATCATTTATATAAAAATGATTTTGATGTTTTTCATCCTACTTTTTATACCCATTATAATTTAACTAATATAAAAAAACCTTCAGTAATTACTATACATGATATGGTATGGGAAGAGTATCCGCATATTAGGTCACATATGATTCCCTCACAGAAACATAAGCAACGATTGGCGGAGGCTGCTACGCATGTCATAGCAGTAAGCGAAACCACAAAACAAGGCATAGCTAAACATTATTCGATACCAAGCGAAAAAATCACTGTAATCCATTTAGGGGGCTTTCATAATTGGAATATAGACTTATTAAAAAAACAAAAATGGTTGATTTATATTGGTAATCGCTCTGCTTATAAAAATTTCTGCTTATTGTTATCTATATGTAAGAGACTTTTTTATCATTTACCTGAGTGGAAATTGTATTGTCTAGGGGGTGGAGAATTGACACACAGTGAGAAGAATTATATGCAAGAACAAGGACTGAATAATCATATTTTTCAAGTAGAAGTAGATGAATTACAATTACATGATTTTTATCAAAAAGCAAGCGTATATATTTCAACTTCAAAACTAGAAGGATTCGGGATACCTATAATCGAAAGCCTCAGTGCAGGATGCAGACTGGCTCTCACTGATATTCCCATTTACAGGGAAGTAGCTCAAGACAATGCCATCTATTATAATCCGGATGATGCTGATGATATGCTTAATAAAATAATAGCATTATGTACCACAACATGTACACCGAAAGAAATACTAGATAGAATACAATATGCTAGCAATTTTACTTGGGAAAAAATGACAAATAAAATTATCGAAGTGTATAAACAAATTATATAAATATATTTTGATAAAATTCTCCATCATAACAGTCTGTTACAATGCTAGCCAAAATATAGCGGCTACCTTGCATTCTATCGTTACACAAAATTATACTGATTTTGAACTTATCATTATAGATGGTCTTAGCACTGATAATACACTACAAATAGCAAAACAATTTGATCCCAATATAATAATATCCGAACCTGACAAGGGCATCTATGATGCAATGAATAAAGGGATAGAACTCGCTACAGGAGATTATATCAATTTTATGAATGTAGGCGATTGCTTCAATGACCCAACAATTTTGAGTCAAATCGCTGCACTACATAGTGATGCGGATATACTCTATGGCAATCATATAGCTGACTACGGCTACTTTACTCGTTATCAGGCAGCAGGCCTCCCAGATGATTTATGGAAGGGGTGTTGTATTTGTCACCAGACCGTATTTATCAAATCAAACATTTTGAAAAAAAATAAATTTGACATAAAATATAAATTTGCTGCTGATTACCATTTATTGATGCAATTATATAAAAAACATTTTTTATTTTACCATACAAAGATCACCATAAGTAAGCAAGCTGCGATGGGTTACTCTGAGCTGCATGATATCGCTATGCGTAAAGAATGGCAACAAATCAATTATCAGTATGACACATCATTTACTATGCAAATACACTATACATGGATGATTTATACAAGGCATATAGTGAATTTTACAAAAAAAATATTGCCCCGTTTTATAATCGAATACATAACTAAGACGCTATATTCCAAATAAACCATATTGAAAAAAATACTCTATATACAAAAATCAAATGTATTTGCTGGATCTGAAAACTTCTTGTATAATTTTATTCCAGAGATGAGCCGAAGAGGTTTTCTATGTGATTTGATAATTATACATAAAGCTCACGAAAGCACACAATTACAAATCCTATTTGATAAAATGCAGCAAGCGGGTGTCCATGTTATACCTGTGATTATCTACATGCCGGGAGGGGTTGATGCTATATTTAAAATAAAAAAAATAATCAATACTCATAATTATGATATAATACATAGTAATTTAATACATAGTGATTTTTATTGCTATTGTATAAAAAAATTATTCCTTCCTCGATTGAAAATCGTATCGATGAAACATGGCTATGACGAGCCTTTTACTAATCAATATGGTTTTGATATAAATAAAATAAAATGGCATCAATTGTATTATCAATTGAGCCGGTGGATGGAAAGTATATTTAATGCATCTATTTATGTCTCACATGGCTTGTATCAATTTTTTCAAAAAGCCGCTATTGCTAATAAATATAATAATTATGTAGTGCATCACGGAATCTTGTCCAAAAAATCATCGGATGAAAAAAGTGAATATAGATTAGCTCCATTACAGCTTTGTATAGCAGGCAGATTAGTCGCCTTTAAAGGACACGAATATGCCCTTAACGCTTTGCCTAAGATATTAGAAGCATATCCAAACCTTATATTAATTATAGTAGGCGACGGTTACATGCTTGATAAATTATTATTTCTTGTCCATAAGCTATCTATTGATAAAAACGTATTGTTCATAGGATTTACTTCTGATGTATTATCCTATATGCAAGCTAGTGATATCATATTAATTCCCTCTAATAGTGAGGGGTTTGGGATCGTAGCATTAGAAGCCATGTCATTAAAAAAGCCAATAGTGGCATTTGATGTACCCGCTATTAATGAAATAGTAATAAATAATCAAAGCGGTTTTTTATGCCCCCCTTTTGATATAGAATCGTTTGCATCCCGTGTAATAGAATTATTAGATGACGCTATACGCAGACAACAATTTGGTGAATGCGGCTACAATAGACTTAGCACTGACTTTAATTTTGCAACTATGTGTGATAAAATAAATAAAATATATGATTCGATACTCAATTTATAAGAGTAATTTTCTTTTGGTATAAATACCAATAACTCTAATTATTTTCTGAGGTAATTGGTGTTTTTCCGCTGATTTCTTCTGTAGCTATGGTCTCTATTGTATTTACTTCACTAGTTATAACTTTTTCCATTTCATTAGTGAGATTTTCATCATCACCACTAGACATTTCTATACTATCTGTTATTGAATTTATTGTATTATCTACTTCTATTTTATTCGTTTCAGCATCTTTTGATTCTGTATTAAGTATATTAGGCATTTGTTTTTTTATTGATTTAGCACTTTTATTTTCTAACTCAGCTATTGTTTTGTATATACTTGACAACTTTTCTTCTTTGCTTTTTATAGTGTCTTTTAGTACCTGTATTTTAGCTTTACGCAATTGCATTTCGAGTTGAGAGCTCTTAGGGTCATTATTGCGAGTGAACTGAAAGTTGAGATTTTCTTTGTCTCTCATTAATCCTTTTTCCATATGGATTGTTACTTTTTTTAATCCATCTATACGTCCTGTCAAAAAATTGTTGCGGTTCTCATTTCTTTTCCCTTTTATAGCGTTAAAACTTTTATCAATAGCAGCCCATAACTCTTTTCGATGGGATATTATTATGCGAGCATTTTTTATTTTTTCCTGTAATTGCTTCAATTCATTGAATACGCTTTGCACATCTTTTGCCTCCGTGATTTTATTATCTATATTTGCCAGACAGCTTTTATATTCTTTGAGCAATTCAGCTGATTGTGATTCTAGCACTTTTGAGTTGGAATCTTTTAGTACTTTGAGTTTATCAAATAATTTATTGATCGCTTCTTTCATGTCCTCAGCATATTGCTTGCGCAACATATTATCATTACGCAATCTTACTATACGATCCCATATCCCTTTAGTAGTATCCCAATATTCGGGCTTGTACTCTATGGCTTCATTTATCTTATGCGCTATTTCTGTTATTTCAGATTTAAAACTCTCATAGGTTTTTTGTGCTAATATCTCATATGCCCATTCATTTTGAGCTTTACGAATAGTTTCGGGTTTCTCTACTCGTATATCTTCTGGTAACAGGGATTGATCATCGAGATCTTGTATTCTATGTTCCAAATAATCTGGAAAGCTAATTTCTTCACCTTCGACCCATTTTTTTATATGTTCTGAAGCAAAACCTGTCGGAAGATTATTTTTGTCAAACAACCATATATCTACTTTTCTCTCTTCCAGACCGAGTGCTATTGCAACAAGTACATTACGCTCAGGATTGGTAGTTGAACCCCATAGTGCTAATCGATTATGCATAATTTATTATTTATGTGTAAATATATTTTAAAATAAAAAAAAGGAATGCAAAAATATATAAAATTTAGCAAATAAACTATACTTTAAGTAGTACTTATAAGCATAATTTATAAATCTTACAGTGGTATAATCAATATTGTTGTTTAGCAAGTGCCTTTTGTGATTATGAATTAATAACAATTACAATTATTTTTACTGAAAATATTATTATACTATAAAATATGTCAGGCGCAATATATTGAATGACAGGTATATCAGGTGCTGGCAAAAGTACACTTGCCAATAGTAGTTATCAGTATTTGAAAGTAAAGCATCTCAAAGTGATAGTTATAGATGGAGACATATTAAGGGGCCACTTAATAGTGATTTGGGCTATGATCCTCGCTCTAGAGAAGAAAACATCCGTCGTAGTGCTTGCGTAGCTCGATTATTTGCTGACGAAGGGTATATAGTTATAGCAGCTTTCATTACCCCTTTACAATTCTATCGTGATTTAGCACGACATATCATAGGCAATACTAAGTATCATGAAATATATATACATTGCGATTTAGCAACTTGTGAGCAGCGAGATGTAAAAGGACTATATGCCAAAGCAAGGGCAGGTATTATCATGGAATTCACAGGTCTTGATGCGCCTTATGAACCCCTCCATCCAATCCATCACTAATTATTGATACGTGTGCTGAATCATTATTGCAATCACAAGAAAAACTATTACAATATATTATTACTACTTACGGCTTATAAGTCGCTCTCTATATTTACGCAATGTATTGACCGCCTCTATATCTTGCAATTGCAAATTGCATTTAATCAGTAATTCTATTGCATTATTATCAGTGCTATCAATAGCAATTGCCCTTCTTGCTTCTTTTTTACTTTCTTCAATTTTATTTTCTAAAAAAAAAGTAAATACGTGTTGGGTGTCTCTCTATAACTAGCCCGTCATCTATACCGTAGCCATTTAATAGGATATTGCCATATACTATAATAATAAGTAGAGAAATGACGATTACAAAATTATTATGTGCCCATTCAATCATGTACACTTTTGTTTTTTGCAATAAAAGATGGATTGAGCAAATCAGGTTTATTATAAATCAATTCCTGATTACTAATATCAAATATTACGCAGCCCGCCTCTTCGATAATAATATGTCCTGCGGCAGTATCCCATTCGGACGTGGGACCATAGCGAAAATACACATCTATTATCCCCTCGGCCAAGTAGCCAAATTTGATTGCACCGCCAATATAAATTATGTTTACTTGTGGAAAAGTTTTTTTATATTGATTGATTGCTATATCGAGCTCTATATTGTTATGAGAGCGGCTTCCTGCTATCGTGAGCGTATTGCTTATTATTTTTTTATTAAAGACTTGTGTCTCCATATTATTATGCTTCTTATATGCACCCTTACCGATTATGGCATAATAGCATACATTGGTGACCGGAATATAAATAAATCCTGCAACGATTTTTTGCTTATGGGCTAAAGCAACATTAATGCAAAATTCATTGTTGCGTTTGAGGTACTCTTTCGTGCCATCTAGAGGATCTATAATAAAACAATACTCCCAACTAGATCGCTCAGCATAAGGTATATGTTTGGACTCTTCACTTATGATGGGTATATGGGGAAATAATCTATTTAGATTAGAAACCAAAATATCATTTGAAGCTTTGTCCGCAGTTGTTACAGGACTATTGTCGTGTTTTATTTCTATGTTTTGTGACATTTGGGTATAATGATATAATATTGCTTTGGCTGCCTCATGGCAAATAGCAATAATATCATACCTCCTTATGTATATTTCTTCAATCACGAATCATATCTGCTCTAAACGTGCCCAATGAAAAAATGAGTTTATTCCTTTCTAATTTTTCAACAAAAAAAACTCTTTGATAAGAGGTATCGGTCATCCTGGTGTCTTCTTCTTTGCCGTATTGAGTAAAATTCAAATAAATTGAATCTTTAGAAAGTGTATAATTTCCATTGAAAATTACATTCATATCTGGTCGCAATACTTTGCTAGTAAATGTACCATGTGCATCAAAATTAAATGTCATGCTATTGAAAGAGCCATTGCCTGCTGTAAGCGTTACTGTACGCCAAGCACCATAAATCTTTGCAGGTTTTTTGCAAGACAATGAAGATAATAATATCAGTAATAATAAAATATTTTTTTTCATATTAATCAGTATTTATCATTTTTTGAAATTCTTGTTCGTTTATAATCGTGATAGATTTTATTTTTTGTGCTTTTTCAAGTTTGCTCCCGGCTTTGTCTCCAGCCACCAAAAAATTTAATTTTGGGGAGACACTATTGGCAATTTTGCCGCCATGTTTTTCTACTAATTCTTCCGCTTGTGTGCGAGTGAGTCCTACAAGAGTGCCAGTAAATAAAAATGTTTTACCCATAAAGGTTTCAGAAAGGAGTAGGTTTTGATTATTATTGTAAGTGTTGACTCCTTGTGCTTTTAGAAAAGAGATAAGCTCTTGATTTTGTAAGGTATTAAAATAGGCAAAAATACTATGTGCTACTTTGGGGCCTATATCTTGCCATTGCATAAGTTCATCTATCGTCTTTATATACAAATCTTCTATTTGTTGTATTTCCTTAGCAATATTTTTGGCAGTAGTCTCTCCTACATATCTTATCCCTAATCCAAATATAAGTTTATGTAAAGGTCTTTTTTTAGCAGTCTGTATAGCTTTATTTATTTTTTCAGCCGATTTTTCACCAAACCCCTCTATCTTTTTTATTTCTTCAAAATCCAATTTATATAAATCGGCTATAGAATTTAAAAGATGCATTTCACACAAACGATGGATTATAGCCGACCCCATGCCTACTATGTCCATTGCATCCTTGCTGCAATAATGTATGATGCGTTCAGCTATTTGTGCTGGGCATTCTGTATTGTCACATCGCCAAGTTGCCTCTGCTTCTATTTTTACTAAGGTCATATCGCATACAGGGCACTTGTGTGGAAACACAACTACCTCTTCTGTGCCCGAGCGCATTTCTTTAATGCTACCTGATATATAAGGGATAACATCACCAGCTCGTTCTACAATAATAGTATCGCCTATGCGTATGTCTTTTTCTATAATATTTTCTTCATTAAATAGTGATACAGAAGAGATAACTACGCCAGCTAATGGAACCGCTTGTAGCTTGGCTACTGGTGTGATAGTGCCTGTGCGTCCTACCTGAAAGTCAATATGTAATAATTTTGTTTGTGCTTGTTTAGCTTTAAATTTATATGCTATAGCCCACCTTGGATGATGTGCAGTGTTACCACATATATTTTGCTGTAATAGATCATTTACTTTTATTACTATACCATCTATCTCTATCTCAAATTCTTCTCGCAGCTTATCCCACTTATCACAATGAGATATGACCTCTTGTATAGAATTATATATTGCAAATTCCTTGCGTGGAGTACGAAAGCCACATGCTTTTAATAATTCTATATAATCAGCGTGTGTGTCTTTTATACGGTGTAATACATCGTTACCTTGTCTATCTATACAATATGCAACATGATATAAGATAGCTGTAAGGCATCGCTTACTTACTTCATTTGCATCCTGTAACCGTAATGCACCTGACGCATAGTTGCGAGGATTGGCATATAATCTACCACCCTCTTCTAATAGATTTTGATTGATTTTACTGAATGAAGCCTTGTCAATAATCACTTCTCCTCGTATTTCTATACTAGTAATTCCATATTTTGAAAATGGTGCTGTAAGGGGAATACTTTTGATGGTACGAGCATTGACAGTAATATCATCTCCTTGCGTGCCATCCCCTCTGGTAGCTGCTCTTATGAGTTTATCATCAGTATATAATAGGGCTATGCTCGAGCCATCATATTTTGGCTCTACACAATAATATACCTGTTGATTTTCCAATAACTCATGTATTCTATTATCAAATTCTATTAAGTCATTCACATTATATGAATTTTCGAGTGATATCATTGGCGCCATATGATATACTGTAGGAAATGACTTAGTAATTGCTGTAGCAATACGTTGTGTGGGAGAGTCTGTATGAATATATTCGGGATATTGATTTTCTAGTGTTTTTAATTCTAAAAATAATTTATCATACTCATAATCACTTATTAAAGGCTGATTAAGTACATAATATGCATTTTCGTATTGCCGTAATAATTGCGATAGTTCCTGTATGCGTTGATGGGGATGCATACTACTTGATTAGTTTATCTATCGCTTGTGCCAATTTATAATCTTTATCTGTAATACTATTATTAGCTTGATGCGTACATAGTTGTATGGTAACCTTATTATAAATATTTGTCCAATTAGGATGATGGTCATGCTTCTCTGCTATCATAGCTACCTGGGTCATAAAAGCAAAAGCTTCAGAGAAATCTTTAAATAAAAAATCTTTGCATAATTTATTGTCTTCCTTACGCCACATAGTTATTTCTATTGTTTTTTTCGCATAGTAATTACATATTCTACAAGTGCAGCAATCTGCTCTTCGGTCAATAATTTGCTATATGCTTTCATGGTGCCCTTGCCATTAGCAATTCTATCAGAGATTTCCATTGTCGGTATCGTAGAGATTATTAAGTTTTTAGCTCCATTAATTTCAGCATCGCCAAGGATACCGTGACAAGATATACAATATGTATTATAAATTAACTTTCCATTGTGGATCTCATTGGATTTAGTTTGAGTTTTGCTTGCACACGAACAATATATCCCTATTATGATTGTCAAAAAAAATAAGTAATGCATCATGGGCATAAAAATACTGAAAAAAATTGACTAAAAAAGGATAAGATTATAATTTGATGCTTATAATACTTTTTTATATATTAAAAATATATTATGTTGCTAAGTAATTTTTGCGTATCATTGTATTGTGTAATGAATACAAACAACAAAATATGCGGTTTTTATTATTAAGTATATTTTTAAATATATTTTATATAAATAGTAAAGCACAACCATTCAAATTAAAAGGTGAAGTCAGAAATAGTATGAATCAGCCTATTGAGTTTGTTTCTGTTTTTGTAATGGCTTCACAAGATAGTTTGACCCCTATAGCTAGTACTTATACCGATCGTAATGGAGTTTTTATTTTTTCAAAATTATTATTTGATAGTGTAAAATTATATGCAACAATTATAGGCTATAATGCAGCACATAGTCCTTGGATAAAACTGAATAATAAAGATAATCATTATCTAATTAGACTAGAATATAACAACACACAATTAAATGAAGTAACCATAACCGCAGCCCGGCCGATTATAGAATTATTGCCCGACAAAATAGTATATAATGTAGAAAATGAAAGAGGGGCGGTTGAAATAAATGCCTCTGATCTATTGCGTAAAGTGCCTTATGTAAATGTAGATGATGACGGAAATATAACAATAAAGGGGTCTAGCAGCTACAGAGTACAACTCAATGGTAGGAATACAGGTATGATTGCCAAAAATCCTAAAGAGGCCCTCAAATCATTCCCAGTAAGTCTAATAAAAAAAATAGAAGTAATAACCAATCCATCGGCGAAATATGACGCTGAAGGCATCAAGGGAATAATAAATATTATAACATTCAAAAAAATAAGTGGTTATAATGGAAGTATTAGCAGCTCTTATAATAGCCTAGGAAGTTACAATTATAATAGTTCACTTAATGCTAAAATTAATTCTTGGGGCATAGCTGGGTTTATTGGCAGCGGCAATCAACAAAGCCCAGATGCAATAAATACATTTCAAAGGGACTTAATATCTCCAGATACGATTATTTATGAAAGATTTGATTCAAAAGGAAATAATGAAAACTTACGGCAATATGGAAATGCAGAAATAAGTTATGACATAGACACGCTGCGCAGTATGAGCATTTATGGCAATTTCAATATGGGTAAAAACAGCAGCAAATTAATAGGGCAAAGTAACTATTATCGCTCGGACTGGACTACTATATTGCAAACAAGCAATAGTTCTAATAGCTTATCTCATAATCCCACATGGGATGCAGGTATTGATTATATTGAAATAGGCAAAGTAAAAGATAGGGAGTTTAGTATACGCTATAATTATTGGTTTGAACTAAACACAGTAAAAAATCTTACCCGTAGAGACTTTGTAACATCCTCTTCGTTATTGCGTCAGACTATAGATGCTGACCAGAATATAGAGCATACAGTACAGTTAGATTATTCCACCCCTTTCAAAACCGCAGAATCAATTGACTTAGGATATAAATTTATACAACGTGATATAAGTAGCACAATAAACAATCAACAATATAATCATGATAGCCTTTTGTATATAAATATAGATACTATTAATAAAAATTTTACATATCGTCAATATATAAACACCATATATATAAGTCATTCCATACGATTAGAAAAAATAAATATTCGCACAGGATTGCGTAATGAGAATACTAATATATCTGCTGCATTCGGCAACCGACCTAGATTTCATTCGCAATACCATAATATTATGCCTAATGTTAATATTGCTTTCACAATTAAAGACAAACATAATTTTAAGTTCTTTATTAGTAACAGAATACAACGCCCATGGATAAAAGATCTCGATCCTACCTATAATGATCTCGATTTATTATCAATTAAAAAGGGCAACCCTGCTCTTAAGCCTGAGCAATACTATACAATGGAAATAGAATATAACACGTTTGGAGAATTAGGTTTTTTAGGCATTTCTATTGGACGTACCCTTGGTTATAACCTCATAGAAGATTATTCTTATTATGATAATCAATTGCGCCGATATGTGACTATAAATGATAATATAGCTAAAAGTAATACCCTTAATTGTGATATAAATACAAATATTAAAATAAAAAAAATAAGCACCTATTTAAATCTAAGTGTCAATAAAGTTTATTTTCAGAATTTTATAAATGAAGCAAATGCCAATACAGGGATAACGGGCCATCTCTATGGAATCATTTCTTATAAAAATAGCAAGCGCTGGCGCTTACAAGCTAGTGGCTGGACAGGGTTAGGACAAATAAGCTTGCGCAATAAAAGCAATATTTATTATAGTTATAGCTTTATGACCAGCAAAACATTTGTGAATGATAAAGTAACCTTAAACATAGCTGTAGAAAACCCTTTTCATAAATATAAAATAAATAGAAATGAATATAAAGATGGAACTATCTATTATAAAAACGAATATATTTCGCTTCAAAGTGCCTTGAAATTAAGCCTTGTATTTCGATTTGGGAAACTAAAAGAAAGTGTAAGTAGAAAAAGGGGCGTAACAAATAATGATAAAAAAGGGAGCAGTACTTCTAGCCCACTTTAATACCCTTTAATGTAATTTAAATACATTACATCATACTTTCAAGTTCTGAAAAATTATTTTATTATCATAATGAATTCAAAATATATAATTGCTTGCATAAATAATAATTGTATAATAAGCTCACAAAGTAACTAAACGAGTTTATTCTATTACTTATATTTTATCAGTATTAATTTTAGAACAACTTTAATGATATAACCACATCATATATAAAAGTGAAAAGCAGCCGAAAATATTAACGTTTATAAAAAAACTTTTTCTACACTTCTAAATAGTTGCTACAAGACTTATACCGAAAGGATATATGTAATAGACCAATCTATTAAAATTATATTGGTCACAACATATATCAAATCGACATATACCACTATGAGATTTATAATTATTAAAATAATTTATAAATCACATTGGTATGAGTTATACCAAGGAGAAATTCCTGCCCCAAAGGATATATATAGTTGATAATGATATATGAGATGATTAATTGTTTTTTCTTTCTTTCCACCAATCATGAAATGACTGAGGGGCTATCTGTACCATCTCTTTCTCATCGCCCCATGCATTGCGAAGTATCCACCGTAGCATTAGATTTTTGATATTAGCACTACCTATATTCATATAACTACGTTGCAACATCATCCTTTTATATATATTCCACATTATACGTTCGCTGCGTGTGGTGTGTTTTTGTACTACGCTATCTCTGCGATTATATAGTAATAAATTATGGAGATTGATATGTATAGGACAGACCTCCGTACAATTGCCACATAAAGAAGAGGCATAACTTAAGTGTTTGAAAGCCTCCATACCTTTGAGATGTGGGCTGATAACCGATCCTATGGGGCCAGAGTATGTGGTGTTATAGGCAAAACCCCCAATATTTTTATATACAGGACAGGCATTGAGACAGGCACCACAGCGGATACAGTATAAGGCTTCACGCTGTTGCACTTGAGACAATAAATGGGTACGACCATTGTCCAGTAAAATTACATACATTTCTTCAGGCCCATCTATTTCATTTGGTTGTTTTGGTCCACTGAATATAGTGTTATATACAGTTATTTGTTGTCCAGTACCATAGGTAGCTAATAAAGGCAAAAATTGATTCAAATCATGAATGGAAGGGATTACTTTCTCTATGCCAACTATAGCTATGTGTATTTTGGGAAATGTAGTAGTGAGTCGTGCATTCCCTTCATTCTCTAATACCAAAATACCCCCTATATCTGCGATGATAAAGTTGGCTCCAGTGATACCTATTTGGGCTTGTTGATATTTGGCTCTGAGATTACGTCTCGCTATGGCAGTCATCTCTTGAGGAGTAAGCCCTCTTGCCTCACCTAATTTTTCATAAAACACTCGAGCACAGTCTTCCTTACTTTTGTGCATAGCGGGTGTTACTATATGGAATGGAGGCTCACCATCGAGCTGTTGTATATACTCACCCAGATCCGTTTCTATAATTTCTATATTGTTTTTTTCCAAAAATTCATTGAGATGTAACTCCTCAGTAGTCATACTTTTACTCTTCACTATAGTTTTAGCTGCGACATTATCACATATTTTTTTGATTTCATTTAGGGCATCAGCAGCATCCGTCGCCCAGATTACTTTTCCTCCTCGTTTTGTAAAATTAGACTCGAATTCAAGTAACATGATATCTAGATTCTCCAGAGCCTTCCATTTTATATTTTTAGCCTTACGTCGAGCGAGTTCTAAATCCTCATATTGTGCTTTTCCTTTTATAACACTCTGTGCATATTGATGAATATTAAATTCTATCTTACGCTTAAATTCCTTATTATGCGCATTAGCATCACTTATTTCCAAAAATTTTTCTTGTAATCGGCTTGCCATATCGAATTATAATCAAGTTTTAAATTTACATCAAAATTACAAAAATTAAATAGGTACAATTTTAGTATATTTACATTTTAGTATGAATGAAGTAATTACATTGGTGCTGTCCTTACTATGGACTAGAGAAGCTCCTAATACACAAGCCATATATGCCAATGAATACAAACAACTTTATTCTATTTGCAATACACATAATATCGCCGTAATAGATATAAATGGAGATACTTTAAAAAATTATACTAATAATAAACGACAGACTATAAGCAGTATTGATGCTCGCAATCCACTCAATATTTTGGTTTTTTATCAGGATGGTGCAACTATCGATATATTGGATAATTCACTCAATGTATTGAATAAAGTAAATCTCATACAGAAAGGATATAATCAAGTAGTAGCCATTGCTCGTAGCCGTGATAATGCTATATGGATATATGATGCATCCAGTGATATGTTGTATAAAACAAATGAACAAGGAGAAGCAATACAAGAATCTATATCAATACGATCTTTTAGCGATCATCAATGGTATATTCATCAGATAATAGAAAATAATCAATACATAGGATTGGTAGATAGTATTCAAGGTGTAATGCTATTTGATTTATTTGGCAATTATTCCCATTCAATAAAAGAATCGGGTATTACTCAAGCGCAATTTATGGACAATATTTTATTTTATTCAAAAAATCAAAAATTATATGCTATTCCTACAGATACTTGGAATACCATAGGTATAGAAATATCAAAACCTATCACGCATTTTTATTTTTCTGCTCAACATCTATGGTTGTTACATGACAATCAATTATCTTTGTACACTTTTAAGTAATAAAGAAATATGCTTTTGGAGTATATCCACATTTGATTTCTTTACTTTCCATTAATTACAATTACTTAATAATATTGGCTTTATAAAAAAAATATGCTCGACAAATTACAAGCAATAAAAGATAGATGGACTCATGTAGGGGATCAGATTACCGACCCTGCTATGATGGCGGACATGCGTATATACGCACAACTTAATAAAGAATATAAAGAACTCAAACTCATTGTAGAAGCTTATGATGATTATGTACTGCTCTTATCGAATATTGAAAACTGTAAAAACTTATTAGAAACCGAGAAAGACGAAGAGTTCCGGCAAATGACAAAAGAAGAATTGGATGAGCTTTTACCCCAAGTTGAAATAATGGAAGAGCGAATCAAGACACTATTGATACCCAAAGATATAGAAGATGGAAAAAATGCCATATTAGAATTGCGTGCTGGTACTGGTGGTGATGAGTCCGGAATATTTGTAGGCGATCTATTTCGTATGTATAGTCGTTTTTGTGATGCCAAAGGATGGCACATAGAAATAATGAACGAAAACCCTAGTGCCGCTGGCGGATTTAAAGAAATAGTAGCCGAAGTGACAGGCACTGATGTATATGGCATATTAAAATATGAATCGGGTGTACATCGAGTTCAGAGAGTGCCACAGACCGAGTCTCAAGGAAGAGTACATACTTCTGCTGCTTCCGTAGCAGTGCTACCAGAGGCCGATGAGTTTGATATTGAATTACATGAAAATGATATACGCAAAGATGTATTTCGTGCCAGCGGTGCAGGAGGACAACATGTCAATAGAACAGAGTCAGCAGTGCGAGTGACTCATATACCTACAGGCATAGTAGTAGAGTGTCAAGATGGACGCTCACAACTAAAAAACTATGAGCAAGCATTGAAAGTACTACGGTCTCGTATCTATGAAATCAAATACAAAGAACATTTGGATGAGATAGCATCCAAACGAAAGACTATGGTAAGTACCGGTGATCGATCGGCAAAAATACGAACCTATAATTATCCACAAGGACGTATAACAGACCATCGTATAGGGATGACTATATATAACCTTGCAGCATTTATGGATGGCGAAATTGGAACCATGATAGATGCATTAATAGTAGCCGAAAATGCTGAAAAATTAAAAGGAGGAGTTAACTAAACATATTTATATCACATCCTTTTATTAATAAAATTATAGTATTTTTACACTTGTAGTGAGGTTCATGTATATATATATATTGCTATTAGTACTTTTTAGTAAAAATTCTCATGCACAACACCGAGAAATATATACTCAATATGCAATCACCCCGTATCTGATAAATCCAGCAGCAGCAGCTATGGATGTAAAAGTAGCTACTATAAGTTGTTACGCTCGCAAGCAATGGATCGGTGTGTATGATGCTCCACAATCCTTGCACATCCAAGCCTCCACCTACTTAAATAATTTTAATTCTGGATTGGGCTTACATCTCACAGCTGATAAACTAGGACCCATGAGACAATATCAGTCACAGGTGACGTATAATTATCAATTATTTCTGGATGAATTACGCAATGGACGACTCTGTATAGGGCTGGGTGCAATTATAGAAATGCAAGGATATGATTTTGGTACTATCACTGATCTAGGCTTGCTTAGTGATGACGCTATTTATACCAATAATCAAAATAGAACCCGATTTGATATCGACGCAGGAGTATTATACAAATCAGATATGTATGCTCTGGGTATAGCGCTTGAAAATATTTTACAACGTTCATTTAATTATCAACGCAAAGATAGTATATATGATAAATATAAAGTGCCTATACATTTTAATGCATATGGACGTATGATATTTAAGTCAAGTAATGAGATTTTTCAGTTCATGCCGGCCTTTCTTATTAAATATGAAAAAAACTTGCCGTATCAATTTGATTTTAGCGTAATAGCAGAATGGAAAAAAATGATCTCGCTAGGGTTAAATTTTCGTAAAGATGATGCTATATCAGCTCTTGTAGGCATACGGCCTAGACCGTGGGTACACTTAGGATATGCTTTCGATTATACCTTTAGCACCCTGAAACTTTCAAGTAATGGAAGCCACGAACTAGGACTTACTTTTTTTATCAATAAGGATTAATAATTAAAATTTGTATTTATTATTTTATAAAATATTAGGTTTTATGATTTCTAAATTATAATTTGGAGTTTACAAATTTTAAATTAATAGTTCTATGGCTCTTCCCGAATGGCAAACTGTAAAAGTAATAAAACAGATAGATGAGACACCTATGGTGCGTCGTTATTGGTTGCAATTTGACCAACCTTTTGATTTTAAAGCAGGACAATTTATCACCATGGATCTGCCAATTAGCGAAAAGAAAAATAAGCGAATGAAATCCTACTCTATTGCATCCGCTCCTGACGGAACTAATGTTATAGAACTTATTATCGTATTAGTGCCTGATGGAGAGGGGGGTACACGATATTTATTTAATGAGATCAGCGAGGGATCTGAGATAGTGTGTCGGGGTCCATTGGGTAATTTCTGTCTCCCAGAGACCATAGATAAAGATATATGCCTTATAGCCACTGGTACTGGTATTGCTCCATTTCGATCTTATCTTTTAGACCTTAAAAATACCCAAAAACCATATAACAATATATATTTGATATTTGGTACTCGTACTGAATCAGATATATTATATTATCGAGAACTGACCATGCTAGCAGCTACTATGACTAGGGTACATTATATACCTACCTTATCACGCAGTGATGATACATGGAAAGGATTGAAAGGATACGTACATGGTGTATATGAATCATTATTTGCTGATAAGCGACCCGCCCATTTCTATCTATGTGGTTGGAAAAATATGATAGATGAGGCTCGAATGCGTCTAGAAGCTATGGGTTATGCCAAGAAAGATATCCACTTAGAGATATATGGATAAATGATAAAATGGTTTTTCATTTTTTATTTCAATTACTTAAGAGCACTGCGTGAAATAAAATATACATCGCATACAAATTTATATTACAATGATATTTATAATCGATCAATATTATTTAATTTTGCTATGATATGTTTTGTGAGTTAAAAGTGTATATAAAGTTTCAAATTTGTTTTTTCAGAAAAAGGAAGCCTTTTGATATAAGTTTAAATGGGATAAAAAATATAACACCATCTTCACTTGCATATCATATTTTTTAGCTTTTTGATTTTAGGAATTCTTATTTACTAAAATATTCTCGTCAAACGAGGCCCGATTTTTTCTGCAAACTTTTCATTTATGATATATAATGCAGGTACTAGAAATAAAGTAAGAAATGTAGTAAACGATAATCCAAATATAATAGTCCATGATAACGGACCCCAAAATACTACACTATCGCCGCCCAAGAAAAACTTAGGATTTCCATGAGCAAATAAGCTGTAGAAATCTATATTTAGCCCTATAGCAAGTGGAATCAGCCCTAATATACACGCACTCGCTGTGAGTAGTACTGGTTTGAGACGTGTGCGACCAGCATTGATAATAGCATCATATACATTATGACCTGCATCCATCTCTTTATCTGCAAACTCAACTAAAAGAATTCCATTTTTCACAACAATGCCTGCCAGCCCTACTATACCTACACCCACCATAATTATAGGCATCTCCATACGAGTAAATGCAAAACCAAAAAAGACACCAATAAAACTCAATAATATCTCCACCATTATTATCAATGCTTTACTTATAGAGTTAAATTGAAATTGCAATATCATGAATATCATAAGCATGCTGATACAAAGTGAAGTCAGTAAAAATATAGTTGTTTCTTGTTGTTCTTCTTGCTCTCCGGTAAAACTTATTGTTACAGATGATGGTTTATTGAATTGTTGTAATGATTCCGCTAGTTTTGCATTGATTTCATTGGGATTAAACCCATCTATTACATTGGATGAAAGTGTAATGACTCGTTTTGTATTTTTATGTTTGATGCCGCCATAAGAATTTTCATAAGTCACATCAGCTATTGCACTTATAGGGATCTGTTTAAGTCGGCCACTACTCATATCCATAAATGTGATAGGCAAAGCCATGATAGTTTCTATTGACGTGCGTTGCTCATTGGTCACTCGTATATTGATAGGATAGTCGTCATCTTTAGTTTTATATTTCGACACTTCCTTTCCAAATATGGCTGTACGCAATTCCATTCCGACTTGTGCTGTACTGATACCCTCTCTGGCAGCTTTTTCTCTATCTACATATACAAGTAACTCCGGATTACCTGCGACAAAGTCTGACTTTAGGTTTTCTATGCCTTCTATACCTAAGCTGTCAATATATCGCTTAAATGATTCTGTGGTGCGCCTCAATTCAATTACATCATCACCAGCAAATTCGAGGTTGATTGGTGCCCCCACAGGCGGACCGGCATTCTCTTGTGCTACTGTGATGCGTACTCCTGGCATATCTTTGATAGATTCTCTTATTTGATTCAGTATGGCTTTACTGCTTTCTCCTTGTCTATCAGCAATTTTTTTGAAGACTACACTTATCCGAGCTTTATGGCTAGCAGCAGTACGATCATTTTCAGAGGGGTCACTTGCACCTACAGCTACATTACTAGTTACGGAAGTTACTATATTTGAATTGGCTACAAGTTTTTTTACTTTTTCCTCTACAATTAATGTTATAGAATCGGTATAGGATTGTTTAGTGCCTACTGGAAGCTGTAAATATATATAGGTAAAATTGGGTTCGCCAGATGGAAAGAATACCACACTCGGTTTTGAAATAATTAACATAATGATAGATAAAACAAACAAACCTATTGTAATAAAGCAAACCCAAATAGGACGAAAACCATACATGAGACACTTCAAGATATTGCCATATATATTTACAAATCGGGGTATGAGATCATGCTCAAACTTGCGAATTATTTTATATAAATATATTTTATATAATAAATATAAGAATATAAAAAACACCATCAAATTAGCACCAAAGAAAAAGCCTATTGCATAAAAACAGAGGGCTATGAAACCCATAATAATCAAGGGTTTCTTTATATTATGCCATCTAAATTTTTCATTTGATTTATTCTTATCAATAGGTTTCATAAAAGATACTGCAAATACTGGATTAATAACAAAAGCTACGATAAGAGAAGCTATTAAAGTTATAATAAGTGTGATAGGCAAATAAAACATAAATTTACCTACTATGCCTTGCCAAAAAGCTAAAGGGATAAATGGACATAATGTAGTAAGTGTACCACTGAGTACAGGCACAAATATCTCGCCGGCAGCTAGCTTGGCTGCCTGAATTATGGTAAGTTGGCCTTGTGCATAGAGTCGGTACGTGTTTTCAATCACTACTATAGCATCATCTACTATTATGCCCAGAGCAAATAATAATGCGAATAGAACGATCATGTTAAGACCAAAACCAAATAATGGCAGCACTAAAAATCCTAAGAATATGCTCAAGGGTACAGAAAGGGCTACAAATAAGGCATTGGTTACTCCCATGAAAAACATCAGTATAAGTAATACGAGTATAAACCCAATTATAATTGTATTATTGAGATCATGTAGTGTAGTTCGGGTTTGTTCAGAGCTGTCCCCCGTAATATCTATATATATACCTCTTGGTATTTTTGATTTATATCGAGCTAGGATTTTTTTTATTTTATCTGAAGCATTAATTAGGTTTTGTCCACTTCGTTTGATGATATTTAGAGCGATCACATTATTGCCATTGTAACGAGCGTAGCTTTCTTTTTCTTTCCAAGTATATTTTATGTCTGCTATTTCTTTTAATGTGATAGGGGCTCCCATTGGAGAGCGTATTATTAGGTTTTCCAAATCGGTAGGTGAGGTAAATTGACCAACTATTCGAATGGCTCTTTTTTTATTTTCTACATCTATATAGCCTCCACTTATCGTAATGTTTTCAAAAGCTATAGCATTCTCTATATCATGGAAAGATATACGACCTAATGCCATTTTGTACATATCGATATTGACTTGTACCTCACGGTCCGGTGCTCCTACCATATCAGCTCGTGTTATTTCTTTAAGTCCTTCTATTTCATCTTGTATTTGTTCGGCTAGTTTTTTTAATTGCGACAGCTCTGCATCTCCACTTATGTTGACATTCATTATAGGTATTTCTGAAAAATCTACTTCTACTACTGTAGGCTCTGTAGGCAAGTCATTTGGCAAGTCCCGTTTGGCTTTATCTACAGCATCTTTTACTTTTTGTTTAGCTATCTCTACAGCAAAGCTTGTATTAAATTCTACCATGATGGTGCTGAAATCTTGTATCGAATTACTAGTAAGTTTTTTAATTCCGCTTATTGATTTCAATTGTTTTTCAATCTGGTCAGTTACTAAATTTTCCATGTCAGTAGGCGATGTGCCCGGATATACTGTAGCTATATAAATCGTAGGTATGACTATCTCCGGAAAATTCTCTTTGGATAGTTTTTGATAAGTAATAATACCGAATATGCATATTATAGCTGTGATAATATACATCGTGATTCTATTGTCTATACTCCATGTAGTGGGCCGAAATTCTTTTATCTTGTTTAACATTATATTGTGATTTCGTATGAATATATATTTTGTCGAAAAAAATTATGTTATATTATTGAACCCTTATGGCATCTCCATTAATTAAATCTTCTGCTCCATTGGTAATGACATGATCACCTACTTGCAACCCGTCTAATATCTCAGCGATATCATTACTTACTTGTCCTACCTTTACACTGCGTTTTTCTGCTTTGCTAGATGTATCATCTTGACTAAGTATAAACACGTATTTACCATCTTCGCCGCTAATCACACTATTGAGAGGCAAGCTGATTACATTGTTATTTATATAATCTCGTATTTTAATTTTGGCGACCATATTTGGTTTCAGGTCTTTAGTGTCACTGGGTCTTATCTCAACATTGAATGTACGGGTGATAGGATCTATAGTATTAGATACTGCTTTTATTTTACATTCAGCTACTTTATTATCTATATCAGGATAGCTTACAAAAACAATATTGCCCGACTTTACAGTATTAATATAAGCATCAGCCACCATAGCAGTAACTTTGAGTTCAGATAAGTTTACGATTTTGAATGATGGGTACCCGGGCATTGCCGCCTCACCATCTTTACTGAATACTTCATCTACGGTGCCACTTATAGGTGCTTTAATTTTATACATTTCGTTTTGTTCTTGTAAGGCAGCTATTTGCTGTCGCAATGCATCTACATTGTTTTTGGTACTAAGGTATTGTACCTCTGTACCGATACCTTGGTTCCATAAGTTCTGTTGCTTCTGGTATAAATTTTCGGCAAATTTTAATTGCGAACGTATGCCATCTATTTGAGCTCCTAGCACAGATGCGTCCATACTTGCTAGCACTTGACCTGCTCCGACACGCTGCCCTTTGGTGACATATACTTTAGTAATAGTGCCTGGCATTTTGGCGCTTACATTTACATTATTGTCACCTTCTACTTTACCTTGTAATTCTATATAATGAGCAAATGTATCTGCAGTTACCATCAAAGTGCTTACTACTTTAGCATTAGAATTAATAGTATTTATTCCTAATTCTTTTTCGAGTGACTTTATTTTAATTCCCAATTCAGTATACTTTTGTTTTAATTCAAGAAGTTCGTTTGCTTTATTAGTAGCTATTTCTGAATTTGCCTGCTTTTTGCAAGAACTAAGGCAGGATACTGCAAAAAAAATGATTGTTATTAATTTGAAAAACATCATATTATTTAATTTTATATTTTGTAAAAGAGTATATTTTATTATTATTCTATCCCGTATGCGTTTTTCAAATCGGTACGTGCTATAAGCATTTGATAGATGGCATTGATATAGGATGTCTGTGTTTCAAATAATTTGCTTTCAGCTTGTGTGATTTCAATACTACTCCCTACTCCTTCTTTGTATTTGATACGGGTTTTGTCATATATTTTTTGAGCTAAAGCAATATTTTGTTTTAGATTATTTATAGTATTCATGGCATTGTCATAATCGGTTTTTGCTTTTGATTTTTCTAGTGCCATACCCTGTCGCATCATTTCCATAGCGTTATCTATTTTCAAACCATCTATCAAGGCTTGTTGTATTTGTGCTTTGCGTGTGCCGCTATCCCATAGTGGCATAGATACGTTTATACCAATAAGACTAGTTGGAAAAAACTTTTGTTTGAGTTTGTAATAATCAAATATGTTGCTAGGACGATTAGCAGACACACTAGCCAATGCTGCTATAGTAGGCCATTTGGTTGATTTATACTTTTTGACATTCAATTCGGTCAAATATCGTTGTGTTTTTAGTATTTCTAGCTCTATTCTAGATTCACTTTGGTCTATAAAATTTATGCTCTGAGTAGTAAATTGTGATAAACTATCTTTTAGAATGATTGCTGTGTGTAGATCTAATCCCATTTGAAATTTAAGTAAATCTTCAGTCAATTTTATTTGACGATTGATGTTTTCAGTCTGTGCCAATAAGGATTGAAGGCTGAGTTCTAATCGCTCTATATCGAGTTGTTCTACAAATCCATTTTTATAATATTCTTTGGTTTCTTTTAGTGATTTTTCAAGCAAAGTGATGTTTTTATCTAGCATTATTTTATTTTCATTAGCTATGAGACAGGTATAATAAGCCTTGGTCACATCTCTTTTGATTTCTTTTGTGGTACGCTTTATTTGTTTGATCGATAGTTCTTGTATTGTCTTCAAGGCTTCTAGTCCTATCAGGTAATTACCACTGAACACTAGTTGTGAGGCTTGAATGCCTACAGTAAAATTATTTTTCTGACCAAATTGAACGGGCGTTAATCCGTCTGTATTTATATTTTTATAGGGTATCAGTCCTTCTGCCATCAACACGCCATATATAGCGGGAGAAATAAAGTCAGGCAAAAATTGAGTAGGTATGTCAATAAAATATTGATAATCGGCACTAACTTTTACTTGTGGCAGTCCCAAAGATTTTATTTCTTTAAGTTGCCAATCAGTTTGTTTTATGTTCAATTGATTATTATCTAGCTGTAAATTATGTAAAAGCGAATACTCTAGTGCTTGCTTTAGTGTAAAAGATTGCTGCGCAAATAAAATATTATTGGATAAAGCAATAGTAATTATTAATAGGAGTTGTTTCATGATTTAGAGGAATTAAAAGTCGAAAATAATTTTTTAATTTTGATAATAGCAGCACCCTTTGGAGATACTATAGCATTGAGATGATACTTAATCATTTCAGAATATAAAATATTAAGATTGGTGTTTTTATTGAGATCATGATTGTGCAAAGACATGCTAAGGGCTATATAGAGTTGAGCAATGACATCGGGTATGAGGTCTTTTTTATAGAGTTCTTCTTTGATGCCTGACTTTATATTATTCACTATTTGTTTATATACAAACCCAGAGCGATGTTCTTCCATCAATGCCCATGCTTGAGGATAATATTTCTGCAAGTCATATATAGCATTTGAATTTAGATCTTGTATATGAGATCCAATGAATTGTGCAATATGAATCATGCTTTCTATTGCGTTATCTGATTCTCTAGCTATTGTTTTTGCTGCTTTTTGTTCTTTTTGTAAATAATATAATAGTACTTTATTGACCAATTCAGCTTTATTGTCCGCTAATACATACAGTGTTTTTTTAGATATGCTGAGATGGCTGGCGATCTTATCCATAGTCATACTTTTTATACCATATCTAACAAAGAGTTGAAATATTCTAATAAGCTTTTCTTCCATATGCGTTATGATCGAATTGCAAATTTATAAAAAAAACTTTTGGAAACGTTTTATGTATAAAATGTTTCCTTAGTAAATTATTATATTGTTTTATATTATATATTGTATTTCATTGTGGAAAAACAATACTATAAAGTGACTTTTTCATGATTCATTATATCAAAAGGATATATGTATAATGGCTCAATCTATTAAAATTAATTTAGTCATAATATCTAGCAATTCAGCCATTGCCACGATAAGTATTTTAATTTTCGGCATAATTAATAAATCACATTGGTATTACTTATTTTTACATCTTTAAATTTATCTTATGTTTTCTATTTTATCACATGAGCTTACCATTTATGACATCCTTTCATTACAAACACACCCTCAAAAAATTGAATTGTCTGAAACAGCAATCCAGAATATACAAGCCAGTTATCATTTTCTACAATCTAAAATAGCCAATGAGAAGCAGATATATTACGGCGTCAATACAGGTTTTGGAGCGCTTTGTAATATAATCATTCCTACTCATGAGATGAGTGCTTTGCAAGAAAACCTTGTCATGTCTCATGCTTGTGGTGTTGGCAATCCTATACCAAATGATATTGTCAAATTGATGTTATTACTCAAAGTACAAAATCTATCTTATGGACACTCCGGAGTGAAACTGGATACAGTAGAAAGACTGATAGCTATGTATAATAATGATATTTTTCCCATAGTATATGACACCGGAAGCCTAGGTGCATCTGGGGATTTAGTACCCTTGGCACATTTGTGTTTGCCTTTGATAGGAAAGGGTAAGGTATGGTATAAGGGCGTAATAAAAGATACAGCCGAAGTATGGCAATCATTACATTGGACACCAATACCATTACAAGCAAAGGAAGGGCTAGCATTACTCAATGGCACTCAATTTATGAGTGCGTATGGCGCTTATATCTTATCACAATTTGAGAAGATTAAAAATAATATGTATAAAATAATAGCTTTGTCTTATGATGCATTTGATTGTAGGATCGAACCATTTGATAAGAGGATACATGATATAAGAAGACATACAGGACAACAAGCCGTGGCTGCAGCAATGAGGCAGTTATTGATAGACTCGCCCAATGCTAAATCTAGCAAAAAAAATGTACAAGATCCTTATTCGTTTCGATGCATAGCTCAAGTATTGGGAGCCTGTATGACAGCAATAGAACATGTATATTCTATTGTAGAAAATGAAATTAATGCAGTCACAGATAATCCCAATGTGTTTCCTCAGTCAGATGCAATATTAAGTGGAGGTAATTTTCATGGACAAAATTTAGCGATGGCTTATGATTACCTGGCTATTGCTATTAGTGAAATCGCTAATATTTCAGAGAGGCGCATTTATCAGCTCATTAGCGGTCTGCGAGGTCTTCCGCCTTTTCTCAATGCCAACCCCGGACTACATTCGGGTTTGATGATACCACAATATGTGGCTGCAGCATTAGTCAGTAAAAACAAACAACTATGCACGCCAGCTAGTATTGATAGTATACCAAGCAGTAATGGCCAAGAAGATCATGTGAGTATGGGCGCCAATGCTGCTACAAAGTTGCTGCAAATATGGTATAATACTATTGATGTATTAGCAATAGAATTATTGACGGCTTCACAAGCTATTGATTTGAAAAAAGGGATGCAAACATCGCCAGCGCTGACAGAATTTTACAATTCGTATAGAAAAGTAGTAGACTTTATAGCGGAAGACAGAGTGATACATGACGATATTAAAAAAACTAAAGATTTTATATTGTCATGATTAGTTCTAAGATGTTTCATTAATGATAGCAGCAGCACGCCATACATCAAGATAGGTATTATATAATGGTACGGGGGCCATCCTGATTATTCCCTCACCATCACCTGTATGATTGTGTTCTCTCCAATCACTTATTATACCCTCTTCGCTGAGTTTTTGATGTGTTTTTTTGCCATTAAATTGATATAAAAGCGACAATTGACATCCTCTATTCATTGAGTTGGGTGGAGTAATAATAGTGAAGTGATTATTGGTCTGGTGATTCAATAAGTATTCAAAATAGTTTGTCAACGCTATACTTTTTGTTCTTAAATTTTCAATGCCTGCATTTTGAAATAATTGTAAAGAAGTCCCTAGAGCAGCCATACTTAATACCGGAGCATTACTATGCTGCCACGCATCTACGCTTGCTACAGGAACGAAACCCTTATGCATCATAAATCGAGTATTTTCATCCACGCCCCACCAGCCACCGAGCACCGGTTGCTTTATTACTCTAGTGTGTGATTCATGAATAAATGCACCCGCTACCGATCCAGGACCACTATTGAGGTATTTATAACTACACCAAGCTGCAAAATCTACATCCCAATCGTGCAATTGCAAAGGAACATTACCGATAGCATGAGCTAAATCAAAGCCTGCTAATGCCCCTATGTTATGAGCATATTCAGTTATAGATGCTATATCAAAATACTGCCCTGTATAATATTGCACACCAGAGAATAAAAACAATGCAATAGTTTGTTCCTGCCCTTCGCAGGCTTTAGCGATATCATCTATCGTGATTTCATAACCCTGGCTAGGAGATACTTCTATGATAGCTTCTGATGGATTATATTTATGATAGGCTATTTGGGTTTCTACAATATATTGATCACTAGGAAATGCTCCGGCCTCTATTACTATTTTATATCTAGTGGCGCTAGGTTGATAAAAAGAAATAAGCAATAAGTGAAGGTTCACAGTAAGTCCATTCATTGCTACCACTTCATTTTTATTAGCTCCACATAGATGCATCAATCCTTCTTTGGAAAAATGATGATAATATAACCAAGCATTTTTTGCGTGCAAATGTCCTTCTACACCGAGTGTATGCCAGTCATGTAATTCTTGCTGTATTGCTGCTTGCGTGCTTTGGGGTTGCAAGCCCAGAGAATTGCCTGCTAGATAAATACTATCAACGCCTTTGAATGGGGGAATTAAAAATTTATTGCGATAGTCTCGCAATTCATCTTGAGAATCTAAATGAGATGCATATTCAGAGCTGGTATTCATAAGGGAAAAATAATTTTAATTTTTATTATTTAATATAAAAAAGAGTTAAGATTATGGATAGAATCAGTAAGTGCTTTCAATATAGTATACGCATTTTTATTGTATGACTTATTTTTTCTAGAGCATTTATAATTTCCTTGTTTTTCGTTTTTTCTATATCTACAACTGCATAGCCTATTTTTTCATTGGTTTTCAAGTATTGTCCAGCGATATTTATATTATGTGCTGATAGCACACTTGTAATAGCACTCAATACACCTGGCACATTGTGATGTATATGTAATATACGATGTGTTCCCGATTGTGTGGGTAGCGATAATTCGGGTATACTATGAGAGCCCATAGTACAGCCGGCATCTAGAAACTGTATTAATTTATGCGCTACTTCTATACCTGTCCTCTCTTGAGCCTCCACCGTACTACCTCCTATGTGAGGTGTAAGCAAAACATTGTGTCTATTGCGCAATATACATTCAAAAGGTTCTGTACTATCCGGCTCTGTAGGAAAGACATCGGCTCCATACCCTAAGATAAGGTTTTGATCTAATGCAAAACTGATAGCCAGTAGATCTACAACATTGCCTCTGCTGAGATTAAGTATAACTGCGTCTTTTTTGACAGATAGTATATTTTTTTTGTTTAGCAGATGGTAGGTGTTAGCCTCATCGGGCACATGAAAAGTAAGCACATCGGCTTGTTCCAACACCTCTTTCATACTGCGACATGCACGAGCATTTCCTAGAGGTAGTTTAGGCACAATATCATAATATAAGACATTCATACCTAATGATTCTGCCAATACAGATACCTGGGAGCCTATATGCCCATAACCAATGATACCTATAGTTTTGCCCCGCAGCTCATAACTATTAATAGCATCTTTAAGCCATATACCATCATGTGCTGCTTTGTTTTTATGTATAACACCTCGTTTGAGCAAAATAGCTTCGCCTATTATGAGTTCTGCAACAGATCGAGTATTACTATATGGAGAATTAAATACACTTATTCCATTGATAGCACAATTAATTCTATCTACTTGATTTATGCCGATACAAAAGCAACCTATAGCGAGCAACTTATGAGCCAGACTGATGGTATCCTGATCGATATGCGTTTTGGAGCGAATCCCCAATATATGCGTTTTAGTGAGCTCCTTGGCTAGTTCCTTTTTTGACATAGATCGGTGTAGTCGTGTGATGTTATTATATCCAGCAGCTTTGAATTCTGCAACTGCTGATTCGTGAATATTTTCTAATAATAGAATTTCGATTTTAGACTTTGGAAATGAAGTAATAGACATATGAAATTGTATGAGTACAAATGTATAAACAGAAGATAGCAATAAATCATTTTATAATATTTATTTTTACATAAATAGCTGGTATGGAGTATAGAGAATATAATAATACATTAGATGATAATAAAAGCTATACCTCCCTTACATATATATTTGTAGCGATAGCTGTGACGATTATCATATGCTTATTACCTTGGCTTATACAAAATCATATTTACCTAGAGAATAAAATTAATCACAATATTGTCCTCCTGAATAGTATTCATCAAATATTACCACATCCAAGGACACTACTTACACCTTCACATTTTAACAAAAATATTTTAGATTTAATTTTTTGTACTTTATTACTTTATTTTGTAGAAGATATGTGTAAAGATTTGTTTAGCCTTAAGAAACTTACCTATATCTATCTAATCGCTAGCTTGATAGCTGCCTTTATTAATATATCATTTGTTAAATTAGAATGGCGGGTTCAAAAGAATTTCAATTTTAAGTCGGCAGCCTCTATGGCAACTTTGATGCAAGGTGTAACACAAGCATCTCCATTAAATCGAATCCCTATATACTTAATATACGATTTTAAATTAGGATATGTTACATTAGGAATTGTATTAATAATAATATTATTGTTTACATATCATTATGAAGCAACGCTTGCAACTAGCATAGTGGCTGCAGCTGACGGCTTTGCTATCATCTATCTATGGCAGAATAAGGGGTGGGATCTGACGTGGCCTATGGAATATGATTCTAATAACTAGAGCAAAAAAAATATTTCTGAACAGAACAATAATGATGCATCAATACTCATATAAAGTAAAACCCTCAAAAATCTTAAAAAAACTATATTAAATAAACAAAGTCAGTCTTTATGGGTTTCAAAATAAACATCGGCAATGGCATTCTGTTGATATTGCATATCTTATCAAGTATTGCAGGATATATCAGTATACAAGCTTGCTATGTATCACCGGAGGAGCATTGGTTTTTATCATTTATTGGTCTTGGCTTTATGGTTTTCGTTCTAGTGCAAATTATTTTTTTTATATATTGGGTTTTGATACGCAAAATATACTGGATTATAAGCTTATTGTTTTTTGTTTTTTTTTGGAATTATATACAGCGCAGTTATAATCTCAATTATATACAAGCCAATACAGAGGAGTCAGGATCAATGAGTATTATGACATATAATGTAAAAAATTTTGACTTATATGATTGGAATAAAGGAGCCGATACACGCAAACAAATGTTGCAATTAATACGAGAAGAACAACCAACTATAATATGTTTGCAAGAATTTTATAGTAGTGAAGACAAAAATAATTTTAATAATGAAAAATATTTGAAAGACTCACTTGGGTATCCCTATTATTATTTCTCACGATTATATGAAGTCCATAACGAATCTTGGGGATTAGCTATTTATAGTCATTTGCCAATAATAAATTATGCTAATATCGAATTTGATAATGTACAGATCAATGGAGCTATATATGCAGATATGATTTTTGAAAGAGATACTTTTAGAGTTTTTAATACTCACTTGCAGAGTTTTCATTTTGGAGAGAAAGAGTTACAAAAATTACAGGTGATAGATGACATAGTAGATAACCCTGAAAAGGCGGGAAGCATTAAAGCCATAATAAGAAAAATGAAAAATGCTTTTATAAAGAGAAGTTATCAAGTAAAAAAATTAAATTTCTATATAAAAGAAAGCCCATATCCTGTAATCCTTGCTGGGGACTTTAATGACAGCCCCGTTTCCTATACTTATCACCAATTGGGGGAGCAACTACAAGATGCGTTTGTATTTAAAGGTAAGGGATTTGGGCGTACCTTTTTCAATACAAATTTTGCCTTTCGCATTGATTATTTATTTTTTGATAAATCCATGACCATAAATTCTTATCGAACTATAGACAAAATGTATAGTGATCATTTGCCTGTAAAAGTAAATTTTAACATAAACGAATAATTTTTATTTTCTATATTATTTTAAAATATGAATATCAGCATCATCGTAGCACGCAGCATTAATCATGTGATAGGTCGTCATAACCAATTAATGTGGCATTTGCCAGAGGATCTTAAATATTTTAAAAGGCGGACATCAGGACATATTATAATTATGGGCCGCAAAACTTATGAAAGTATAGGGCGGGCATTGCCTAATCGTACTAATATTGTGATAACTCGCAATAAAGAATTTCAGCCAGAAAATGTTATCGTCTTTAATGAATTAGAAGCAGCTATAAGGTATGCTATAAAAGAAAAAGAGACCGAGACATTTATTATAGGCGGAGGGTCTATTTATAAGCAAGCACTAGGTATAGCTAACAAACTATATCTTACTGAGGTATTAGAGGAATTTGAAGGAGATACGTTTTTTACGGATATTGATATGTCAAAATGGCAACTCGTAAAAGAAAAATTATATCTTGCTGATAGTATGCATAAATATCCTTTCTGGGTAAGAGAGTATAATAAAATTACATTAACAACTTAGGGGATTCGCTAGAAGCTAAACTTGCTTTTAAATCATATTTTAATTGCCAGCCCATCAAATGTATTAGTTTATTTATAGTCTGTAAAGTCTCATCAGCTTGCTCTATAGCTTTTATCGGCAGATTGCTTTCTTGTATTTTGCTGCGAAACATTTCTAATGTGCGTTTATTCAAATCGCTGAGATCCGTAGTTTTAAATTTATTGAAAATACTTTCTTGTAAATCATAATAATTGATTTCGGGTTCTACACTTATTATTTCAGCTTGCGGAAAGTGAGAAATATGTATAGTTTTGGTGTTTTCATTGATTTCGATTTGTGATTTACGCAAATCAAAACCTACCATGGCTTTGGCTTTTACTATTACCATAGCTTTTTTTTCAAAATTAAATAGATTAAATAGTATGGATTTGTTTTCATTATGGGCAATGATTTCTACAAACTCCCCTTCTACAGTTACTAGTTTACATACTCTTTTAATATTTTCCATCAGGAGAATGGACTCTTCTTTGGATCTTGTACTATTTTTTAAATATAAAAAATAATATACTATTGCAGAACCTATTATGATGCCCAGCAGGGTAATCCATACTGAAGCAAATAAGGATAAAAGTAATATCATTGATTAGTTATGTTATCTGGGTTGAAATCACAATATTAATGCCAATGTATGATTATGAAAGCATTGCAGACTCTAGTGTAAAAATAGTCACTTCCGGCATAATACCAACACGTCCTGGATAGCCTAAAAAACCAAATCCTCTATTGACATATAGATATTGGTGTTGGTTTTGATATAAGTCAGCCCATTGTTTATATATGTATTGTGCTGGGCTCCAACGCCAACCAGGTATCTCTATGCCGAATTGAAATCCATGAGTATGGCCACTCAATGTCAAATCAATATAAGGGAAATCCTTACATACCTCCGCCATCCAATGGGTTGGGTCATGAGATAATAATATAGAGACCGTATCTTTATTTATATTTTGAGTAGCTAGTTCTAGGTTGCCATACTTTGGGAAACGAGAATGTACACTCCAATTCTCTACGCCTATAATATTTATGGTATCCCCATCTTTAGTGAGCACCTTGGTTTCGTTTCGCAACAAGTTCCATCCCATTTCTTCATGCACTTGATACATTCGTTGCAGGTTTTTGATTTTGTCTTCGGGCTTGTCCCATAGCCAGTAGTCACCATAGTCATGATTACCTAATATAGAGTATATCCCGCTCTTAGTTTTTAAAGATCCAAAAATAGGTATATACTCTTCTATCTCCATGGTTGTATTATTTACGATGTCTCCTGTGAAAAACAGATAATCGGCATCCTCTGCGTTAATCTTTTTGATCACCTCTAATATAGGTTCTTTATTCATAAACGAGCCAGAATGTATATCGGATATTTGTATAATTTTAATACCATGAAATGCATTCGGTAGTTTTGGTAGTTTTATTGTAAGACGTCTAAATTTATAATTATATGGATTAAATATAGCACCATATAATAAGCTCAATGAGGGGATGGATGCAATAACTAAGCCCATCCATACTAGAAATCTATGTCTTGTAATATCAAAACCTGAAGATTTCTTGTATTCGGATGATGTACATTTATTTTTTAGCCATTCGCCCAATCGCCATATATCATCTATGACAAGAAACAAGGCAAATATAAATTTGAATAGTAAAAATAAAACTACAAACATCATCGCATAATTACGCATCACTTTAGGCCAATCCATGATATTACTATACAACATACTTGTGATAATAATAATATTAATCATAGCTAGTAATATGTATATGGGCGGGATAACTTTACGGCTATGTGTATTTATGGGCAAAATGCTACGCAAAGCAAAAACTATATATAAGTCAAGTAAAAGGGATGCCGCACTCAAAAATACAACAGCGAAAATAATACGAGCTTGCATATAGCAAAATTAATAGTATAATGATACGCCTTTATACCACCATTATAAAAATTAGGTTAAAAAAGAGTGCAACTTGTTGCTTTCTTATATTTGAAATTACTTAATATTATTTATTTCCTAAGATAACTATCAATGCATGTATTACCCCTCGTATCCACAATAATAATGTAAGGATAAGGTTTATAGTGCAAGTCTTATGCCACTCATCAAAACACAAACAAACAGCCAATGGCGGAATAAACAATGCTAATATTACCAATAGTACTTTATCTGTAGCCAATCCACTATTCATAGTATCCGTCTTAATGGAACCCTCTGGAGTCATGACTTATGACACACTTACTTGTTCTGTTTTTGTAGTGCTTGTTTTTTCTATTGTAGTTTCTTGCTTTTTCTTACCAGGAAACGCTGCATAAGTATCATTTACATTTAAGGCTATAAAAAACATTACACCTACAAAAAAGGGGTGAAACTATTGAGTATGCCACAAGTGCCACTAGGCAAGTATAATTGTGCTGTAGCAAACATAAATGCTGGAATAAAACTCCCGATAAACCCTATAGCAGCAAAGTGCTTTAATTTATGCCATTCAATTTTTTTTATATTAATGATAAGTACTGGCAAAAAAAATAATCCTCCTATAATTATACGCAGACATGCTACTTGTACATTGCTATATACTTGTAGTCTTTTTTTCATAAGGATAAAAGAACTGCCCCATATCAAGGCTAATACAATAAATAATATCCAAGATACTATGTCTATTTTAGAATCTTTCAAGGGCTAGAATATTTATAAATTTAATTCGCTTTTTTCAACTTACGTTTTACCTGAGCATCTATGACGGCAATAGTGACCATATTTACTATTTCTCTTACATTGCTGCCGAGTTGTAATATATGTACTGGTTTTTTCATGCCCATCAATATAGGACCTACAGTTTCGCCTGCGCCCATTACAGTAAGCAGTTTGTATGCAATATTGCCAGCTGCTAGATTGGGAAATATGAGTGTATTGGTTTTCCCTTTTAATAAGTCTGAGAAGGGATAATTCTCTTTTAGTAGGTCTTTGTCAAACGCCAAATTTGCTTGAATATCGCCATCAACAATGAGATTGGGGTTTCTATATTTAAGTTGTTCTACTGCATTGCGTATTTTGATAGAGTCTTCTCCTTCTGGTGCACCAAAATTGCTATAGCTAAGCATGGCGATACGTGGAGTAATATTAAATTCTCGCACGTTTCGTGCAGTGAGTTCTGTGATATTGACTAGATCTTCAGTTGTAGGATTGACATTGATTGTAGTATCCGCAAAAAATATAGGTCCACGTTTGGATAATAATAAATACATACCCGCTATCTTAGGTACACTGTCTTCGGTACCTATTATCTGTAATGCTGGCCGTATAGCAGAGGCATAGTTACGTGTGAGTCCGCTGATAAAGGCATCCGCTTCACCACATTCTACCATCATGGCACCGAAGTGATTTCGATCTTTCATGGCTTTCAATGCTTCATAATAATTTATACCTCTACGTTTTCTTTTTTCGAAAAACAACATACCATATTCTTTTCGCTTTTCTTCTATTATATCTTCTGTGGGGTCTATAATATCTATACCATGTAAATCAAGACTATGCTCTACACACAGAGATTGTATGATGTTTTTATTGCCAAGTAAGATAGGAATAGCTATCCCTTCTTCTTTTATTTGTGCGGCAGCTTTTAATACTTTATAGTTATCTGCTTCGGCGAATACTATTCGCTTAGGGTCAGCTTTGGCACGCTCTACGGCTATACGCATAAGCCCATCATTAACACCTCTGCGACGGAAAAGTTGCTCGGCGTATTCCTCCCAGTTTTCTATAGGCTTACGTGCTACGCCGCTTTCCATAGCTACACGGGCGACTGCTGGTGTGATCAAGGTTAGCAACCTAGGATCCATAGGCTTAGGGATGATATATTCTCTGCTGAACACTAGATTTTTTTTACTATATGCGAGATTGACTACATCGGGGACAGCTTCTTTGGCAAGCTGAGCCAATGCTTTGACAGCAGCTAATTTCATAGCCTCATTGATCTGAGTAGCTTGTACGTCTAGTGCTCCTCTGAATATATATGGGAAGCCCAATACATTATTTACTTGGTTGGGATAATCACTACGTCCTGTAGCCATGATGACATCGCTGCGAGTAGCTAAAGCTAGATCATAATCTATCTCTGGCGTAGGATTGGCTAGTGCAAATACAATAGGATCTGCAGCCATAGACATTAACTGGTCTGTGCTGAACATATTAGCTTTGCTTAACCCCACAAATACATCAGCTCCTTTTATCACTTCATCAAGTGTAGTATGAGTAGTACTATGTTTAAACAAATTTTTATATGCATCAAGATCGTCACGTTGATGATTGATGACCCCTTTGCTATCTAGCATTATTAGATTTTCTTTGCGTAAGCCTAGACTTACATATATTTTGGCACAAGAAATAGCTGCTGCGCCGGCTCCTAACATGACTAATCGTATATCTTTTATTTTTTTGCCATTTAACTCAAGCGCATTGAGCAATGCTGCTGCTGAGATTATTGCTGTGCCATGCTGATCGTCGTGCATGATAGGTATCGACAGGGTCTCTCTGAGTTGCTCTTCTATATAGAAACAGTCGGGGGCTTTGATATCCTCTAGATTTATACCCCCAAATGTAGGCTCCATAGCTTTCACTACATTGATAAAATGGTCTGGATCTTTGGCATTGAGTTCGATATCAATTGAATCTATATCGGCATATATCTTAAATAATAATGATTTGCCCTCCATGACAGGCTTACTTGCTTCTGGTCCTATATCTCCTAGCCCTAATACTGCTGTTCCATTGCTGATAACTGCTACGAGATTACCTTTGGCAGTATATTTATATACATTAGATATATCTGCTGCTATCTCCATGCAAGGTTCTGCCACACCGGGCGAGTATGCGAGTGCCAGATCTCTTTGCGTCTTAGTTTCTTTAGTAGGTATGATTTCTAATTTGCCTGGGCGACCTTTGCTATGATATAGCAAAGATTCTTGTTTTGTTATTTTTTTACCCATAATGAATATAATGTATTTGGTCGAAAATGGCAAGCAAAAATACTCTATTTAATATTTATTATACTAAAATGAGAATATATTTATTAAATTCTATTACTTATTATTCATAAAATATATATCATGATTTATCCTTACTACTATTATGACAATAGAATAAGATAGTATAAAATATTTTAAACTGCACTATTACGGCATTGCCAAATGTATTTTTTGAATGCGTACTATTAGTTAATACACGACATAAAATATCTTGCCAAAAAACATTGTTGATTCAGCTCATTATATTTATTAGCATGATAGTTTTTAGTCTAGTTTCAGATCTTATGTGAACATAAATCAAAGTTTGATGAAATTGAAAATGCCATCAATTTAATGTAGTCACATACAAATATTGGCAAACGAGGTACAAAATATGATATCTTAATAAGACATTTTAATTAATGAAAGCATCTAATCCAATATTCCAAAACAAACACCTCTTATATACACTGCAATTAGCATTATTGGAAAGATACAATTCTATACAAAGGGCTTGACCTTTGCGACACAATTATTTTATAGCATATCATAATATTTTACTGCCTTAAGGTGTAGCTTACAGTATATCTTTGA
>Ga0114938_1000178_pt1 | contig 51080 bp, 48 predicted proteins | sample AshMeaBigSpring_FD_88675 | JGI IMG/M metagenome (GOLD analysis project Ga0114938, IMG submission 88675) | Groundwater microbial communities from Big Spring, Nevada to study Microbial Dark Matter (Phase II) - Ash Meadows Big Spring | ecosystem: Environmental > Aquatic > Deep subsurface >...
AACCTGCGCCGGCCGCTGCAAAGCCCGCACCGTCGCCTTTCACAACGCAGCGGGCGCCGGCCTCGACGCCGCGGTCGTCCGCGCGACTTCCCCGCGCGGCCCGCGGGCGCCGGCCTATGCGCTCGCACTGCTGCGCGCCCTGCGGCACTTTCGCGCCCCGCACTTCGCGATCGCGACCGACGCCGGGAACGCCGGCGGACACTGCCTCACCGCGATCGCCGCCATCGGTCCCGACTGCGGTGGCGGCATGCGCCTCGCCCCGGGCGCGCGGCCGGACGACGGCGTTTTCGACCTGGTGACGGTCGCGGACCTGCCGCTGCTGCGCGCGCTCGCACTGGCGCCGGGCCTGTGGAGCGGCCGCGCCGCGGCGCATCCGGCATTCGGGCGCATCGCCTGCACGCAGGCGCGCATGGAATCGTCGCCGCCGTGCGACGTGGAAGCGGACGGACAGCTGATCGGCCGCACGCCCCTCGAAGTGCGCATCCTGCCGGGCGCGCTCAGGACGCTCGACTGCCGTGCAGCGGCCCCCGGCTAGCGGAATTCCTGCAGGATCTTGCCGAGCTTGGCCGCACCCGGGCACAGGCGCTCGTACGCGAGCGTGTTCAGCGCCTCGTCCGCCGTGGCCTGCCGCTGGTGGAAGTCGCCACGCGTCTCGTCCACGTGGATGAGGCCCGTGACGTATTCGTTGCGCATCGCGCGCTCCTGCACGTAGGCCGCCGCGCGCGTGCGGTCCGTCGGGTCGTAGCCCGGGTCGAGCTTGCGCAGCACGACGCTGCTGCCGTCGTGCATCGGCACCGAGACCGTCTCGCCCGCGGCGTACTGCACGCGGATCTCCTGCCTCGGCGCGATGTAGTCGGCCGCGACCGGCGTCTCCGAGTGCTCGCGCACGTAGGCGTAGCTCTTGGTGGAGCCCTCGTGGTCGTTGAAGGTCACGCAGGGCGACAGCACGTCGATGATCGCGAAGCCGCGATGGGCGAGGCCCGCCTGGATCAGCGGCACCAGCTGCTCCTTGTCGCCGGAGAAGCTGCGCGCGACGAAGGAGGCGCCGAGCGCGAGCGCGAGCAGCACCGGGTCGATCGGCTGGTCCTCGTTGGCCACGCCCTTTTTCGACTTCGAGCCGACGTCGGCGGACGCCGAGAACTGACCCTTGGTCAGGCCGTAGACGCCGTTGTTCTCGAGGATGTAGAGCATGTCGACGTTGCGGCGGATGGCGTGCGTCAGCTGGCCGACGCCGATGGACAGCGAGTCGCCGTCGCCCGACACGCCGACATAGCGCAGATGGCGGTTCGCGGCGTTCGCGCCGGTCGCAACCGAGGGCATGCGGCCGTGAACCGAGTTGAATCCATGGCCGCCGGCGACGAAGTAGGCCGTGGTCTTTGACGAACAGCCGATCCCCGACAGCTTGACCACGGTCTGCGGCGGCAGCGCGAGCTCGAAGCAGGCCTGCACGATCGCCGCGGTGACGGAGTCGTGGCCGCAGCCGGCGCACAGCGTCGACATGCTGCCCTCGTAGTCGCGCCGGTTGAGGCCGAGCGCATTCTTCGGCAACCCCGGGTTCGCGACTCCCGGCTTGGCGATGAAGCTCATGCGGCGACCCCCCGGTCGAGCGCGCGGTTGACGCCCTCGACGATGCAGTCCGCGGACATCGGCAGGCCGTCGTAGTGCAGGATCGAGCGCAGCTTCTGCTTGTCGGCCGCCGTTTCGAGCGTCAGGAGCGCCCGCAGCTGCGCGTCGCGGTTCTGCTCGACGACGAACACGGTCTGGTGCGCCGCCAGGAACTCCTCGACCTCGGCGCCGAACGGGAAGCCGCGCACGCGCAGGTAGTCGATCGCGAGGCCGCCCCTGCGCAGCGCCGCGAGCGCCTCCCGCACCGGCGCGTCGCAGGAGCCGAGGCTCACGATGGCCGCGCCGGCGCCACGGCCGTCCACGACCGCGGGCGGCACGAGCTTCTTCGCTGTCTCGAACTTGCGCGCCAGTCGGTCGAGCACCTCGCGGTATTCGACGGAATCCTCGGTGTAGGTGCCGTACTTGCTGTGGCCCGAGCCGCGCGTGAAGTACGACGCCTTCGGGCTGATGCCGGGCAGCGTGCGGTGCGGGATGCCGTCGCCGTCCGGGTCCATGTAGCGCTGGAACTTCGCGAGGCCCTCGATCTGCTCCTTGGTCAGCATCTTGCCGCGGTCCCAGCGGTACGCGTCGTCCCAGCGGAACTCGGGCGCCATCCAGTCATTCATGCCGATGTCGAGGTCGAGCAGCACGAACACCGGCGTCTGCAGCCGCTCGGCGAGATCGAACGCCTGCACGGCCATCGTGAAGCATTCCTCCGGCGAGTCGGGGAACAGCAGCACGTGCCGCGTGTCGCCGTGGCTCGCATAGGCGCAGGCAATGAGGTCGCACTGCTGCGTGCGCGTCGGCATGCCGGTCGAGGGGCCGACGCGCTGCACGTCGAAGATGACCGCGGGCACCTCCGCGTAGTACGCGAGGCCGATGAACTCCTCCATCAGCGAGATACCGGGGCCCGAGGTCGGCGTGAAGGCCCGCGCGCCGTTCCACATCGCGCCGACCACCACTCCGATCGCGGCCAGCTCGTCCTCCGCCTGCACCACGACGTAGTCGCGCCTGCCGGTCTTCGGGTCGGTGCGGTGGCGGGCGCAGAACGAGCGGTAGGCGTCCATCAGCGAAGTCGACGGCGTGATCGGATACCAGGCGCCGACGGTCGCGCCGGCATAGACGCAGCCGAGCGCGGCCGCGGTGTTACCATCCATCAGGACGTGGCCCTTGGTCGCGTCCATGCGTTCGATACGCGTCGCCAGCGGGCAGTCGAAATGCTCCTTCGCCCAGCGATAGCCGATTTCGATCGCCTTCATGTTCGAGTCCACGAGCGCCGGCTTCTTCGCGAAGGTCTCGGCCAGCAGCCCGCGGATCACCTCCAGGTCGAGGTCGATGAGCGCGGCCAGGGTGCCCGCGTACATGATGTTCTTCATCAGCGTGCGCGCCCGCGCGCCCTCGAAGTGCTCGTTGCAGAGCTGCGCGAAGGGCACGCCGATGGTGCGGATGTCCTCGCGCTCGAGCAGCCCCGGGCGCGGCCAGGTCGAGTCGTACACGAGGCAGCCGCCGGGGACGACCTCGCGCACGTCGCGCGCGTAGGTTTCGGCGTTCATCGCGACCATGATGTCCACGCGGGCGGCGCGCGCGCGCCAGCCCTCGCGCGTGACGCGGATCTCGTACCACGTCGGCAGGCCCTGGATGTTCGACGGGAAGAAGTTCTTGCCGACCACGGGCACGCCCATGCGGAAGATCGCCTTCATGACGAGCGCATTCGCGCTCGACGACCCGGAGCCGTTGACGTTCGCGAACTTGACGGTGAAGTCGTTTACGCGCGGCGCAGCGGTCTTGTGGCGCTCGGGCATGGGGCCTCGTCCTCGGCATGGGGGATCGTGATCCAGGACTTCTGCATGTCCCAGGCGTCCGTCGGGCAGCGCTCCGCGCACAGGCCGCAGTGCACGCACAGGTCCTCGTCCTTGACCATCACGCGCGCGGTCTGCTTCAGCGGCTCCGACACGAACAGCGGCTGGGCGGGGTTGCGGCGCGGCGCCTTCAGCCGCGCGACGACCTCGGCCTCGTCGCCGTTCGGCGTGATCGTCAGGCAGTCGGTCGGGCAGATGTCGATGCAGGCGTCGCACTCGATGCAGAGGCTCGCGTGGAACACCGTCTGGATGTCGCAGTTCAGGCAGCGGCCGACCTCCTCCGCCGCGCGCCCGGCGTCGAAGCCGAGCTCGACCTCGATGTTGAGCTTCTGGAACCGCTCCTTGAGGCTCACGTGCGGCATCAGCCGGCGCGCCGCCGGGTCGTAGTCGTTCTTGTACGACCACTCGTGCATGCCGACCTTGCGGCTCTGCAGGTTGACGCCGCGCGGCATGCGCACCGTGAGCGCCTCGCCATGGCAGTGCTTGTGGATCGAGATCGCGGCCTGGTGGCCGTGCTCAACCGCCCAGATGATGTTCCTCGGGCCGAACGCCGCGTCGCCGCCGAAGAAGACGCCGGGGCGCGTGGACTCGAACGTGACCGGGTCCACTCTCGGCACGTCCCACTTGTCGAACTCGATGCCGAGGTCGCGCTCGATCCACGGGAAGGCGTTCTCCTGGCCGATCGCGAGGATCACGTCGTCGCAGGGGATGAAGACCTCCTCGGCCACGCGCTGGCCGCGGATCTCGCCGTCCTGCATGTCGTACTCGAGGCGCTCGAAGGTCATGCCCTTGAGCCTGCCGCCCTCCGTCACGAACGCCTTCGGCGCGTGGTTGACCACGATCTCGACGCTCTCCTCCTCCGCGTCCTCGAGCTCCCATTCCGAGGCCTTGAAGAAGCCGCGCGGCTTGCGCGCCATCACCTTGACATTCGTCGCGCCGAGGCGCAGCGACGTGCGGCAGCAGTCCATGGCGGTGTTGCCGACGCCGATGATCAGCACGCGTTCGCCGATCGAGGACACGTGTTCGAAAGCGACCGACTCGAGCCAGGCGATGCCGATGTGGATGCGGTCGGTGTCCTTGCGACCGGGCAGGGTGAGTTCCTTGCCGCGCGGCGCGCCGGTACCGACGAACACCGCGTCAAAGCCGCCGCTCTCCAGCAGCCTGCGCAGGCTGCCGACAGGCGTGCCGAGCCTGAGCTCCGCTCCCATCCCCGTGATGTAGCCGATCTCCTCGTCCAGCACCTGCGCCGGCAGGCGGAACGCGGGGATGTTGGTGCGCATGAGCCCGCCCGGCACCGCGTACTGCTCGAAGATGACCACCTCATAGCCGAGCGGCAGCAGGTCGTTCGCGACGGTGAGCGAGGCCGGCCCCGCGCCGATGCAGGCCACGCGCTTCCCGTTCCACTGCGGCGGCGCTTTCGGCAGCCGGGGCGCGACGTCGTCGCGCAGGTCCGCCGCCACGCGCTTCAGCCGGCAGATCGCCACCGGCTTCTCCTCGACCCGGGCGCGGCGGCAGGCCGGCTCGCAGGGGCGGTCGCAGACCCGCCCGAGGATGCCCGGGAATACGTTCGACTCCCGGTTCAGCAGGTAGGCGTCCGAGTAACGGCCCTGGGCGATCAGGCGGATGTACTCGGGAACGTCGGTATGGGCCGGGCAGGCCCACTGGCAGTCAACGACCTTGTGGTAGTAGTCGGGGTCGCTCGTGTCGGTGGGTTTCATGCCCGGTACGGTCTCGTGAACGGCGGCCGGCCATTATACCGGCCGGCCGACCAGCTCCGCGATGCGTGTCGCGGTCTCGAGCGCCCGTAAGCCGTCCTCGCCGGACACGACCGGGCGGCCACCGCTTCGGATCGCCGCCACGAACGATTCGATCTCCGCGAGCAGCGCGTCGCCCTGTTCGAAGCTCCGTTCCTCGACGGCGACCGAGGGCACCGCGCCCGCCTCGATGACGGCCGGGCGGCGCACCAGCGTCAGCAGCTTCTGCTGCAGGTCGATCGAGAGGTAGCTGTCCGCCTGGAACACGCGCAGCTTGCGCTCCGACTTCATGCTGATGCGGCTGGCCGTGACGTCCGCCACGCAGCCGCTCTCGAAGCGGATGCGCGCGTTGGCGATGTCGATCTCGTCCGTGAACACGGGCGCCCCGATCGCGTCGATCGAGGCGATCGGGGACCGCACGATGTTCTCGATCAGGTCGATGTCGTGGATCATCAGGTCGAGGACGACGCTGACGTCGGTGCCGCGCGCCTTGAACGGCGCCAGCCGGTTCGATTCGATGAAGCGCGGCCGCGAAAGCTCTCCCGCGACCGCGACGATCACCGGGTTGAAGCGCTCGAGGTGCCCGACCTGCAGCACGCGGCCGTGCGCGGCGGCGATGCGGATGAGCTCGCCCGCCTCGGCCGCGGTCGCCGTGATCGGCTTCTCCACCAGCACGTGCGCGCCCGCCTCGAGGAAGTCCCGCGCGACCGCGTGGTGCAGCGTCGTGGGCGTCGCGACGCTCACCGCATCCACGCTCCCGAGCAGCTCGCGGTGGTCGGCGACCACCGGCGCGCCGAGCTCGGCCGCGATGCGCGCGCGCGCCGCAGGCTCGGGATCGGCGACGCCCGCGAGCGTGCAGCCCGCCAGCGTCGCGTATTTCTGGGCATGGAAGCGGCCGAGGTAACCGGCGCCGATGACGGCGCAACGCAGAGGCATCATTGCATGGCAGTATAGCGGCGGCTTGCCGCGTTGCGGCCCACCGGTCAGACTGCCGTGATGGCGCTCGGCAACCCCTTCGCCCGCTGGCTCGGCCGCCTGCCGCCGTTCTGGCGCCGCGAGCTTGGCTTTCTCGGACTGCTGTTCGGATTCGGGCTGCTCGTGATGCCGTTCCTGATCTATCTCGCGGGCGTGCTCACGCTCGGTCCCTACGAGGGCGGCCTGCTGTCGTTCCTGGGCTCGCTGCTCGCGGCATTCTTCACCGCGGCGCCGTCCGCGTGGCTCCTGGTCTTCGGCCCCTACCTGCTGTTCACGGCGGTGCGCCTGCTCACCCGGCCGCTGCGCCGCCGCGGCTGAGCCGCCTCAGTCGCCGGCCCGGCTCGCGGCGCTCGCATCGCGCGCCGCCTTGAACTCGTTGCCCTCGTACCACTCGGGCCAGGTCCGGCCATTGGCGACGCGCGCGCCAATCTCGAACAGCAGGCGCAGGTCCTCGATCGACCCGCTCACGTCCCAGGATTCCTGGTACTCGTCGTACGGCTGGTGGTAACGCCCGGCAACGTACGCGGTCTGCCACGCGACACCCGCGGCTTCCCTCCCGTCGCGCAGCACGGCGCCCGACTTGATGTAGAGCGCGGGCACGCCCTTCTTCGCGAAGTTGAAGTGGTCGGAGCGGTAGAAGTAGCCGGCCTCCGGCTTGCGGTCCGGCGTGAGGGTCCGGCCCCGGGCCCTGGCGGCCGTCGCGAGCAGGTCCTCGAGCCCTGACGCACCGAGGCCGATCACCTCGACGTCCCTGGCGCGCCCGATCGGGTACAGCGCATCGATGTTGATGACCGCCGCCGTCTTCTCGAGCGGCGCGAGCGGATGCGCCGCGTAGTACTCCGAACCGATCAGGCCGGATTCCTCGGCCGTGACCGCGAGGAACAGGATCGAGCGGCCGGGTCCCGGCAGCAGGTCGCGGAAGCCGCGCGCGATCGTCAGGATCGCAGCGACGCCCGTGGCATTGTCCACGGCGCCGTTGTAGATCCGGTCGCCCTCGCCCGTCTCCGCCACGCCGAGGTGGTCCCAGTGCGCGACGAAGACGACGTACTCGTCCGGCCGCTCCTTGCCCGGCATGACCGCGGCGACGTTCGGCGAGGTCATCCTGCGGATGGCGTTCTTCACGCCGCCGGTGGCTGTCACCCCGAGCGGCACCGGCCTGAAGCCGCGCTTCACGGCGGCGGCGGAGAGCGCGTCGAGATCCTGGCCCGCGATCTCCATCAGCTGGCGCGCGCGGTCCTTCGTGATCCAGCCCTCGAGCGCCGTGCGGCCGGCGTTGCCGTCCGCCGACTCGGCGTAGAACTGCGGCCCGGTCCAGCCATTGCGCACGACATTCCAGTCGTAGGCAGCCGGCGCCGTGTCGTGCACGATGATCGCGGCCGCCGCGCCCTGGCGCGCGGCCTCCTCGTACTTGTAGGTCCAGCGGCCGTGGTAGGTCATGGCCCTGCCGCGGAACAGCGACTCCTCGCCCGTGACGAAACCAGGGTCGTTGACCAGGATCAGCGCGGTCTTGCCGCGCATGTCGATGCCCGCGTAGTCATTCCATCCGTATTCGGGCGCGACGATGCCGTAGCCGACGAACACGACCTCGCTGCCGTCGATCGAGGACTCCGGCCGCACGCGGCGCGTGCCGATCACCATGTCGTCGCCATGCGCGAGCGTCATGCCACCGGCGCCCCGGTGGAACGACAGCCGCGGCTCGGAGGCCGTGATCTCGACGAGCGGCACCTCCTGCCGGAAGTTGCCGCCGGCGGCCGGCTGCAGGCCGAGCTCCAGGAACTGCTCCTCGAGGTATTCGACCGTGCGCTGTTCACCCGGGGTCCCCGGCGAACGGCCCTCCATCTCGTCGGCCGACAGGCCCGCGACGTACGCGCGGTAGGCGGGCTCGTCGATGGCGGCAGCGGCGCGCTCGATCGCCTTGTCGGCGGCTTTCCAGGCTCCCAGCGTGGCGACGGCGGCGCCCGCGGCGACCAGGATCCGGAGCAGGACGGCATTCTGCATGTGTGGGTTCCCAGGGCAATCAGGCGGTTCAGGAGCCGGCGTCGGGCCAGTAATAGAGAGCGACCAGCAGGAGCGCAATCCACATCGCCGCCTGGGCCAGCCAGCGCCAGCGGCGCTCGCGTTGCAGTCCCACGAAGGCCAGGGCGGCGGCGACCGCCAGCATGCCGAAAAGCCCCGCCGCAGCCAGCAGGCCGGGGTATTCGCGCCCGAGCGCCGGCTGGCCCCCGGCCGTCAGGGCGAATATGACAACCACCATGGCGAGCACGAGCGCGATCGAGGCCGCGGATCCCAGCACGATGCCGGTCAGGAAACCGAGCGGACTCAAGGGGATGTCTCCCTGGCGGGCGTGACGCCGGCACTTGAACCGGCGCCCCGGCGCCCATAGCCTGTCACAATTGGGTTCAGCCCTCCGCGGGCTGCGCAAGGAGTGTAGCAGCCGATGACCGCCTGGTTGAGATCGCCCGTGCCTTCCAGGATGCGCCTGCTGATCGCGGCGCTGGCGGTCGCGTGCGTGCTCGTGCTGGTGGGCTCCGGCGCGCAGCGCGCCCCGCTCGCGCCCGCCGTCGCTGCCTCCGGGGACCTCGTCCCCAGCGACCGCCACCGGCGCGTCATGCGCCTGGTCTCCGAAGTGGTCGAGCGCCAGCATTACCGCCAGGCGGCGCTGGACGACGAGATGTCGTCGCAGATCTACGAGCGCTTTCTGGAGGCGCTCGACGGCGGGCGGAGCTACCTGCTCGCGTCCGACATCGCGGAGTTCGAGCCATTGCGCTACAGGCTGGACGACGCAATCGAGGATGCCGATGCCGGACCGGCGTTCAGGATCTTCGCGCGCTACCGGAAACGCAACCGCGAAGTGCTGCGCCATGCCATCGCGCTGCTCGAGGTCGAGCCGGACTTCACGCTCGACGAGACATTCCGCTTCGACCGCAGCGAGGACGGCTGGCCCGCGTCCGACGCGGAACTGAAGGATCTCTGGCGCAAGCGCGTCAAGAACGATGCACTGTCGCTGGTGCTCGCCGGCAAGACCTGGCCGGAAGCCGCGGACATCCTGCGCAAGCGCTATGAACGCGTCGCCAAACGCGTCGAGCAGATCACGGCCGACGACGTGTTCGAGACGTTCATGAACGCCTACTCGCACGTCTACGATCCGCACTCGAACTACCTGTCGCCGCGCAATTCCGAGGAATACAACATCGCGATGAGCCTGTCCTACGAGGGCATCGGCGCGTCGCTGCAGCTGGTCGACGATCACGTCACGATCATGAACTTGCTGCCGGGCGGCGCCGCGGCGGCATCGTCGGACATCAAGGTCGGCGACCGCATCACCGCGGTCGGCCAGGGCGAGGTCGGGCCGCTGACCGACGTGGTCGGCTGGCGGCTCGACGACGTCGTGCAGCTGATCCGCGGGCCGGTGCATTCCACGGTGCGCCTGCAGATCCTGCCCGCGGGCGTGAATCCCGGGTCGCCGGAGGCGCAGGTGGCGCTGAAGCGCTCCAAGATCACGCTCGAATCGCAGGCCGCGCAGAAGGAAGTCCACACGCTGAAGCGCGGCGACCGCGAGCTGAAGGTCGGGGTGATCTCGGTGCCCTCCTTCTACCAGGATTTCCAGGCCCGCGTCGCCGGCGAGCCCGAGTACCGCAGCACCACGCGCGACGTGCGCCGGCTGATCGAGGAGCTGCGCGCGGACCGTGTCGATGCACTGGTCGTGGACCTGCGCGACAACGGCGGCGGACACCTGTCCGAGGCCACGAGCCTGGTCGGCCTGTTCGTCGAACGCGGGCCGGTGGTGCAGCTGCGCGAGACGGGCGGTCGTATCGAGATCCTCGACGACCCGGAGCCGGGCGTCGCCTGGAACGGCCCGCTGGTCGTGCTGGTCAACCGCCAGAGCGCCTCGGCGTCCGAGATCTTCGCGGGCGCGATCCAGGATTATCAGCGCGGGCTCGTCGTCGGACAGCAGACCTACGGCAAGGGCTCGGTGCAGAACCTCTACCCGCTCGACCGCTATGCCCTCGGCCCCAAGGCGGGTTTCGGCCAGCTGACGGTGACGATCGGCAAGTACTACCGGGTCACCGGTGACAGCACGCAGCATCGCGGCGTGCAGCCGGACATCACGCTGCCCTCGCTCGTGAACCCCGCGGACGTCGGCGAGAGCACGCGCGAGAGCGCGCTGCCCTGGGACCGCATCGGCGCCGCCCGCTTCACGCCGGAAGCGTCCGAGGCGCCGGTCGTCTCGCTGCTGTCGAAGGTGCACGAGCGGCGCATCGCCGACAACCCAGATTTCGTCGCGCTGATGGCCGACGTGGAAGCGGTCGAGCGCCTGCGCAACCAGCGCGAGCTGTCCCTCAACCTCGAGCAGCGCCGCGCCGATCGCGACGCCTTCGATGCGCAGCGCCTCGCGCGCGAGAACGCGCGCCGGACCGCGCGCGGCCTCGCGCCGTTCGCGGACGTCGGCGCCCTGGATGGCGCCGAGGCACCCGATGCGGTGCTCGACGAGGCGGTAGAAATCGCTGCCGATGCCGCGGTGCTGCCGAAGCCGATCGAACCCGCACGCCTCAGCTGACCCGCAGCCCGCAGACGTAGGATACATCCCATAAAATCATAATCTTACATAACACATCGTGCGCTTGGTGTTATACTTGACTACAACACTATGGGACCGTAACATACGCTCCAGTTGATCGGCAGGAGCTCGACCGTGAACCGCACCCAAGTCCGCACCGCGACCTCCCCCTACCTGAATGCGCGCCTCGCGCTGGCGGCGATGGCGCTCGCAGCCGCCCTCCTCGTCACCGCCTGCGACAAGGCCAATGGCGACAGCGCGGGCAAGGAGGCGAAGGACGAGGTGCCCGCGGTGCCGGTCGAGGTCGCCCCGACGCACCGCGCCGAAATGGCCGCGGTCTACACCGGCACCGCCCCGATCGAATCCGAACGCAAGGCCTTCGTGATGCCGAAGGTCAAGGGCGAGATCCGCGCCGTGCTCGCCGACGAGGGCCAGCGCGTCCGCGAGGGCCAGGTGCTCGCGCGCCTCGACGGCGACCAGATGCGGCTCGAGGTCGCGCTCAACGAGGCGACCATGCGCAAGCTCGAGCGCGACTACGCGCGCAACCTGGAACTGCAGCAGAAAGGGCTCGTGAGCGCCACCGCGATCGACAACCTGAAGTACGAGCTCGAGGCCGCCCGGGCGAACTGGGAGCTGGCGCGCCTGCAGCTCTCCTACTGCGAGATCCGCTCGCCGATCGCCGGCACGGTCACGCAGCGGCTCGACGTCGTCAAGGTCGGCAACACGGTCACGCCGGTCGGCGGCGTGATCGAGAGCGCCGATTCGTCGCTGTTCGTGGTCGAGGACCTTGACAGCCTGATGCTGCGCGTCAACGTGCCGGAGCGCGAGCTGTCGAAGCTCTCCGTCGGCCAGCCCGCCGAGCTCGGCTTCGACGCCGTCCCCGGCCGGACGTTCGAGGGCCGCATCGCGCTGATCAGCCCCTACATCGACGCGCAGACCGCGACGTTCCCGGTGCGCATCCGCGTCGCCGACACCGGCGGGCTGCTGCGGCCCGGCATGTTCGCGCGCGTGGCGATCGTCTACGAGCGCAAGCCGGACGCGCTGCAGATCCCGCGCACGGCGCTGCTCGATGGCGACGGCCCGCCCAAGGTGTTCGTGGTGAAGGACGGCAAGGCCGCCGAGCGCGCGGTGACGCTCGGCCTCTCGAATGGCGCCATGATCGAGGTCGTCGAGGGCCTCCAGGACGGCGAGCAGGTCGTGATCGTCGGCCAGGGCGCCGTCAAGCCGGGCGCGGCGGTGCGGATCGTGAACACGCCCGCGCGCCCCGCCGCCCGCGCGCAGCCCGCCGTCGCGGCGGGCTGAGCCCGGCCCATGCAGATCGTCGAATTCGCCACGCGGCGCCGCGTCACCATCCTCATGGTGACGGTCGCCGTGGTCCTGTTCGGCTTCGTGTCGCTGTCGCGCCTGAAGCTCAACCTGCTGCCGGACCTCTCCTACCCGACGCTGACCGTGCGCACGGACCTGCCGGGCGCCGCGCCGCTCGAGCTCGAGACGCTGATCGCGCGGCCGATCGAGGAATCGGTCGGCATCATCCGCAACGTCAGGGAAGTGCGCTCGGTGTCGCGCGCCGGCCAGGCCGACGTGATCCTCGAGTTCGCCTGGGGCACGGACATGGACCTGGCGGGCATCGACGTGCGCGAGAAGATCGACCTGCTGCAGCTACCGATCGAGGCCAGCCGGCCGATCCTGCTGCGCTTCGACCCCTCGACCGAGCCGGTCATGCGCGTCGCCTTCGTGGACACGGACGAGTTCGCGAAGTCGAGCCCCGGCGAGGCCGGCACCGTTGACCGGCTAAAGGCGCTGCGGCGCTTCGCCGACGACCGGCTGAAGCCCGACCTCGAGTCGGTCGACGGGTCCGCGGCGGTCAAGGTCAGCGGCGGCTACGAGGACGAGATCCAGGTGTTCGTGGACCAGGGCAAGCTGGCGCAGCTCAACCTGTCCATCGAGCACGTCGCCCGGCGCCTGCGCGAGGAGAACGTCAACCTGTCCGGCGGGCGCCTCGAGCAGGGCACGCAGCGCTTCCTCGTGCGCACGCTGAACGAGTTCAGGACCGTGCAGGAGATGGCGGATGCCATCGTCGCCAACGTGGACGGCAAACCCGTGTACCTGCGCGACGTCGCGACGGTGACCAGCGGCTACAAGGACCGCGAGGCCATCACGCGCCTCGACGGCCGCGAGTCGGTCGAGCTCGCGATCTACAAGGAGGGCGACGCCAACACGGTGCAGCTGGCCGAGGGCCTGCGCGCGCGCATCGAGGAGCTCGGCAAGTCGCTGCCGGCCGGCAGCGAGATGAAGCTCGTCTACGACCAGTCCCGGTTCATCTCCTCCGCGATCGGCGAGGTGCGCGACGCGGCGATCATCGGCGGCCTGCTCGCGATCCTCGTGCTGTACCTGTTCCTGCGCGACGCCCGCGCGACCCTCATCATCGGGCTCGCGATCCCGGTGTCCGTGATCGGCACCTTCCTGTTGATGCACCTGTCCGACCTGTCCCTCAACATCATGTCGCTCGGCGGCATCGCGCTCGCGGTCGGCATGCTGGTGGACAACGCGGTGGTCGTGCTCGAGAACGTCGTCCGGCACCGCGAGGAGGGACGCTCGCGCGTCGACGCCGCGCGGATCGGCACGAGCGAGGTCGGCACGGCGATCACGGCGGCGACGCTCACCTCGGTCGCGGTGTTCTTCCCGATGGTGTTCATCACCGGCATCGCCGGGCAGCTGTTCCGCGACCAGGCGCTGACGGTCAGCTTCGCGCTCCTGTTCTCCCTCGTGGTCGCGATGACCCTGGTGCCGATGCTGGCGGCGGGCAAGCCCGAGCGCCTGCCCGTCGAACCGGGCCGGCTCCCCGGCCGCATCGGCCGCGGCCTCGGCCGGACGGGCGCGGCGTTGCGCCGGTTCTTCGCCTGGGTCTCGCGCGGCGCCGCCTGGGTCATGGCCTGGCCCGCGCGCTGGACCCAGTCGGCTTTCGACGCGCTTGCGCGCGTCTACGGGCCGGCGCTCGCCTGGTCGCTGGCGAATCGCGGACGCGTGATCCTGATCTCGCTCGGCGTGCTGCTCGCAACCGCGGCACTCGTGCCGCGCCTCGGCAGCGAGCTGATCCCGCAGCTGTCGCAGGGCGAGTTCCTCGCCGACCTGCGCCTCGCGCCCGGCACGCCGCTCGAGCAGACCGACCGCGCCATGGCCGCCGCGCAGCAGCACGCGATGGAGCAGCCGGAGATCGCGCTCACCTACGCGGTGACCGGCACCGGCAACCGGCTCGACGCGAGCCCGACCGACGCCGGCGAGAACACCGGCCGGCTCGCGGTCACGCTCGAACCCGGCACCGGCGCGGACGCGGAAGCGCGCGTCATCGCGGAACTGCGCGGCCGCGTCGACACGCTGGCGGGCGTGCAGTACCAGTTCAGCCGGCCCGCGCTCTTCAGCTTCGCCTCGCCGCTCGAGGTCACCATCACGGGCTACGACCTCGACCGGCTGCGCCAGGTGGCCGAGCAGGTGCGGCTCGGCATGCAGGCGAGCCCGACCTTCAGCGACATCAAGTCGACGGTCGAGGCCGGCAATCCCGAGATCCAGATCGTGTTCGACCAGGAACGGGCGGCGCAGCTCGGCATCACGGTTCGCGAACTCGCCGACCGCGTCGTGTCGTCGGTGCGCGGCAACGTCGCGACCCGCTACAAGCTGCGCGAGAAGAAGATCGACGTGCTGGTGCGCAGCATCGACACGCGCGCGTCCTCGGTCGAGGAGATCCGCTCGCTGATCGTGAATCCGGGCAGCAGCCGGCCGCTGCCGCTGTCGGCGGTCGCGGACGTCACGGTCGCGACCGGCCCGGCCGAGATCCGCCGCACGCGCCAGCAGCGCGTCGCGGTGATCACGGCCAACCTGTCCGCGGGCGACCTCGGGTCGGCCGTGGCGGAGCTCGAGGGCATCGTCGCGGGCGTCGAGATGCCGGTCGGGACGACCGCGGCCGTCAGCGGCCAGAGCGACGACATGAAGGACTCGTTCCGCTCGCTGCAGTTCGCGATGCTGCTCGCGGTGTTCCTCGTGTACCTGGTGATGGCCTCGCAGTTCGAGTCGCTGCTGCACCCGTTCGTGATCCTGCTGACCATCCCGCTCGCGCTGACCGGCTCGGTGTGGGCGATGTTCCTGACCGGCACGACCGTCAACGTGGTCGCCTACATCGGCCTCATCATGCTGGCCGGCATCGTCGTCAACCAGTCCATCGTGCTGATCGACGCGGTGAACCAGGCGCGCGAGCGCGGGCTCTCGAAGCACGACGCGATCCAGGAGGCCGGCCGCCTGCGCCTGCGCCCGATCATCATCACCAAGCTGACGACCATCCTCGGCCTGCTGCCGATGGCGCTCGGCCTCGGCGAGGGCGCCGAGATCCGCCAGCCGATGGCGATCACGGTGATCGGTGGCGTGGCGATCGCGAGCTTCTTCACCCTGCTCGTGATCCCGGTCGTTTACTCGCTGCTCGACCGCAAGCATTTCCCGGCCACCGCCGCCGGCGTAAGCTCGCGCCCCGCGCTCACGCACGGCGGAGGCTGATCCATGATCCACGTGAAGTTCGCGCTGCGCCGCCCGGTCACGACGCTCATGACCTTCGTCGCAGTCGTGCTGATCGGCCTGCTGTCGCTCAAGCTGCTGCCACTCGAGCTGTTTCCCGACATCCGCTTCCCCGGCATCCTGGTCAACATCCCGTACGAGGGCTCGACGCCCGAGGAAGTGGAGCAGCTGATCACTCGCCCCGCCGAGGAGGCAATCGCGACGCTGTCGGGGATCAAGGAGATGCGCTCGACGTCGTCCGAGAACGGCCTCGAGATGATCGTCTTCTTCGAGTGGGGCCGCGACCCGGCGGCGGTCGGCTTCGAGGTGCGCACCAAGCTCGAGTCGATCCGCCACGAGTTCCCGGCCAGCGCGAACCGCGTGATCACCCGCATGTTCGCGGCCGGCGACGACCGCGTCGTCGTCGTGCGCATCTCGAGCCAGGAGGACCTCTCGCGCCAGTACGACATGCTGGACCGCTACCTGAAGAGGCCGATCGAGCGCCTCGACGGCGTCGCGCGCGTGTCGCTCGAGGGCGTCGAGCCGCTCGAGCTCAGGATCCTGGTCGACCCGGTGCGGCTCGCCGCGTACGGCGTGGACGTCGCGCGGCTGCGCGACTCGCTGGAGGGCGCCAACTTCTCGGTCAGCGCCGGCGAGGTGACCGGCGGCCAGCAGCGGTTCCTGGTCCGGCCGATCGGCGAGTTCCGCACGCTCGATGACGTGCGCGACTTCATCGTCACGGGCGGCATCCGGCTGCGCGACATTGCCGACGTGCGGCTCGTGTCGCCGGCGCTCACGGTCGGCCGCCACCTGAATGGCCGGCCCGGCGTGGGCCTCGACGTGTTCAAGGCGACCGGCGCCAACATCGTGGACGTGGCGGACCGCGTCATGGCGGTCGTCGACGAGGCGCGCCAGCTGCCGCAGCTGCAGGGCGTCGACGTGATCGTGCTCGCGAACCAGGCCGAGAATATCAGGAGTTCGCTCGGGGAGCTGCGCAATGCCGGCCTGATCGGCGCCGCGCTGGCCCTGGTCGTGCTGTTCTCGTTCCTGCGCGACTGGCCCACCACGCTGATCGTGAGCCTGGCCGTGCCGTTCTCGCTGCTCATGACGCTGGCGGCGATGTACTTCCTCGGGTTCTCGCTCAACATCCTGACGATGATGGGCATGATGCTCGCGGTCGGCCTGCTCGTCGACAACGCGGTGGTCGTGACAGAAAGCATCTTCCGGCACCGGCAGATGAATGGCGGCGACCCGATCGCCTCGACCTACGCGGGCGTCACCGAGGTCGGGCTCGCAGTGCTCGCCGGCACGCTCTCGACGATCATCGTGTTCCTGCCGATCGTGTTCGGCGAGGAGAGCCAGCTGTCGGTGTTCATGGTGCACGTCGCCGTGCCGATCGTGATCTCGATGGTGGCGTCGCTGTTCGTGGCCCAGACCATCATCCCGACACTGACCGCGCGCTTCCCCTCGCCGCCGCCGATCCGCGCGGGCTCGCGGTTCGCGCGCCTGCAGGAGTGGTACCTGCGACGGCTCGACTGGATGTTCGCCCACAAGTGGTGGTCGGCGCTGATCGTCTTCCTGACCGTCGTCTCGGCCATCGTGCCGCTCGCGACCGGCATGCTGAAGGTGGACATGTTCCCGCAGGACGCCTCGGACCGCCTGCAGCTGCAGTACCACATCGAGGGCACCTACCCGCTCGCGCGCACCGAGGAGGCCGTCACGCGGGTGGAGAACTACCTGGAGGAGAACAAGGATCGCTTCGGGATCGAGCTGGTCTACAGCTACTACACGCCGAACGACGCCTCGAGCGTCATCAAGCTGCGGCCGCAGGATGAGCTGCCGATGGAGCCCCGCGAGATCATGAAGGAGATCGAGAAGGGACTGCCGGAGATCATCATCGGCAAGCCCACCTTCAGCTTCGAGGAGAACCAGGGCGGCGCCGGCGGCTTCAGCATGCGCCTGACGGGCGAGTCCACGGAGCAGCTGGTCGGGCTGTCGCGCACCCTGGTCGCGCGCCTGCGCGACGTGCCGGGATTCGACACGGTGCGCACGACGGCCCGCGCCGGCGAGCACGAGGTGCAGGTGATCGTGGACCGCGACCGGGCGTCCCGCCTCGGCCTCACGCCCGAGATCGTGGCGCAGACGCTCGCGGCCGCGATGCGCGGCGACCGGCTCAAGGAATTCCGCGCCGAGGACCGCGAGATCGAGATGCGACTCGCGTTCCGCGCGGACGATCGCCAGACGCTCGAGGACCTCGCGGCGACGCCGCTCTGGCTGCCCGACGGGTCACGCAGCACGCTGGGCGCGGTCGCCAGCTTCCACATCGACCAGACCGAGCGCTCGATCGAACGCGTGGACCGGCTGACCTCGGTCGTGATCGAGGGCATCGTCTCGCGGGACTCGACGCTCGATGAGGTCAAGCAGGGCGTCGAGGCCGCGATGAAGAACTTCCCGCTGCCGGCGGGCGTCGCCTGGAAATTCGGGCGCAGCGTCGAGGAGAACGACGAGACCGCGCAGGACATGCTCGTCAACATCCTGCTGGCGGTCGTGCTGATCTACCTGGTCATGGCCTCGCTGTTCGAGTCGCTGCTGTACCCGGTCTCGATCATCACCTCGATCGTGTTCGCGATCGTCGGCGTGTTCTGGGGCCTCACGATCAGCCTGACACCGATGACCTTCATGGCCATGCTGGGCATCATGATCCTGATCGGCGTGATCGTGAACATCGGCATCGTGCTCATCGCGCACGTGATCGACCTGCGTAAGGCCGGCATGAACCGCCACGATGCGATCATCGAGGCCGCGCGCCACCGGCTGCGGCCCATCCTCATGACCTCGCTGACGACACTGCTCGCGATGCTGCCGATCGCGCTCGGCGACACGCAGATCGGCGGCGACGGGCCGGCGTACTACCCGATGGCGCGCGCACTGATATCGGGACTGTTCTTCGGCAGCGTCACGTCGCTCTTCTTCGTGCCGATGTTCTACGTCTGGCTCGACGACCTCAACGAGTGGCGCCAGCGCGTCAGGCTGTTCTCGCGCGGCGGCGCGGCGGCGGCCCGGGCGGGCGGCTGAGGCGCGGCCTCAGCGCAGCAGGACCTTGTAGACGTCCCAGTAGTCGTCCACCAGCACGTTGGCGTCGGGGACGCCGCCCGCGGCGGCGGGCGGCAACGAGGCCGGCTGCGGCACCGTCTCGGTGGCGTTGCGCCAGGTCGCGCCCTTCGCCATCTTCTCGACCCGCGCCCGGATGTGCGGCGCCAGACCCTCCTGGGAGCCGACCTGGGCCAGCGCCTGGGAGATCTCGCGGATCCTCGCCAGGCAGGCCTCGAGCCCGCCGTGCTTGGCGCTCTCGACGCTGCGGTTGTTGGCGAGGCGCGAGTCCATCGCGAGGCCGGACGGCGCGAGCCGCGCGTAGAGGATCTGCGCGTAGGCGATCACCGCGAGGTTCACCGAGCGGCGCCCGTCGATGGTCAGGCCCGGGAACTCCGGCCACGGCTCCTTCTCGATCGTGCGGTGCGACTCGCGCATGTCCGCGAACTGCCGCTCGGCGACCACGCAGCGCTCGCGCTGGGCTGCGATCTCGGCCGCGAGCTCGCGCCGGCGGAAGTAGTTCCAGAACCCCTTCAGCTTCGTCATCCGCTCCACGCGCTGGCGCAGCCGCTCGCTCTCGGCGTCGGCGACCTCCTTGGCCTGCCGCAGGCGCTCGTCCGCCACCTTGAGCCGCTCCGCGCGGTCGGACTGGAACTCGGCGAGCTGCTGCTTGCGCTGCGCGTCCTGGCGGTCGCGCTTGAGGTCCGAGGCGAAGCGCTCGAGCTGCTCCCGGCACGCGCGCCACAGCGCCTTCAGGCCGAAGTGCACCAGCGCGTCGAAGCCGCGCTCCGGGTTGCCGAGCAGCATCTCGAGCTGCTCGATCTGCTGCTGCAGGCGTGCGTTCGCGTTCTCCTGCTGCTTGAGTTTGTTGCGCAGCCCGTGCAGCTGGTCGTCGAGGCCCTGCAGCTCCTTCTTGAGCTCGGCCCGGTTCCAGAACAGCTTGAGCAGGCGCTCCTGCTCCGCCGGGTCGGGCTTGCCGATCGACGGCAGCTTCAGCTGCGACCACTTGTCCGGAAGCATCACGGCCATGACGGCATCCGCCTCAGGCCGCGGGGGACGCGAACCGGTGGCCGCTGCCCGCGCAGTACTCGAGCCACTTGTTGAGCAGCATGTTGCAGGACCAGCGGTGGCCGTGGTCGCGCGGGATCGCGGTGGCGAGGCTGCGCAGCCGCGGATGCCCGGCCTGCGCGCCCGTCCCGCAGGCCTCGGCGAGGCGCGCGTCGTGGTAGACGCGGACCTCGAGTCCCGGGTCGCGCACCGGCGCCGCGCCGTCGTCGAACAGGTACGACATGCCGAGCGTCGTCGTGTAGCGGCACTGCTCGAGCACGGAGATCTCGAGCGCGGGCCCGCCCGCGACCGACGACGTCAGCGAGCCGGTCACGCGGCGCAGGTCCGGGACCAGCCAGCCGAGTCGGAGGTAGTTGCTCTCGTACAGCGTCATCAGGCTCACGAAGGACCGTGGCCTGGCGCGCCAGGAGCCCGCGCAGAAGTGGTCCGCTGCCATGACCATGGATTTGACTATATCACAGCGAAAACCGGCGAAATCCCGCGCGAATCGTGGCGTTCGTCACGAATCCGTCACGGTCGCACGCGGCGCGGGATCGCGAGGCGCTCGAGCACGCGGCTCGCGATCTCCTCGATGGAGGTGTCGGTGGTCTCGGGGTACGGGATGCCGTGCCGCTCGAACAGCTGCTCCGCCGCGCGCACCTCGAATGCGCACTGCTGCGCGGACGCATAGCGGCTGTCGGGCCGCCGCTCCTGGCGGATCTGCTGCAGCCGCTCTGGGTCGATCGTGAGGCCGAACAGCTTGTGGCGGAAGGGCTCGACGACGGCCGGCAGCCGCACGCCGTCGAGGTCATCCTCGGTCAGCGGATAGTTGGCCGCGTACGCGCCGTATTGCAGCGCCATGTAGACGCAGGTCGGCGTCTTGCCCGAGCGCGAGACGCCGAGCAGGATCACGTCTGCGCGGTCGTAATCGCGCGTGCGCGCGCCGTCGTCGTTCGCCAGCGCGAAATTGGTCGCGTTGATGCGCATCGTGTAGGCGGTGACGTCCGTCATGCCGTGCGCGCGGCCGAGCACGTGCGCCGATGGCTCGCCGAATTCCCTCTCCAGCGGGCCGAGGAACGCGTCGAAGAAGTCCAGGAACAGGCAGTCGGCGCGCTTGAGGGCGTCGCGCACGTCCGCGTTGACCAGCGTCGCGAAGACGACCGGGCGCGCGCCCTCGTCGCGGCCCGCCTGGTCGATCTTCGCCACCGCCTCGCGCGCCTTGTCAACGGTGGTGATGAATGGCAAAGTGACCGGGCTGAATTCCATGCCGTCGAACTGCGTCAGCAGGCTGTGTCCCATCGTCTCGGCGGTGACGCCGGTCTGGTCGGACACGAAGAAGACGGTTCGTCGCTGCTTCATGAATGACGATCGTAACAGGTGCGGGATGAGCGGGCTCCCGGCGTGACCGGCTACACGATACCCTTCGCGCGCGTCGGCATGGGCGACGTCGCCGCGGTCGGCGGCAAGAACGCCTCGCTCGGCGAGATGATCGGCCGGCTCGGCGCCGCCGGCGTGCGCGTCCCGGACGGATTCGCGACGACTGCGCAGGCGTTCCGCGACTTCCTCGCGCAGGACGGCCTCGGCCCGCGCATCGCGGCGGAACTCGCCGCGCTCGACGTCGACGACGTCGCGCAGCTCGCCGCGACGGGCGCCCGGGTCCGCGGCTGGGTGCTCGCCACCCCGTTCCCGAAGCGGCTCGAGCAGGACGTGCTCGCGGCCTATGCCGCGCTCGCGCCGGGCAGCGCCACCGCCGTCGCCGTGCGCTCTTCCGCCACGGCCGAGGACCTGCCGGGCGCCTCCTTCGCCGGCCAGCAGGAGACGGTGCTCAACGTGCGCGGCCCGCAGGCGGTGCTGGCGGCGGTGCACCAGGTCTACGCCTCGCTCTACAACGACCGCGCGATCGCCTACCGCGTGCATCAGGGCTTCGACCACGCGCAGGTCGCGATTTCGGTCGGTGTGCAGCGCATGGTCCGGAGCGACCTCGGCGCGAGCGGGGTGATGTTCACGCTCGACACGGAGTCCGGTTTCCGCGACGCCGTGTTCATCACCGCGTCATGGGGGCTCGGCGAGACCGTCGTGCAGGGCGCGGTCAACCCCGACGAGTTCTACGTCTACAAGCCGTCGCTGGCCGCCGGCCGCGCCGCCATCATCCGCCGGAACCTCGGCTCGAAGGCGACGCGCATGGTCTATGCGCCCGACCCCGCGCCCGGACGCTGGACTGCGACCGAGGAGGTGCCGGCGGCGGACCGCGCGAGCTTCTGCATCACTGACGCCGACGTGGCCGAGCTCGCGCGCCAGGCGGTGGCAATCGAGGCGCATTACGGCTGCCCGATGGACATCGAGTGGGGCAAGGACGGCGAGACCGGCGCCCTGTTCGTGCTGCAGGCGCGGCCGGAAACGGTGCAGAGCCGCGCCGGCCGCTCGATCCAGCGCTTCACGCTCAAGTCGCGCTCCCGCCCGCTCGCGCGTGGCCGCGCCATCGGCCAGCGCATCGGCGCCGGGACCGCGCGCATCATCGGGAGCGCGCGCGAAATGTCGCGCGTGCAGCCGGGGGACGTGCTGGTATCCGACATGACCGACCCCGACTGGGAACCCGTCATGAAGCGCGCGGCCGCGATCGTCACGAACCGCGGCGGCCGCACCTGCCACGCCGCCATCATCGCGCGCGAGCTCGGCATTCCGGCCGTGGTCGGCTGCGGCGACGCCACCGCCGCGATCCGGGACGGCGACGCCGTGACCGTGTCCTGCGCCGAGGGCGACACCGGGGTCGTGTACGAGGGACGGCTGGACTTCGAGCAGCAGCAGATCGAGCTCGATGCGCTGCCGGAGCCGCCGGTGCGCATCATGATGAACGTCGGCAACCCGGACCGGGCCTTCGACTTCGCCTCCATCCCGAACCACGGCGTCGGCCTCGCGCGGCTCGAGTTCATCATCAACCGCACGATCGGGGTCCACCCGCGGGCGCTGCTCGAGTTCGCGAAGCAGGACCCGACCGTGCAGGACCAGATCCGCCGCCAGATGGCGGGCTACGCGGACCCGGTCACCTTCTTCGTCGAGAAGCTCGCCGAGGGCGTCGCGTGCATCGCCGCGGCATTCGCGCCGCAGCCCGTGATCGTGCGGCTGTCGGACTTCAAGTCGAACGAGTACGCGAACCTGATCGGCGGGCGCGCCTACGAGCCGCACGAGGAGAACCCGATGCTCGGCTTCCGCGGCGCCGCGCGTTACACCGACGGCGGCTTCGCGCCCTGCTTCGAGCTCGAGTGCCGCGCCATCCGGCGCGTGAGGGACGACATGGGCCTCTCGAATGTGCAGGTCATGGTGCCATTCGTCCGCACCGTGGACGAGGGCCGGCGCGTGGTGGAGCTGCTGGCCGGGAACGGGCTCCGCCGCGGCGATCGCGGGCTCAAGGTGATCATGATGTGCGAGCTGCCGACCAATGCGCTGCTCGCGGAGCAGTACCTCGAGCACTTCGACGGCATGTCGATCGGGTCCAACGACATGACCCAGCTGACGCTCGGCCTCGACCGCGACTCCGGCGTCATCGCGCGGCTGTTCGACGAGCGCGACCCCGCGGTCAAGGTGCTGCTGGCGATGGCGATCCGCGCCTGCCGCGAGCGCGGCAAGTACATCGGCATCTGCGGCCAGGGCCCGTCCGACCACCCCGACCTCGCGCGCTGGCTCGTCGAGCAGGGCATCAGCAGCATTTCGCTCAATCCGGATACGGTCGTCGAGACCTGGCTGTATCTGGCCAACGGCAAGAAGACGTAGTACACGCACTGGCGCGCAGTGCGATGCGCCCTGCGCGCCTGCACTAGTCCAACGTGCTTCGCGCCGATTCCCAGTGGCGGCCGTTGAACGGCCGGATCGTCATCGATGTCACCGTGCCAGGGTCGAGGCAGCGGGCGTTGACGCTGTAGCCGTCGGGGTGGGAGCGCGGGACGTAGAACGACTTGACGCCGCAGGTCCCGCAGAACAGGTGGCGGGCGGCGCCGGTGCCGAAGCGGTACTCGACGAGGTCGCCCGCCCCCGACCGCAGGCGGAAACGCTTGCGCGGCACGATCAGGTGCTGAAAGGCCGAGCGGGAGCACATCGAGCAATTGCAGTCGAGGAGCGCGAGGTCGGCCGGAGCCTCGACCTCGAAGCGCACGCGGCCGCAGTGGCAGCCGCCGGCGTGGTGCACGAGCGCAGCGGCCGTCACGCCCGCGGCGCGTTCCACGGCGCGGCGAGCAACGCGGCGCGGTAGTGGCGCAGCTCGGCGATGGACTCGTGGATGTCGGCGAGCGCGGTGTGCCGCGATTCCTTGGCGACCCCCGCGAGCACCTCGGGCGCCCAGCGCCGCGCGAGCTCCTTGATCGTGCTGACGTCGACGTTGCGGTAATGGAAGTGGCGCTCCAGCGATGGCATCCAGCGCGCCAGGAAACGGCGGTCCTGGCAGACACTGTTGCCGCACATGGGCGAGCGCCCGGCGTCGACGTGGGCCGCGAGGAAGGCCAGCGTCTCGCGCTCGGCGGCGGCCTCGTCGCGGGCGCTCGCCAGCACGCGTGCAGTGAGTCCGGTCGCGGCGTGGGTGCGCGTGTTCCACTCGTCCATGGCCGCGAGCACGGCTTCCGGCTGGCGCACCGCGATCACCGGGCCCTCCGCGACGACCGCGAGGTCGGCATTCGTCACGATCGTCGCGATCTCGATGATGCGGTCCGTTTCCGGCACGAGGCCGGTCATCTCGAGGTCGATCCAGATCAGCCGGTCGTCGCGCGCCATGTTGCCGCGCAGTCTAGCAGAGGCTAGAGTCGGGCCCGCCCGTCCCATGCACCCGTTCACCGCGCTGTTCCTGTCCCTGCTCGTCGCCGGTCTCGCCCTGCAGCTGTGGCTGCTGCGGCGCCAGGTGCGCACCGTGCTCGCACACCGCGACCGCGTGCCCGACGCGTTCAGGGGCGCGGTGACCGACGCGCAGCATGCGCGCGCGGCCGACTACACCGCGGCGCGCGCGCGCCATGCCGCGCGGCGGCTCCTCGTCAGCACGGCGACGCTGGCGCTCCTGACCGTCGGCGGCGGGATCGCGGCGATCGATGCGCGCGTCCGCGCGGTTGCGTCCGGCGAGCTGGCCGGACCGGTGGCAGTCGTCGCGGCCACCGCCCTCGCGATCATGCTCGTCAACCTCCCGTTCGACGCCTGGGGCGTGTTCGGCATCGAGCGCCGCTTCGGGTTCAACCGGACGACGCCCGCGCTGTTCCTGATGGACCTGCTGAGGAGCCTTGCGATCTCCGCCGCGCTGCTCCTGCCGGTCGTCGCACTGCTCGTGTGGCTGCTGCCGCGCGCGGGGCCGCAGTGGTGGCTGTGGGCGTTCGCGGGGTGGACGGTCTTCACGGTGAGCCTGGGCTGGGCGTGGCCGCGGCTGATCGCGCCGCTCTTCAACCGCTTCCGCGAGCTGGAATCCGGGGAGCTGCGCGAGTCGGTGGAGGCCCTGGCCCGGAACTGCGGCTTCGAGCCGCGCGGCGTCCGGGTCATGGACGGCTCGCGGCGCAGCACCCACGGCAACGCCTACTTCACCGGCATCGGGCGCGCCAAGCGCATCGTCCTGTTCGACACGCTGCTGGCGACGCTCGCGACCGCCGAGGTCACGGCGGTGCTCGCCCACGAGCTCGGTCATTTCCGCCTGCGGCACGTCGCCTGGCGCATCGTGCGCTCGCTGGCGGCGGCCTTCGCCGGCTTCGCGCTGCTCGCCTGGCTGGCGCGGCAGGACTGGTTCCAGCCGGCGCTCGGCGTGCCGGCGGGGGGGCCGCATACGCTGCTGCTGCTGTTCGCGCTGGCGGCGCCCGTGTTCCTGCAGCCGGTCGGGCCGGTCGCCGCCTGGCTGTCGCGGCGCCACGAGTTCGCGGCGGACGCCTATGCCGCGCGGCACGCCAGCGCGCAGGATCTCGCCAGCGCGCTCGTCAAGCTGCACCGCGACAACGCGGCGACATTGACCCCGGATCCCGTGTTCACGGCGTTCCACGCCACCCACCCGCCGGCGCTCGACCGCATCACGCGGCTCGCCGCGCCGACATCCCCATGACGGACGCACCGCCCGCAGTCACGCGCCCGGGCCGCGTGGTGGCAAGCCATGGGCGCGACGCGCTCGTCGAGGACGATGCGGGAATCCGCGTCCGCTGCCGGCTGCAGGGCCGGCGCCTGGCGGTCGTCTGCGGCGATAACGTGCGCTGGCAGGCCGCGCGCACCGAGGGTGGCGGCGGTATCGTGACGGAGTTGCTGCCGCGAAGCACGGAGCTCCTGCGCATCAACCTGCGCGGCGATCCGGAGCCGGTCGCGGCGAACCTGACGCAGCTGGTCGCGGTGCTCGCGCCCGTACCGGCGCCGGATGCCGGCCTCTGCGACCGCTACCTGGCCGCCGCCGAGTGGGCACGGCTCAAGGCCTGCGTGGTCGCCAACAAGAGCGACCTGGCGGATCCCGACGGACGCCTCGCGCAGGCGCTCGCGGAGTATGCGCGGATCGGCTACGCAGTGATGCGCGCCAGCAAGCGCGCGTCGGACGGAGCGGCCGCGCTCGCGGCCCGCCTCGCCGGCGAGACGAGCGTGCTGGTCGGCCAGTCCGGCGTCGGCAAGAGCTCGCTCATCAACCTGCTGGTGCCCGGCATGGAGGCGGCAGTGGACGAAGTCTCCCGCGCGAGCGAGACCGGGCGGCACACGACGACCACCGCGTGGCTGTACCGGCTGCCGGCCGGCGGCGAACTGATCGACTCGCCGGGGGTGCGCGACTTCGCGCCGCCATTGCCCGCGCCGCGCATGATCGCCGGGGGATTCCGCGAGATCGCCGCCGAGGCCGGCGGCTGCCGTTTCCGGGACTGCCTGCACCGGCGCGAGCCGGGCTGTGCCGTGGCCGCGGCGGCGCAGGCAGGCCGGGTCTCGCCGCGGCGGCTCGCGAGCTACCGGGCGCTGCTCTCGCTCGCCGAGGAACTCGCCACGCGGACGCCGCGCGTCAGGCGATGACCTGGCGCCCGGCCAGTGCGTGGGCCAGCGTGCCGCCATCCACGTACTCGAGCTCCCCGCCGACCGGCACGCCGTGCGCGATGCGCGAGGCCCGGATGCCGCGACGCAGGACCATCTCGCCGATGTAGTGCGCGGTGGCCTCGCCCTCGACGGTGGGATTGGTGGCCAGGATCACCTCGCGCACCTCGCCCTCGTCCAGCAGCTTTTCCAGCGTGTCGAGGCCGAGCTGCCCGGGCCCGATCCCGTCGAGCGGCGACAGGTGGCCCATCAGCACGAAGTAGCGGCCGTTGTAGCCGCCCGATTGCTCGACGGCGACGACGTCGGCGGGCGACTCGACGATGCACAGCGAGGCCGCGTCGCGGCGCGGCGAACTGCAGGTCTCGCACAGCTCGCCCTCGGTCAGCATGCGGCAGCGCCGGCAATGTACGATGCCGTCCGCGGCCTCGGTGAGCGCGCGCGCGAGCGCGCGGCCGCCCTCGCGGTTGCGTTCCAGCAAGTGAAAGGCCATGCGCTGAGCCGACTTCGGGCCGACGCCCGGCAGCACGCGCAGCGCCTCGATCAGCCGGGCCAGTCCGGGGGAATACTTCACGGCGGCGGCCGTCAGAACGGCAGCTTCATGCCCGGCGGCAGCTGCATGCCGCCCATCGCGCCCGTCATGTGCTGCTGCACGGCCTCGCCGACGCGGCGCACCGCGTCATTGCAGGCGGCGGCAACGAGGTCCTCGAACATCTCGCGGTCCGCGACGTCCACCGCGGGGTCGATCTGCACGCGGCGCACCTCGTGCCGGCCGTTCATGACCACCTTGACCATGCCGCCGCCGGACTCGCCGGTGACTTCGACCGCGCCCAGCTGCTCCTGGGCTTTCTGCATGCTGGCCTGCAGCTGCTGCGCCTGGCGCATCAGCTGCCCGAGATTCGCTTTCATGGGCGCATTCTACCCGACGGGCTTGATCGAATCTGGCTGGACCACCGCCCCGAAGCGGTCGCGCAGCGCCTGGACATTCGGATCGCGCTCGATCGCCGCCCGTGCTTGCTCGAGGCGCTCGTCGCGCGCCTGCTCCTCGCGCCGCACCGGCGTGTCCATGGTGCCGCCGACTTCGATCTCGACGGCGACGGCGGTCCCGACCAGCTTGCCGAGGGCGGCGCCTAGCCGGTCTTCCAGCTGGCGCGTGTGCAGCGACTGCGCGCGCGGGTCGAGCAGGAACCGGAACCGGTTGCCCGCGCGCTCGATCAGCTGGCAGTTGCCGGCGAGCTGCCGCGCCGCGCCCTGCAGCTCCAGCCGCGCCAGCAGCTCGGGCCATTCGCCCGTGGCGGCCGGCGGTGGCGCGGGCGCGGCACCCCTGCCTGCAGCGGCGGGCGGCAGGCGCGACGCCGGGGCTTCCGCGCTGCGCGCGGCGCCCTCAGCGCCCGCCGGCAGGAAGGCGAGCATGCGCAGCAGGGTCATCTCCATGCCGGCGCGCGGATCCGGGGCCAGGTCGAGGTCGCGACGCCCGAGGATGGCGATCTGGTAGCTGAGCTGGACGTCCTCCGCGGGCATCCGGGCCGCCAGGCCCGCGAGCAGCGCGGCGTCGTACTGTTCGTCTTCCGCCAGGTCCGGCACCGCCTGGCGCAGCGCGACCTTCTGCAGGATCGCCGCGAGCGCAGCCAGCAGGTCCGCGTAGTCCGGCGCGAACTCGTCGATCGCGGCAACCGCCTCCATCAGCCCGCGCGCGTCGCGCTCCGCGAGGCGCTCGGCCAGGCGCACCACGTCCTGGCGCGCGACCGTACCGAGCATCGAGCGCGCGTCCGCCTCGGTGACGCGCCCCGCGCCGAAGGCGAGCATCTGGTCGAGCAGCGACAGGGCGTCGCGCAGGCTGCCGTCCGCGGCGCGCGCGAGCAACTGCACGGCGGCGGGCTCGGCGGCCACGCCTTCCGCCCCCAGGATGTGCTGCAGGCGGCCCGCGATCAGCGCCGATGGCAGGCGCTTCAGGTTGAACTGCAGGCAGCGCGACAGGACGGTCACCGGCAGTTTCTGCGGGTCGGTCGTCGCCAGCAGGAACTTCACGTGCGTCGGCGGCTCCTCTAGCGTCTTCAGCAGCGCGTTGAAGGAGTGCGCGGACAGCATGTGCACCTCGTCGATGAGGTACACCTTGCAACGGCCGCGCGTCGGCAGGTATTGCACGTTCTCCAGCAGCTCGCGCGTGTCGTCCACCTTGGTGCGCGAGGCTGCGTCCACCTCGATCAGGTCCACGAAGCGACCCTCGTCGATCTCGCGACAGGCCCCGCAGTCGCCGCAGGGCGTGGACGTGACGCCGCGTTCGCAGTTGAGCGATTTTGCGAGGATGCGCGCGATCGTCGTCTTGCCGACGCCGCGCGTGCCGCTGAACAGGAAGGCATGGTGGATGCGGCCGGAATCGAGCGCGTTGACCAGTGCCTGGCGCACGTGCTCCTGGCCCACCAGCTCGGCGAAGCTGCGCGGGCGCCACTTGCGTGCCAGTGCCAGGTAGCTCATCGATGCCCCTGCCGCGTCACCGCGGCGCCCACTGCCGGCCGGTTGGAACCGGAGGCGGCCCGCGCCAGCACCCCTCCGTCACCCGATGCCACCGCTACCGTTGCTCCCTTCCGGGCCTGGCGGGGTTCACGGCTGATCGTCGCGGAGGAACCGGCGCGAGCCACCGTCGGAAAGACCGGGCCGGGCATCGTACGAGCGGCGATCCGGAAGCGTCAACCGGACAAATGTGGCGGAGAGGGTGGGATTCGAACCCACGTGGGGCGGTAATGCCCCCATCGCATTTCGAGTGCGCGCCGTTATGACCGCTTCGGTACCTCTCCGTGCGGGAACCGGACGGCCGTCGCTGCCTGCCTGACCGGAGGCGGTATTCTACATCAATGCACCCGCAGCCCGAGCAGGCCGCCGAGCGGCGGAGGGACATCCGCAGCCGTTTCGGCGTACCGGGCATCATCGTGCTGTCGCTGATGATCGGCACCTGCTCGCGCATGCCGGGCAGCTTCGAGCAGGTCCGGCTCCAGGGGGTCCTGAAGGTCGTCACCCGCAACAGTCCCCTCGCCTATTACGAAGGCGCCGCCGGGCCGGAAGGGCCGGAATTCGAGCTCGCAATGGGCTTCGCCCGCCGGCTCGGCGTGCGTCTCGAGCTGCGCTTCGCCGCGAGCGGCGCCGACGCACTCGAGGAGATCCGGCACAACCGCGCCCATGTCGCGGCCGCCGGCATCATCGCGACGGAGGCGCACCGCGCCGAGTTCCTGTTCGGCCCCGTCTACCAGCGGATCGATCAGCACATCGTGTATCGCGTGCAGGATCCGCTGCCACGGACCGCCCAGGACCTGGTCGGCAAGCGCATCCTGGTCATGCGCGGATCCTACGACGCGGCGGCACTGCGCCGGCTCGCGGCAGAATGGCCGCAGCTGCGCTACACCGAGGTCGAAGGCAGGGACCAGATGGACCTGCTCGCGGCCGTCGCGGCGGGCGAGGCGGACGTGACGGTCGCGGACTCCACCGAATTCTCGCTCGGCCGCCATTTCCACCCGGAACTGCGCCCGGCCTTCAAGCTGGCGGAATCCGAATCGATTGCCTGGGCGCTCGCGCCGCAGGGCGCGGACCTCCTGCCGCAGGTCGAGCGCTACTTCCGCGAACTCGAGTCGATCGGCCGCCTGGCGGAGATCCTCGAGCGTCACCGCCGCTCGCTGGTGCGTTACGACCGCGTGGACGCCGCGAGCTTCGTCGCGAGCGTGCGCGAACGCCTGCCACAGTACCGCCCGTACTTCGAGGAGGCCGCGGCCGAGAGCGGCATCGACTGGCGGCTGCTCGCGGCGATCGGGTACCAGGAGTCGCGCTGGGACGTCGACGCGGTCTCGCCCACCGGTGTCCGGGGCCTCATGATGCTCACCGCCGAGACGGCCCGGCGGGTGGGGGTGCGCGACCGCGCCGACGCGCGCGACAGCATCCTGGGCGGCGCCCGCTACCTGCGCCTGATCCGGGAGACCATCCCCGAGCGGATCGGCGAGCCGGACCGCACCTGGCTCGCGCTCGCGGCCTACAACGTGGGTTTCGGGCACCTGGAGGACGCACGGGTGCTCGCGGAGCGGCGCGGGCGGAACCCGGATGCCTGGGACGACGTGCGCGAGACGCTGCCGCTGCTCGCGCAGGAGCGCTGGTATACGCAGACCCGCCGCGGTTACGCGCGCGGCTGGGAGCCGGTCGGCTTCGTGCGCAACGTCCAGACCTACGCGGAGCTGCTCAACTGGCTGGTCGCGGGCGAAACCGGCTCAGCGGCGCGCGGCGAAGAAGTTCCTTAGTGCCGCGCCGCACTCCTCCGACAGCACGCCGCCGAAGGCATCAACGCGGTGATTGAGCTCGCGCGCGGCGACGAGGTTGAACACGCTGCCGGCCGCCCCTTGGCGCGGGTCCCAGGCGCCGAAGACTAGGCGCGCCACCCGCGCATGGGCGATCGCGGCCGCGCACATCGGACAGGGCTCGAGCGTCACGTAGATCGTCGCCCCGCCCAGCCGGTAGTCCCCGGCCTTCAGCGCCGCCTGACGCAGCGCCAGGATCTCCGCGTGCGCCGTGGGATCCTTGAGCGCGACCGGGCGGTTCCAGCCCTCGCCCAGCAGCGCGTCGTCGCGCACGACGACCGCTCCGACCGGCACCTCGCCCTCGGCCTCGGCGCGCGCCGCGAGCGCAAGCGCCTGCTTCATCCACTTCTCGTCGATGCCGCCCGCCGTCATTCCGCCTTTCCCCGCACCGCGCCGTAGCGCGCAAGAGTACGCCGTCGCGCATCCTCGTGGCTCACGATCGGCGCGGGATAGTCGCGCCCCACGAGGCAACCGGCCGCCTGCTGCTCGAGCGGCGTCATTTCCCAGGGCGCGTGCACGGCGGGGCCGGGCACGCCCGCCAGTTCCGGGATCCAGCGGCGGATATAGGCGCCCTCCGGATCGAACCGGCGTGACTGCGTCACCGGGTTGAAGATCCGGAACCACGGTTGCGCGTCGCAGCCGGTGGACGCCGACCATTGCCAGCCGCCGTTGTTGGCGGCGAGGTCGTAATCGAGCAGCTGCGCGGCAAACCAGCGCTCACCGCGCCGCCAGTCGAGCCCCAGGTCCTTGGTCAGGAAGGATGCCGTCACCATGCGCAGGCGATTGTGCATCGTGCCCCGTGCCGCCAGCTCGCGCATGGCGGCGTCCACCAGCGGGTAGCCGGTGCGGCCCGCGCACCAGGCATCCCATGCAGCCGTGTCGTCATTCCATTCCAGCGCATCGAACTCACGACGGAAGCAGTGGTCCACGACATCCGGGCGCGCGGCCAGCACGGCGAAGAAGAATTCGCGCCAGATCAGCTCCGACAGCCAGGTCGCCGCCCCCTCGCTCCGCGCGGCCACCGCATGTCGCACCAGCTCGCGGATCGAGATCGTGCCGAACCGCAGGTGGACGGACAGCCGCGACGTCGCTTCGAGCGCCGGGAAGTCGCGCTGCGCGGCATAGGACGGCAGGCGCTGCTGGAAAGCCCTCCATTGGCGCGCGGCTCCCGACATGCCGACAGGCACCGGCAGCTCTGCCCGCGAGAAGCCGAGGTCCGCGAGTGCCGGTATCGCGCCCACGGCGGGTGCCAGGCGTCCCGCGCCCTCGCCGGCGACGCGCGGTGCGTGGTGACGCGGCTCGAGGCGCGCGAGCCAGGCCCTGCGGTACGGTGTGAAGACGTTGAAGGCCTCGCCCGAGCGCGTGCGCACCTCGTCCAGTTCGAAAATCACCTGGTCCTTGCAGCTGCGGAACAGGATGCCGGCCTCACGCAAGGCCGCGGCCACTGCATCGTCGCGCGCCACAGCCTGCGGCTCGTAGTCGCGGTTGACGTACACGGCGGCGACATCCAGCTCGCGCGCCAGGAGCGGGATCTCCGCGCGCGCGCGCCCGTGCAGCACGTGCAGGCCGCCGCCCGCGGCTTCCAGGGCCTCCTTCAGCTCCGCGACGCAGTCCCAGATGAAGGTCACGCGGCGGTCGCCACGCGATGCCAGCTCGTCGAGGATCTCCGTGTCGAAGACGAAGGCGCAATGCACCTGCCGATGCGCGGCGAGCGCCGCCGCCAGCGCCGCGTGGTCGTAGTGGCGCAGGTCGCGACGGAACCAGACCAGCGCTGCGCTCAAGTTGTCACCTGTTGTACAATAATTGTAACATTCATGTATGAATTCTATTGCAGCTTATTGGCATTTTGTATAATATTTGTCTAGTACACACACACGAGCGCCTGCATGCCCGCCACGATTGCCGCCAACCTGCCGATCCGGACCATCTCGTCCCTGACCGGGGTGCACGCCGTCACGCTGCGTGCCTGGGAACGGCGCTACGGGCTGATCCGCCCGGCGCGCACCCCCAAAGGTCATCGGCTTTATACTCACCAGCACGTTGAGCGCATCCGCCGCGTGCTGGCGCTGGTCGAGCGCGGCGTGCCGATTTCGCGCGTGCGCGATTTGCTCGATGCGGAGCCCGTGGCCGAGACGGCGACGGCCGGCGATCGCTGGCAGCAGGGCATCGAGCGCATGGCGGCAGCCATCGCGCGCTTCGACGAGCAGGAACTGGACCGGATCTACGACGAAGCGCTCTCGGTGCAGCCCGTGGAACAGGTGACGCGGCGGCTGCTGCTGCCGCTGCTGGTCCGGCTCGGCGAGCGCTGGCGCGAGCTCGCCGGCGGCATCGCCGAGGAGCACTTCTTCGCCATGTACCTGCGCAGCAAGCTGGGGGCGCGCATGCAGCACCGCATGCGCTACGCCACGGGTCCGCGCCTGGTCGCCGCCTGCGCACCGGGCGAACAGCACGAGATCGGGCTGCTGTTGTTCGCGCTGGAAGCGCACGTTGCGGGCATGCGCACGGTATTGCTCGGCGCGGATACGCCGCTACCGGACGTGGCGCTCGCGAGCCAGCGCAGCGTGGCCGATGCGGTCGTGGTCTCCTCCTCCGTGGATCCCGCGCCCTCCTTCTTCAGCGAAGAGCTGCCGCGGCTCGTGCGGCAGGCGGGCGTGCCGGTCTTCGTCGGCGGCGCGACCGCCGTGCGCCACCAGCGCGAGGTCTCAACGGCCGGCGCGATTCCACTCGGCGTCGAACTCGAGGATGGCGTGCGCCTGGTCGCGACGACGCTGGCGCGCGAGGCGCCGCAGCCATGAGCGCCGTCGCACAGGCCGCGCTCGGCTGGGTCGAGCAGGGACTCGTCCCCGATGCGGTGGTTCGCGCCGGCATCCGCCGGCTGTGCGAACGCCGGCTCGACGAGATCTCCGCAAACGACTGCGAGGCGGCGGCCAGCGCTGCCGAGCGTCTGGTCCGCGCGATGGACGAATCCCCCATCGCGCTGGTTCCGGAACTCGCCAACGAACAGCATTACGAGGTGCCGGCCGAATTCTTCGGCCTCGTGCTTGGCCCGCATCGCAAGTACAGCTGCGGCTGGTGGCCGGCGGGCGCCGCCAGCCTCGCCGACGCGGAAGCCGCCGCCCTCGCAGCGACCTGCGAGCGGGCGGGCCTGGCCGATGGCCAGGACATCCTGGAACTGGGATGCGGATGGGGTTCGCTGACGCTGTGGATGGCCGGTCATTTCCCAGGCAGCCGGATCACGGCGGTCTCTAATTCCCGCTCGCAGCGCACCTGGATCGAGTCGGAAGCCGCACGGCGCGGGCACACGAATGTGCGGGTGGTGACCGCCGACATGAATGGATTCGATGCCGGGGCGCGCTTCGACCGGATCGTATCGGTCGAGATGTTCGAACACATGCGCAACTGGCGCGCGATGTTCTCCCGCGTACACGGCTGGCTGACGCCGGGCGGCCGCTTCTTCATGCACGTATTCTGCCATCGCAGCACGCCCTACCTGTTCCTGGACCGCGGGCCATCGGACTGGATGGGCCGGCATTTCTTCTCCGGCGGGATGATGCCCTCCGACGACCTGGCGCTGCGCTTCCAGGACCCGCTCACGCTGGTCTCACGCTGGCGCTGGGACGGGCGCCATTACGAGCGCACGGCGAACGCCTGGCTCGCCCAACTCGATGCGCGGCGCAGCGAAGCGCTGCCGGTGCTGGCCCGCACCTACGGCGAGATGCAGGCCGAGCAGTGGCTGCAGCGCTGGCGCATCTTCTTCATGGCCTGCGCGGAGCTCTTCGGCTTCTGCAACGGCCAGGAATGGTGGGTATCCCACTACCTCTTCGAGCGCCCGGCGCGCTGACAGGAGCCAACGCCCATGCCATTCATGACGATCCTCACGAACGCGCTGCTGTTTCAGTTGGGCTGGTTCGCGGCCGTACTGGGCGCGGCCGGCGACCTGCCATGGATTGGGGTGCTGGCGGCAGCCGCCATTGCGGCCGTACACCTGGCGCGGGCGGCGCGCCCGCTGCCGGAACTGGCGTTGCTCACAGTGGCGGTTGTGGCCGGCGCCGGCTTCGACACGCTGATCGTGCAGGCCGGCTGGCTGCGCTTCGACAGCGGCATGCTGGTCGCGGGCACGGCGCCCGTCTGGATGGTCGCGCTGTGGGCCAACTTCGCGACCACGCTCAACGTCTCGATGCGCTTGCTGCGCTCGCGGCTGCTGGTCGCGGCGCTGTTCGGCGCGATCGGGGCGCCGCTGGCCTATTACGCGGGCGGCAAGCTGGGCGCCGTCGAATTCATCGCGACCGGGCCCGCACTGGGCGCCATCGCCGCCGGCTGGTTCGTCCTGTGCCCGCTGCTGTTCGTCGCCGCACGCCGCCTCGACGGATACGCGCCGCGATGAGCCCCGTCGTCGCCCTCTGGCTCGCCGCCCTGCCCGCCATCGCCGGTCTCGCGTTCGCGGCCTGGGCGGTGGCGACCGCACGACGCAACGCCGGCCTGGTGGACGTTTTCTGGTCGCTGTTCCTGCTGCTCGCGGCGGGAGTCTTCGCGTTTCGTGCCGAACCGGGGCTGCGCGGTTGGCTCACGCTCGCGCTCGTGGCAGCCTGGGCACTGCGGCTTTCCGCCTATCTCGCCGCGCGCAACTGGAACGCCGTGGAAGACCGCCGCTACCGTGCGATCCGCGCACGCCACGAGCCGGGCTTCGCCTGGAAAAGCCTCTATCTCGTGTTCGGGCTGCAGGCGCTGCTCGCCTGGCTGATTTCGGCGCCGTTGGCGGCGGCGATCGCCGGTCCGGGTCCGCTCACCGCGCTCGACTGGATCGGCGCCGCGCTGGCCGCATTCGGTGTCGTCTACGAGTCCGTCGCCGACCAGCAGCTTTCGCGCTTCAAGGCGGACCCGGCACAGGCGGGGCGCGTCATGGATCGCGGGTTGTGGCGCTACAGCCGCCACCCGAACTATTTCGGCGAGTTCTGCGTCTGGTGGGGCCTCTACCTGGTCGCGGCAGGCGCCGGTGGCTGGTGGACCCTGTTCTCGCCGCTCGTGATGTCGGTGCTGCTGCTGCGGGTCTCCGGCGTCACGCTGCTCGAGCAGGACATCGCGGAGCGCCGGCCGGCCTACCGCGACTACGTCCGGCGCACCCGCGTCTTCTTCCCGGGCCCGTTGCGGGAGTCCTGATGCGCAAGCTTGCCGCCCTCCTCCTGCTGCTCACGGCAACGCCGCCGTCACTCGCCGCCACCGGCGACTGGGACTTCCGCGTGCTGCTCGACGGCCGCGAAATCGGCCGCCACCGCTACACGCTGCAGGGTGTGGGCGAGGGCGTCGTGCTCACCAGCGAAGCGCAGTTCGACGTGCGCGTTCTGTTCATCAGCGCCTTCCGCTACGTGCACGAGGCGGAGGAACGCTGGCAGGACGGCTGCCTGCAATCGCTCGCGTCCCGCACCGAGACCAACGGCGAACGAGTCGCGGTGCGCGCGCAATCGCAGGACGGCCGGCTCGAGGTCACCGGCCCCGGCGGCAGCGACCAGCATGACGGCTGTGTGATGAGTTTCGCGTACTGGGACCCGCGCATCCTGGAGGCCGAGCGGCTGCTCAACAGCCAGACTGGCGAACTGGTGCCGGTTCAGGTGACGCCGCAGGGCCGCGAGACCGTCTCCGTGCGCGGACAGCTGCGGACCGCCTCGCGGCACCGCATCAGCGGACCGGATCTCTCGATCGACCTCTGGTACGCCGACGGACGCTGGGTCGCGCTCGAGGCGCTGGCCGCGGGCGGCCGGCGGCTGCGTTACGAACTGCAATGAAGGTGGCAAGCCCCATGCGCACACGTCCGATCCTGATCGCCGCACTGCTGCTGACCGGTTGCCGCGGCGAGGAGCACCCGCCGCTCGCGCTGGCCGCCGACGTGGATCTCGCGCGTTTCATGGGCGACTGGTACGTGATCGCCAACATCCCGACTTTCATCGAGAAGGGCGCTCACAACGCCGTAGAGTCCTACCGGCTCGCGGATGACGGCACGATCGAGACGACCTTCACCTTCCGCGCCGATGCCTTTGACGGCAAGCAGAAGCGCTATGCGCCGCGTGGCTACGTGCGCGAGGGCAGCGGCAACGCCGTCTGGGGCATGCAGTTCGTCTGGCCCGTCAAGGCGGACTACCGGATCGCCTACGTCGATGCCGGCTACACGCAGACCGTCATCGGCCGGCAGGCGCGGGACTTTGTCTGGATCATGGCGCGGCAACCCTCGATCCCCGATGCCGACTACGCGCGCATCGTCGGTTTCCTCGCGGTGCAGGGTTACGACGTCTCGAAGATCCGCAAAGTCCCGCAACGCTGGGACGGCGCGCCTTGACCGGCTCGCGCCTCGGCACGGCGCTGTGCCGCTGGGTGGACAGCGCCGCGGCCGCCTCCCCGGACGCCGGAGCCGATGCGCGAGGCATCGACTGGCCGCGCGTGGCTCCCTTCGTCCTGGTGCATCTCGGCTGCCTGGGCGCGATCTGGACGGGCGTCTCGGCCACGGCCGCCGTCGTCGCCACGGCGCTGTTCGTCCTGCGCATGTTCGCGATCACGGCCTTCTACCACCGCTATTTCTCGCACCGCGCCTTCGGCACCTCCCGCGCGGCCCAGTTCGCATTCGCGGTGCTCGGCGCGAGCGCCGTGCAGCGCGGGCCGCTGTGGTGGGCCGCGCACCACCGCCACCACCATGCGCGCGCGGACCGCGCGGACGATCCGCACTCTCCGGGCGAGCATGGCTTCCTCTGGAGCCATGTCGGCTGGTTCCTCGCGCGCGAGAACTTCGGCACGCGCCTCGCGCTGGTGCCGGACCTGGCGCGCTACCCGGAGCTGCGCTGGCTCGACCGTTTCGACGCCGCGGTGCCCGCAGCGCTCGCGCTGCTGCTGTTCCTCGCCGGCGAGTGGCTCGCGGGCGCGGCGCCCGGACTCGGGACCGACGGCTGGCAGCTGCTGGTGTGGGGGTTCTGCATCTCGACCGTCGCGCTGTGGCACGCGACCTTCACGATCAATTCGCTGGCGCACCGCTTCGGTTCGCGCCGCTATGCGACCCGGGACGAATCGCGCAATAACGTCTGGCTCGCGCTCCTGACGCTCGGCGAGGGCTGGCACAACAACCATCACCGCTACCCCTCTGCCGCGCGCCAGGGCTTCTTCTGGTGGGAGGTCGACATCTCCTGGTACCTCCTGCGCATGCTCGCTGCGCTCGGCATCGTTCGCGACCTGCGCCCGGTGCCGGTGTCGGTGCGAGAGTCCCACCGCCGCCCGCCGCGCGAGCTGCCGTGATGAAGGTCGCCATCGTCGGCGCCGGTATCGCCGGCAACGTCGCCGCGCACCGGCTGCACCGGGCGCACGACATCACCGTGTTCGAAGCGGCCGCGCATGCCGGCGGGCACAGCGACACGCACGAGGTGGAGGTCGCCGGCCGGCGCCTGGCCATCGACACGGGCTTCATCGTCTACAACGATCGCACCTATCCGCGCTTCTCTGCATTGCTCCGGTCCCTGGGCGTCACCACCCAGGAGAGCAGCATGAGCTTCTCGGTGCGCGACGAGGCGAGCGGACTTGAGTACAACGGCACCTCGCTGAACACGCTGTTCGCGCAGCGGCGCAATCTCCTGCGCCCCGCGTTCCTCGGCATGGTACTCGACATCCTGCGCTTCAATCGCGAGGCCCCGGCGCTGCTCGATTCTCCGGGCGGTGAACTGGCGCTCGCCGAGCTGCTCGAGCGCGGCCGTTATGGACGGGCATTCCGCGAGCATTACCTGCTGCCCATGGGCGCCGCGATCTGGTCCACGGACCCGGCGCGGATGCTCGACTTCCCGGCGCGGTTCTTCGTCCGCTTCCTGCACCACCACGGCATGCTGACCGTGAGCGACCGGCCGGTCTGGCGCACGGTCACCGGCGGCTCGGCGCGCTACGTGGAACCGCTGACGGCGCCATTCCGCCAACGCATCCGCCTCGCGACGCCGGTCGAGCGGATCCGGCGTGTACCGGGCGGCGTGATCGTCAAGGCGCGCGGACAGGAGGCAGAGCGCTTCGACGCCGTCTTCCTGGCCTGCCACAGCGACCAGGCGCTGGCGCTCCTCGCGGACGCCAGCGACGCCGAGCGCGAGGTGCTGGCGGCGATTCCCTACCAGCGCAACGAGGCCGTGCTGCACACCGATGCGCGCCTGCTTCCGCGCCGGAGGCTTGCGCATGCGGCCTGGAACTACCACCGGCAGCCGGGGGGCGGGCCGGTCGCGCTGACCTACCACATGAACATCCTGCAGCGGATCCGCTCGCCCGAGCCGTTGCTGGTGACGCTCAACCGCAGCGACGCGATCGATCCCGCGCGGATTCTGAAACGGATCGTGTATCACCACCCGTTGTTCACTCCGGCCTCGGTCGCCGCCCAGGCGCGCCAGCGCGAGCTGGACGGCGCGCACCGCACCTACTTCTGCGGCGCCTGGTGGCAGAACGGCTTCCACGAGGACGGGGTGACGAGCGCCGAGGCCGCGGTAGCCCATTTCGAGCAGGACCATGCACAGCGCGCTCTATACCGGTCGGCTTAGCCACCGGCGCCACACGCCGGTGGCGCACGCCTTCGGCTACCGCGTGACGCTCGCCTGGCTCGACCTCGCGGAGCTGGACGAGGTCTTCCGCGGCCGCTGGCTCTGGTCCACGCGCCGCCCGGCGCCCGCCTGGCTGCGCCGCTCCGACTACCTCGGGGACCCCGCCATCCCGCTCGAGACCGCCGTGCGCGACCGCGTGGAGCGCGAGACCGGGACGCGGCCCACGGGGCCGGTGCGCCTGCTGACGCAGCTGCGCACCCTCGGCTTCTGCTTCAACCCGGTGAGTTTCTACTACTGCTTCGACGCAGAGGACCGGCGCGTCCAGGCGATCGTCGCCGAGATCACCAACACGCCGTGGAACGAGCGGCACACCTACGTGCTGCACGCCCGCGATGCCGGGTCGGACGCCCGGCTTCGCTTCCGTCTCGCCAAGGCGTTCCACGTGTCGCCCTTCATGCCGATGGACCTCGACTACGACTGGCGCTTCACGCCACCCGGCGAGATGCTGACGGTGCGAATGGAGAACCGGCGCGCGGGCCGGCTGCTGTTCGATGCCTCGCTCGTGCTGCGGCGACGTGAAATCACCGGACCGGCCCTCGCCGCAACCCTCGCCCGCCAGCCCTTCGCCTCGCTCCACGTGCTCGCGCGCATCTACTGGCAGGCACTCCGCCTGTGGCTGAAGCGCGCGCCCTTCCATGCCCATCCCGCCAGGCACACGCCGGAGAAGACCGCATGAATGACATGACCCTCATCGAGCTCTCGCGGGCCGCGCCGCGGCCGAACCCACCCGGCATGCTCGCGCGCCGCGCCGTGCTCGCGCGGCTCGCGGGCCTGTCCGGAGGCCTGCTGCGGATCCGTGAGGACGCCGGCACCCTCGCCTTCGGCGATGGGGCCGGCCCCGAGGCCACCCTCACCGTGCTCGACCCGGCCTTCTACGCCGAGACCGCCTGGGGCGGCTCGGTCGGCGCCGCGGAGTCGTACATGCTCGGGCACTGGCGCGCCGATGACCTCACGGCCCTGATGCGGCTGATGCTCCGCAACCACGACGTGCTCGACGGCATGGAGCGCGGCCTCGCCCGGCTGTCGGCGCCGCTGCGCCAGCTCGCGCACTGGCTGCACCGCAATACGCGCGCCGGCAGCCGCCGCAACATCAGCGCCCACTACGACCTCGGCAACGACTTCTTCCGGCTGATGCTGGATGAGACCATGATGTACTCCTGCGCGCTGTTCGAGCGCCCGGAGATGACGCTCGCCGAGGCCTCGACCGCAAAGCTCGAGCGGATCTGCCGCGCGCTCGCGCTCGGCCCCGCGGATCATGTGCTCGAGATCGGTACCGGCTGGGGCGGCTTCGCGCTGCATGCGGCCCTGCGCCATGGCTGCCGCATCACCACCACCACGATATCACCCTCGCAATTCGAGGTCGCGCGCGAGCGCATCCGCGCCGCCGGCCTCGAGGACCGCGTGACGCTGCTCCTCGAGGATTACCGCGATCTCGGCGGGACCTACGACAAGGCGGTGTCGATCGAGATGATCGAGGCCATCGGCCACCGGCAGTACGGCACGTTCTTCCGCCAATGTGCAGAGCGCCTCGTGCCCGGCGGGCGCATGCTGCTGCAGACGATCACGATCGCCGACCGCCACTATGCGCGCACCCGCGACGATGTCGACTTCATCAAGCGCTACATCTTCCCCGGCTCCTGCATCCCGTCGGTCAGCGCGCTCGCGCAGGCCATGGCCGACGCGAGCGACCTGCGCATGGTCGCCCTCGCCGACATCGGCCCGCATTACGCGACCACGCTCGCGCGGTGGCGCGCGAATATCCTCGGCCACCTCGCCGAGGTGCGCGCGATGGGCTGCCCGGAGAGCTTCATCCGCATGTGGGAGTTCTACCTCTGCTACTGTGAGGCGGGCTTCGCCGAGCGGCAGCTCGGCGACGTGCAGATGCTGCTGGCGCGGGAGGGCTGAGGCAGCCTTTCCCCACGCGATGGCTGTCGGCGGCCAGCTGCAGATGTCACACACGGCGCGCAGGGCACCGCCGCGAGCCGCAAGAGCGGAATCAGCGCGGCCTGCGGAGTTGCTGCGCAGCGTGCAGCTGGCGCGCCTGCTGCCTGACCGGCGGGCCACAGTAATCCAGCTGCCCCTTGTCCGGCGCCGACTCATAGACAGTGCGCACGCTCATACGCCCACATCGGCGCGGTGAGCGGCGGCCTGTGCGCGTATGCGCGCGCGTTCGTCCTCGGGCAGACGCGCGAGGTTCTTCAACTGCATCACCATACGCGGATTGGCGGCCAGCAGCGCCTCGTGGCGCTGCAGGAAGTCCCAGTACAGCGTCGTGAACGGGCAGGCACGCTCGCCACTGCGCTCGGCCGGCCGGTAGCGGCAGCGCGAGCAGAGGCTGCCGCCGCTCATGCGTTCGATGTACTTGCCGCTCGCGGCGTAGGGCTTGCTCGCCATCAGGCCCCCGTCGCCGTACTGGCTCATGCCGAGCGTGTTCGGCAGCTCCACCCATTCGACCGCGTCGACGTAGACGCCGAGGTACCAGGCGTGCACCTCCTGCGGCCGCACGCCGAGCAGCAGCGCGTACAGGCCCGTCACCATCAGGCGCTGGATGTGGTGCGCGTAGCCGAGGCGCAGGGTCTGGCCGATCGCGTCGGCCAGGCACGCCATCTGCGTGTCCCCGCTCCAGTAGAGGGCCGGCAGCCGCGCCTCAGCGCCGAGCGCGTTGCGCTCGAGGTAGGCCGGCATCTGCGTCCAGTAGATGCCGCGCACGTACTCTCGCCAGCCGAGGATCTGGCGAATGAAGCCCTCAACGCTGGAAAGAAGCACACGGCCGGCGCGGTAAGCCGCCTCGGCCGCGGCCACGACCTCCCGCGGGTGCAGCAGCTTGACGTTGAGTGCGGCCGAAAGCTGCGCGTGCCAGAGCCACGGCTCGCCGGGCCAGAGCGCATCCTGCCAACGGCCAAAATCCGGCAGCCGCTCGTCGACGAAGGCAGCCAGGGCTTCGAGAGCCTGCGCGCGCGTCACCGGCCAGCCGAATTCGTCGCAGCGGCCAGGGTGCGATGGGAAGCGCGTGCGCACCAGCGACTGCACCTGCTGCGTGATTGCATCGGGCGCGAAGCGCCGTGGTCGCGGCACGGCACCGGGGCCGTCGCGGCCAAAGCTCTTGCGGTTGTCGGCGTCGAAATTCCACTGCCCGCCTTCGGGTTGCGCGGGCTCGGCCGTGTCCATCAGCACACGATGGCGGCGCCGCATCTCGCGGTAGAAGAACTCCATGCGCAGCTGCTTGCGGCCCCGCGCATGGATGCGGAACTCGTTCATGGTGGCGTAGAAATGGCGGTCCTCGCGCAGGTCGAGTGCAAGGCCGGCCTCGGCCGCCGCGGCGCGGATTGCGGCGAGCACGCGCCAGTCGCCGGGCGCGGTCATGATCAGCGCCTGCGGGCGCAACGCGGTGATCGCGTCCTGCAGCTGCGCGGCCAACGTGCCGCGGTTATCCGGGTCGTCGAGCGCGGTGTAGCGCAGCGGCCGGCTGCGCGCGCGCAGCTCGGCGGCGAAGTGGCGCATCGCGCTCAGGAAGAATGCGGTGCGCATCTGCGATGACCGGATGTGCGTCGACTCCTCGGCGACCTCGGCCATCCACACGGCATCTCTCGAGGGGTCGAAGCCGTCGAAGGCGGCCGCGTCGGCGTCGAGCTGGTCGCCGAGCACGAGCACGAGATGGCGGAGTGTGCGTTCGCTCATCGCGCCGGCCCCCTGGCGCTCGGCGCCGGCACCTTACCTCGTTGGCAGGCGTCGGAGCAGTACTTGACCGGTTCCCGGTTCCTGGCCCAGGCCTTGCGCCAGCTCATCAGCCGGCCGCAGTGCGCGCTGGGCCTGGTCGGCAGCCTGCCCATGCTGCCCTTGAAGCCGTGGCGCGACGCGCGCCCGGCGACGCGGCCAGGTTGGCGGTGAATGTGAGCATCGGCGGACAGGACGGATAGAAGACCATCTTGTTGCGGCGAAGTGTAACGTGGCCGCGGTGGAACAGCTTGATCTGCTGGCCCGGCGTGGCAGCAGGCGGGTCGTGAGCGCAGCGAACTCCGATAAATTCCCGGGCCGTATTCCGGGGATCTCGTGACAGCGGACAACTTCTCGCTTGCGTGCTTCGCCTGCCGCGTGGCGTTCAACAGCGAATAATCGATGCTGTCTTGGAAAAACTTGATCATGCGTACGGGACAAGCAGAACGGAATGAACCCGCCGGATGCGCGAAAACATAAACAGCTGGATAACCGTGACCGGGGGTGGCGTCGCGTACGCTCTTTGCTCACATTTCGGTCTTGATGTCCTCGGCCTCGATCCTGATTTCCCTCAATTCGATCGTGAATGGTCCCGACTGCCTGTCCGAAATCAGCAGGCCCATGTACCGCACGTCGGCGAACGGCACGGGCGGCGCAACAACGGCGCGGCCGCGGAGACTTGCCTGGAAATGCGCCGGGCGGAATCGCAGCGTTTTCCACTCCTGCGATGCGACGAACGCGGCCTGGTATTGCGCCGTTCGGGGACCGTCGTCGAGCTTGAGGGTCAGCTTGTATCGCCGCCCGTCGCCGCGCGCCGTCAACAGCAACACGGCGGAGTCCGCCGGAAATCTGACGGATCCCCTGAAAGATGCGAAGCCGCCGTTGTTCTCAAGGGAGACATCCCCGGTGAACGCCATGAACCCGGGCGCCAGGTTGAGACACGACCTGGACAGGCCGCCCATGACGTCATCGTTGATCACGTGAAAATTCCGGAAGACATCCGGACTCGAGAAATCGAGCAACGGCGGGCCGGCAAACTTCGATGGCATGAGTGTCAGGGTGGCTACCAGGGGATCCGCCGCCCCCGTTGGTCGAAGAATTCCCCGGAAGACGCCGATGTCAGCGTGTCCAGCAGTGCCACGATCCGTTCCGCCGCCGTTTCCGGCGACTGAACGTCAAGCCCCGGCTTTCCGAAGTTCGCCGACAGCGGCGTGTCAACGGTGCCCGGATGCAACGCCACGCAAACGGCATCCGGCCGGCTGCGACGCAGCTCGATGGAGGCGGTGCGCACGATCTGGTTGAGCGCGGCCTTCGACGCCCGGTAGCTGTACCAGCCGCCAAGCCGGTTGTCGCCAATGCTCCCGACGCGCGCCGACAAGGTGGCGAACACGCACTTGCCCTGGCGCGGCAGCAGCGGGAAGAAATGCTTCATCAGGAGCGCCGGGCCAATCGCGTTGACCGCGAACGCACGCGACATCGCGGCGGGATCCAGCTGTCGCCAGGTCTTCTCGGCGATGCAGCCTTCGCCCTGGAGCACACCGGTGGCGTCGATCAGCAATCGCAGATCCGCCCCGCGGCTCTTAACCTCGGCGGCAACCGCCTCGATACTGGACTCCACGCCCAGGTCGAGCGGAAGCGGACCCGAGCGCGAGTAGCCCGACACCATCGAGAAATCGGGGCGAGCGCAGAGCCGCGCAGTGAGGGCGCGGCCTATGCCGCCGCTGGCCCCGAATACAACGGCGATGCCGCCGGGAGCGAATGGCGCGACGCGGGATACGGTTACCCCATCCGGGGTTTTTTCGTCGATCAAGCGATTCACCGTCCCTCTGCATCAGCCGGCCGGTAATCCTTGCAGTTCGCGTCAGCGCACTTCGCCCATCCCGGAAGCGCCGCGCTTTCAGGCAGGCAGCGCAATGCCTTCCGCTTCCGCGACGCGTACCAACGCCTCCTCCAGCAAGGCCCGGGCATTTCCCGCGACCTCCTCCAGGTAGTGATGCAACACCGCGTCGGCCGGGCTGCTGTTCTGGCACTCGGCGCTGTACGTCTCGAAATTGCCCAAGTGCACCAGGAGCTCGGAGATGTGATGCGGGCATTCGCAGTTCAGGACCACTGAAGTCAGGGAGATCTCGGCGAGCGTCTTGTTGTCGAAGCGCCGCGGTGCGGCCGGGCCAATCTGCGGCAACAAAGCAGGTACGCGGATCCTCGTTGCGGCAGGCAGGAGGCGACAAAGGGATTGCAGCTGGTCACTGGCGATGGGCGCATGCACGAGGCTGGCGCCGAGTGCGCGCAGCTCCTGCTCGATGCGTTGGGGGCCGTACCCGTACTCCACGATGATCTGCCGTGGCCCGACCATCTGCGCCAATGAACGAATGGCCTGCGCCGATTCACGATTCAGCGTCGGCAGTTCGACCAGCAGGACATCGGCCGCCACTCCCCGCAGCGTCTCGGCCGCGTCGCTTGCGCCCGGACTTGCGGCCACGACTTGCAGCGCGGGGAGGCGAAAATGCTCTACGCGCAGGGCAAGCGCTGCGCCAACGATCGCCACGCGCACCGGCGCCATTGTTCCGTCGGCAGCGGTGCCGGCCGGGCGACGCATGGTGCGGGAAGCCTGCGTGGCCTTGTCGAGCATGAATCGCAGCCTTTTCAGGTCCAGCCGGGCAATTGAGCCGATGGCGTGGCCGGAGTCGACCAGCTGCTTGATGACCGTGAGCCGCGCGACGTCATCGGGCGAGTACTGGCGCTGCCCCGTCGCACTCTGGCGCGGCCCGACGATCTTGTAGCGGCGCTCCCAGACTCGCAGCGTCTGCACGGGGATGCCTGTCAACCGCGCCACGGCACCGCTTCGGTACACGGCTCCGTCAGCTGAAGGCGGTTGTTTGCCCGGCATCAACATCTCCTGATTGAACTTGATTTGAACTCAGTATAGCAGATGATTCAAAGGCGATCATCCATTATTTGTCTATTGACCACGATCTGTATCACTTATACACTATATATTCCTGCACATTTCGTGTACAGTCACGGTTCGTTTAAAGTTCGTTTGTCTACCACTCAAGAGGACCCATCATGCACAAGTTGATCACTGCCGCGGCCGTATCCTGCTGCCTCGTATCCGCCGCGAATGCCAAGGACATCGTCGATACCGCGGTTTCCGCGGGCAACTTCAATACCCTCGCAGCCGCACTTCAGGCCGCCGACCTGGTCGAGACGCTGAAGGGGAATGGCCCGTTCACGGTGTTCGCACCCACCGACGCCGCCTTTGCAAAGATTCCGAAGCAGGACCTCGATGCATTGCTTGCCGACAAGGCCAAGCTGACTGCAGTGCTGACCTACCACGTCGTACCGGGCACCGTGATGTCCAAGGACGTCAAGGCCGGCATGGTCAAGACCGTCGAGGGTTCGTCCCTGACCGTGAGCACGATGGGTGGCGTTAAAGTCGACAATGCCAACGTGGTCGCCGTCGACATCGTTGCCGACAACGGCGTCATCCACGTGATCGATACCGTGGTGCTCCCCAACTAAGAGCCGCTCCTAAGCCAACAGACGGCCGCCGGACATTCAGCGGCCGGAATCCGGGCAATGCCCACGAAAGTGGGCGTTGTCTTCCGCTACAAATCACCAGGCCCAGAGCCTGCACAAGGAATTGCTTCGATGGCTGCTACTCTCGAAAAAACCCTGCGCGACACCGGTGTGAGCGGACAGGTCCTTCAGGTGCTGATGGAGGCGAGTTACGACTCGATCCTGATCACCGATGCAACCCCAGCGTCAAGGATCGTTTACGCAAACAACGCATTCAAGACCCTGACTGGCTATGCGCCGTCGGAAGTCATCGGGAAGACTCCGCGAATCCTTCAGGGATCCGGCACCGACAGAAAGGTGATTGCCCGCCTCGGCAAGGTGCTGAAGAAAGGCGGAAAGTTCGAAGGTCGGGCCATCAACTACAAGAAGGACGGGACTCCCTTCATCATGTACTGGCGAGTACTGCCCGTGAAGGCCGGAGCTCAGACGAAGCTTTGGGTTGCAATTCAACGCGAGGGCCATACGCTCTAGCTGAAACTCATGGTCCAGCCAAACCGGCATTTCACGTGAGCACTGCGAAAAGACGCGTCAGCAGGGTACTGGTTTTGGTCGGGAATTCCCTGACCGCAGCCGGCTGTATCGCGTTGATACTCGGCGTCAGCGGACTGGTCAGCGCAGACCCGTTTCATGACGGTAGCTTTCTTGGCGTGCGTGCATTCGGTTCGGTGACCATCGCTGGCTGTCTACTGAGCGCCATTGGGTACGGGATTGTCGACTACCTGGAAGGATAGAATCCTGGGAGGGTGTACATGTTCAAGAAATCCGATTTCTTCATTCTGTTCGCGGTGATGATCTCCTTTTTCATCTCGGCGTATCTGTGGTTTTACCTGGAAGACCGCGAGCAGGCCGTTTTTACGGCTATATGGGTTCCATCCATTTTGTGCTTTGGAATCTACTTCAAGTTGGCCGCGTTCATGTCGAGAAAGCAGTGATGCCTGTCGATCTCCTGTGGTTGGCCATTTTCGTCTTTGTGATGATGCTCGTCGGCCTGGGCTTTACGGTCAGGGAATTCCGTAACATGAAGTGAGCCGAGTTACGGCCTGGACGCCATCGCCTCGCCGTAGGCGTCGTAGTACTCCTTGTGCTCGTACAGCTTTCCATCCCGGAAGCAGAACACCATGCCCCAATCGCCGGAGTACGGCTTCCCCGTCCTCTTGGACTTGGCATCCCAGTGGCCAAGCGCCACGACCTTGTCGCCCTCTTCGATGAGTTCTCTCACTTCGAAGCCCGGAAAGTCCTTGTTGGCATAGATGAGCCGGAAAAACTCCGCGACTCCCGCTTTCCCCTTGTAGACCTGCGCATAGGGCAGGATCTCCGTCGGGCCAGGACAGGTCCAAGTTACGTGATCGGTGACCAGCTCGAGTATGGCAGAAACGTCACCCTTGCCGAACAGATCGTAGATGGCCTGGGTCGTCTTCTTGTTCGTCATCAAACTGGTCCCCTTTCCCGTCGTTTGAACCCTTGAAGTCGGCACACCATCAAGGTGTGAATGGGAAATTCAAACCACCTGTCACGGATCTTCCACCCGATACCCCGCTGCCCGCAGTCTGGCGACGTAGCCGTCGGGCTTCAGGATCTCTTCGATCGAGAGTACTGCGACGGTGGACGCGTTCTCCGCCATCGCCCGCTCAACGGCGGATTGCCAGGCTGCCGCCCAGTGTAGTGCCGGAGCGTGCACAGGGAGTACGTTGGCGAGAATCCGGGTGCCGCGCACCCCGACAGCACCCGCCAGCTGAGCGGTTCCTTGCGGCGCCCCGGCCGAATGTCGTTCCCCACTGCAGCGCGCGCAGCGCGCCGCCTCGCGCTCGCTTCCCATGACAAGCCCGGCGACCGCAACCCGATTCAGAACAACATTCCCGCACTCCCCGGCGGCGGCGCCCGCGGCCCGAGCGACGCGACCGGCGGATCCGCGCCTGCGCGCTCGCGCCGGTGATCCAGAATCCGCGCGATGGCCTCCGGGTCTTCGATGCTCGCGGCAAACAGTGCGTGATAGCACGTCAGATGCGCCCACGGCGCCGGCACCAGCGCCGCCAGCCGGGCGATGAAATCCAAAGGCTCGAGCACGAGCTGCGTGGTGCCGTCGCGGTACGGGGGTCTTCAGGCGATAACGCACCTGCCCCTGTGCGCCCAGCGCCAGGCGCTCGAGCTTCTGCCGCTGATCCGCTTCGACCCCGAGCCGGTGCACAAAGTGGGCGAAGCCCGGAAAAATACCCTCCCGTCGCTGTCGGATGCCCCTAGGGCTTGAAGTGATACGTGGCCCCGAGCAGAAACAGGTCGTAGTCATTCTCGTGCTCGAGGCCCTGCCGGTCGCCGACCGTGTCGAACCGTTGCCAGGTGATGTGCAGGTTGATGCCATCCTCGGCAAAGACATCGACATTCAGCCCGGCACCGTTCGTCACAGACTCGCCGGAATCGCTGAGCACCCTCGGACCGTCCTCGTCTTGACCGCGAAAGTCGCCGTCCCAAGAGTACAGTCCGACGGTGGCGAGTGCGGCGACCCGCGGCGATATCGGAACGATCCCGATCGTGCTGACATGCACGCCGCTGAACTCGAGTTCGTGTGTGTAGCCGCCGAATACCGGACCTGCGGCGTCATAAGTTCCGAGGTCCATGTAGCCGAGTGTCGTCGCGAAAAAGGGCGTGAACTGGTAGCCGACGAAGACCTCGCCCACATCTTCGGAGTCGCCGAGCGACGTGGTCGGCAGCCGGTAGTCCTTGAGCTCGGCCTGGCCGACGGTCACACCCGTGAAGATGCTTCCATCCGCGAACGCGGGCACCGTCGACGCCAGTGTCGAGCAGGCGAACAGGATTGGAGCGAGCCGATGTGACGTGAAAAGCATAATCCCCACCAGCTGCCCGGAATGAGCTTGGCGCTGATGCGCGGCCCTGGGCGTGCCCCTGTCAGCTGCGCATGAACCGGTGCGGGACATTCAGCGCCGATCGCCAGAACTTGTCAGTCTTGCCTGGCACGAGCTCGTTGCGGATCGAGGGACAGGAGTCTCAAGAGATGGCGGGTATGCCTGTCGGTTCGCGTGAATGGCCTGATGGTGAGCCCGAGCCTACCGCTCGCGTGCCTTGCCCGGCGAACCCTCTGAGACGCAACCCCCCGCCTCCCGCCTTACCCATTCCCTGCTCCTGACCTGAATCCAGGCGCGCACCCGCTGCAGCCCGCCGCGTCAGCGGCCAGCCGAATCGCATTGCAACTTCAAGTTCACAGCAGGCCGACTTGCACTGGCGGCGCCCGTGCGCCGAGCGGCAGTCTGATCGGGTACTGTTACGCCACTGCGCAACGGCACACAATGAAGCGCAGCGCCCCTCACTCCCACTCGATCGTGGCCGGCGGCTTCCCGCTGATGTCGTACACGACGCGCGAGATGCCCTTGACCTCGTTGACGATGCGCCGCGCGACCTGGTCCAGGAACTCGTACGGCAGCCGCGCCCAGTGCGCGGTCATGAAGTCCACCGTCTCGACCGCGCGCAGCGCAATGACCCAGTCATAGCGCCGGCCGTCGCCCATCACCGCCACCGAACGCACCGGCAGGAACACGGCCATGGCCTGCGCCACGCGGTCGTAGAGCCCGTGTGCGCGCAGCTCTTCGATGTAGATCGCATCTGCGCGCTGCAATAGCTGCGCGGCTTCACGGGTGACGGGCCCCAGGATGCGCACCCCGAGGCCGGGGCCCGGGAACGGGTGGCGGAACACCATCTCGCGCGGCAGGCCGAGCTCGAGGCCGATGCGCCGCACCTCGTCCTTGAACAGCTCGCGCAGCGGTTCCAGCAACTTCAGGTGCATGCGCTCCGGCAGGCCGCCGACGTTGTGGTGCGACTTGATCACGTGCGCCTTGCCGGTTCTCGCACCGGCCGACTCGATCACGTCCGGGTAGATCGTGCCCTGCGCGAGCCAGCGGATGCCCTCGAGTTTCTTCGATTCCTCCTCGAACACCTCGATGAACAGCCGGCCGATGGTCTTGCGCTTGCGTTCAGGGTCCTCCTCGCCTTCGAGGGCGGCGAAGAAGCGCTCCGCCGCATCCACGCGGATCACGTGAATGCCCAAGTGCGCAGCAAACGTCGCCATCACCTGGTCGCCCTCGCCAAGGCGCAGCAGGCCGTGGTCCACGAACACGCAGGTGAGCTGGTCCCCGATTGCCTCGTGCAGCAGCGCCGCGACGACCGAAGAATCGACACCGCCCGACAGGCCGAGCAGCACGCGGTCGCGGCCCACCTGTTCCCGCACGCGCGCGATCGCGTCGGACACAATGTTTCCGGCGTCCCAAAGCGCGTCGCAGCCGCAGATCTCGCGTACGAAGCGCTCGAGGATGGCCGCGCCCGATCGCGTGTGCGTCACTTCGGGATGGAACTGCACGCCGTAGAACCGCGCCTGCTCGTTCGCCATCGCCGCGAGCGGCGCATTCGCAGTGGCAGCGATC